>ENA-ORCU01000492-ORCU01000492.1-marine-metagenome-genome-assembly--contig:-NODE-492-length-14456-cov-3.061479_pt1 | contig 14456 bp, 13 predicted proteins | sample MGYA00248631_ERZ508512 | MGnify/ENA primary metagenome ERZ508512 (study PRJEB26183, sample SAMN06268844) | marine metagenome | isolation source: Tt an P1 anaerobic enrichment on pine from sediment taken...
GGCGACCAAGGAAGCCGGAGAAATTGCAGGTTTGCAAGTGCGACGGATCATTAATGAGCCAACTGCTGCCTCGTTGGCCTATGGCCTCGACAAGATGGATAAAGACATGAAAGTGGCTGTATTCGACTTGGGTGGTGGTACTTTTGATATCTCAATTTTAGAATTGGGCGACGGTGTTTTCGAAGTGAAATCAACCGATGGCGACACCCACCTGGGTGGAGATGATTTTGACCAGGTAATTATCGACTGGCTGGCTGATGAGTTCAAAAAAGATGAAGGCTTGGATTTAAGAAAAGATCCGATGGCTTTGCAGCGCTTAAAAGAAGCTGCCGAAAAAGCGAAAATTGAATTGTCAAGCTCAACTCAAACCGAGATCAACCTGCCTTACATTATGCCGGTTGACGGTGTACCAAAACACCTGGTGAAAACGCTAACCCGCTCTAAGTTTGAGCAACTGTCTGACAAACTCATTAATGCCACGATGGAGCCTTGTAAAAAAGCCCTGAAAAATGCCGGCTTGTCAGCTTCAGATATTGACGAAGTGTTGTTGGTTGGTGGATCAACCCGTATTCCAGCAATCCAGGAGAAAGTTCAACAACTCTTTGGGAAAGCACCATCGAAAGGTGTAAACCCCGATGAAGTTGTGGCTGTAGGTGCCGCCATTCAAGGTGGTGTATTGACCGGAGAGGTAAAAGACGTGTTGCTGCTCGACGTGACCCCACTGTCGCTGGGTATTGAAACCATGGGTGGTGTGATGACCAAGTTGATTGAAGCCAACACAACCATTCCAACCAAGAAAACAGAAACATTCACAACGGCAGCCGATAATCAGCCTTCCGTTGAGATCCATATTTTACAAGGCGAACGCCCAATGGCCAATGGCAACAAAACCATCGGACGTTTCCACCTGGATGGACTGCCACCCGCACCACGCGGCGTGCCTCAAATTGAAGTGGCCTTCGATATTGATGCCAACGGTATTTTGCATGTTCACGCCAAAGATAAGGCAACCGGAAAATCACAATCTATCCGGATTGAAGCTTCTTCGGGCTTAAGCGACGATGAAATCAAGAAAATGAAAGCCGAAGCTGAAGCCAACGCGGACGCAGACAAAAAAGCCCGTGAAAAAGTAGACAAAATGAATCAGGCTGACGGTTTGATTTTCCAAACGGAAAAACAACTGAAAGAGTTTGGCGACAAACTTCCGGCTGACAAAAAAGGACCGATTGAAGAGGCCCTAAACAAACTGAAGGAAGCACACAAAGCCGAGAACCTGGAAGGAATTGACGCTGCAACAGCGGAACTAAACCAGGTATTCCAGGCAGCTTCTCAGGAAATGTACAATGCACAAGCACAAGCGGGAGGCCAACAGCCCGGGCCCGATGCCAATGCAGGAGCACAAGGCGGAAGCAATCAATCATCAAAAAGCGGAGGCCAGGATGGCGAAGTGACTGATGTTGATTTTGAAGAAGTCAAATAGGGTACGATAATCAAGAATAATCAATAATTAATAAAACGCAGTAAGCTTCTGACTTACTGCGTTTTTTGTGTTTTATAGATTCTTTTGCCGAATCGTTTTTTATATATTTTTGTTATACATTTGTACCATATTCGTTCCGCGCGCTATTTGATGTTAATGTGCGCGTTAAACAGGCTTAATAGGTCTTATTAATGCTAATTTAATTTGAATCAAAACGATATGTTAAAATCATATGGCAAAAAGCAACCTTAAAATACCCAGAATTTGTGAGCAATGCGACAAACCTTTCGAAGCAAAGACCGTAGCCACACGCTTTTGCAGCCCATACTGCGTAAATAAATCGGGAAGAGAGAAAAAGAGGCAGGCTAAGGAAGCAGAAAAAAAACAAGCATTACTGGAAAAGTCTATTAATCGGATTGCTGAAATTCAGACTCGCCCTTTTATTTCTGTCTCAGAAGCGACTGTACTATTTGGGATATCCAAGGATACTATTCGTCGCCTTATTAACGCAGGGAAAATTCCGGCCTACAACTTAGGGCAGCGCTTAACCAGAGTTAGTCGTGTACATATTGAAGCAATGTTTACCGCAATAGATTTACCCGAAGAACCTAAAAAAGTTCCTATCAAAATGCAATATGGCGAACATGAATGTTATAAGATTGGTGAAATATCCGAAAAATTTGGTGTATCTCCTTCAACGGTGAACAAGACAATTCGTCGTTATAGCATACCCAGGCGACAAGTCGGGAGGTTCGTTTATGTTCCAAAAGAGCAAATTGACGGATTTTTTTCATCTAGAAACAGCTCCGTATGAAACAGTTATCAAAAACCAAAGTAACCGTTAGGCTTCGCAAAGCTGAAAATAGAAATGAGTGGTATATTTATTTAGAGAGTTATCCTGTATTTGTTCCTGGTAAAGAAGATCCCAAGCGAATCCGGGAATACTTGAACCGAAGCGTATCCACTATCGAATGGAATAAAAAAGGGAATGTCCGTATTAACGCCAAGGGAATAAAGAGCTACAAACCTAAGCGGGATGATAATGGTATCATTATTTGCAAGAGCGAAGTCGATCGTGAGAGTATGCTATATGCTGATGGTGTTCGTAAACTCCGGCAACGGGAATATGACCATGCAGATTTATACAATGATAGCGAAAGTGCTCAAGCAGAGCAAAAGAAACGACTACAAGAGAACTTTATCGATTATTTTGAGAAAGTAACATACAAACGTCACTCAAATAGTTCAAAATCAATACTTATTAACTGGGAGCGATCCATTGAATTTTTAAGACTATATGCAGGAGATTCACTTCTATTTTCAGAACTAGATATTAGCCTTGCCGAAGATTTTCGACTTTTCTTGTTGTCAGCGCCACGGGGTGGCAACAAAGGCGGTGTCCTTTCCCACAATACTGCATCTACTTACTTTTCCGTTTTCAAAGCAGCTCTAAAGCAAGCGTTTATTGATGGTTATCTGGTAAGTGATTTATCTGCTAAGATAAAAGGAATTCAGTGGCAGGAATCCCGTCGAGAATATTTGACCGTAGAGGAACTCAATAGACTTGTTGCTACTCCGTGCGAACGAGATGTTCTTAAAAGAGCTGCACTTTTCTCTGCTCTTACCGGATTGAGACTTATTGATATTCAAAAGCTCAAATGGAGTGAAATTATTGTTGACGGAAATCGAGCGAGATTACAGTACACACAGCAAAAAACTAAAGGATTTGAGTATACACCCATTTCTGAGCAAGCCTTACAACTTTGTGGAAAACCCGGAAAGCCAGAGCAACTGCCGTTTGAAGATCTACCAGGTCCAGCGTGGATTTCCAGACCGCTAAAAAATTGGATTGAAGCTGCAGGGATCAAAAAAAACATCACTTTCCATTGCTTTCGCCATACATTTGCTACCTTGCAATTAGCAAGCGGAACCGATATCTATACAGTCAGCAAAATGCTTGGACATACAAATGTAAAAACCACTCAAATATATGCCAAAGTGGTTGATGAAAAGAAAAACCAAGCGGCAAAGGCGATACAATTAGAAATAATGAAGAACTCGGACTTATAGCAATTACTAAAAATACAAAACCAAGAGTCTGCCAATAGAATTAAAGATGCATTCCAGGTATTTTGAATATATCGTAGTCTATTTATCCATTATAGTCGGATGTGTATTGCTAGGTGCTCTTGCACGAGAGTTTGTTATCAGCATTGGCATAAGTGAATTTACTGCAAATATTGTTTTTGGGACCGTTACAGCCCTGGGATTGATTGCTTATGCTATCCTCACACTTCTGATCGAGGGACTTTTTATAACACTGGTCAAAAAATTATTCCCTCAAAAAAAGCAGTCCGAAACGCCTGATTCAAAAAACCTTTTCGTTGAAAACTTTGACAGAATAAGAGAAGAACAGCAACGGTTAATCGAGGATAAAGAGCAAGTAAAAAAAGACATTGCCATTAAGTACACGCAAGAGGAATTTGCCCCTTACACATCTGATGAAGACTTAGCTTTGCTTTGTCGGTATATCGAGTTTTATGCGGAAAAGCAATCATTGCAAAATATCCAACCTATTGAAGTGAGAAAATTGACAAGCCTGGACATTTATCATTATGGATGGAATATCTGGAATCATTTTAAAGTGAGTAAACAAATTGAAATGGCCTATTTTCTAAAAGCGATATTTCCCGATATTCTCCATGATGTTGAAATCGAAACGATCAAACGACACCTGAAGGACGATGAATTGAAAGGTTCCATTAAAATACGCAAGAGTCTTCATACACAACAATAATCACAATTCCTTATAATCTTCAGTGATTTTCCCGTGTTTTTTTCGGTGGCGTAAAACACAAACAAAACACGTTTTTCATTTGCACCATAACAATTAAAATCGATAGCTATGAATGCGAATGAAATTTCTTTTGAAAATCTGCCGAAAGCAGTAGCTCATCTGGTCAGTGAAGTGGCAGAAATTAAACTTTTAGTGGAAAACAGGCAAACCCCTACTATTCCTCCAAAACGTGTCCCAATTGGCATTAATGATGCATGTCAAATTATTGGAAAAGCGAAACCCACTGTTTACACGCTTGTCCGCAAACGACTACTTCCCTGTTACAAAAACGGCAAACAGCTCTATTTCTTTGAAGATGAACTTTTAGAGTGGATTAGAAAAGGTAAAAAGAAAACTTTGCAGGAAATTGAAAGTGAGGCAGAAGCCAATTACAAAAAGCATTTCAAAGGTAGACGAGTATGAATCTGTTTGATTTACTTGCCAATTTCTGGCGGATCGATGAACAGAAAAACTTCACAGGAAACGAAACACGGCTGTATTTTTTTCTGATTCATCTTGCGAATCGCTCCTTTTGGCCCAAATGGATTGAATTTGCAGACAAGCGAATGGCTGCAAATGCCAATGTTTCTTTGCAAGTGCTAAAATCGGCCAGAGAAAGGTTGAAAGAAGCCCAACTACTGGAATTCGTTCCCGGGGGTGGTTTTAGAGTCAAAACTAAGTATCAGATTTTAACACCTACATCCAACCCTAAACTCTCACCTAATTATTTAAATAATAAAGACAAAAATACAAAAGTCAATTCTCATGGAAAAAAGAAAGGATTTGTCCATACAGGAAGCGATTTCGACTAATCAGAGATTTTATCAGATCGTGCAAAAAGATGCTCAAGCAATTGTCGCCAATGAAAAAGAAAAGATTCGGCGGCGGCGTTTGCTTCTGCCTTTGGCATATTCCGATTTTCAGGATTTGTTTCTCACATTCGGAACGGTGTGTCTTCTCAACCGTAATCAAAATCAGCGTTTTGTCATCGACCAGAACAACGAACCTGTAATCAAGCAACTCTACTATCATGCGACTAATAATTCTTGTTTTTCGGGAGATTTAGCCAAAGGGATTTTGTTGCAGGGGAAATACGGCTGTGGGAAAACCGTCCTTCTTGAAACTTATTCATTGCTTCACAATCACATTGTAAAAAAATTCTATCAGAACCATTCCATACTTTTATTCATCAAATCAGTAGAACTACAAGAGCAAATCATAAGGCAATCGCCTCATGTGTTTGTTCGACGACCATTAATCATTGACGAATTTGGCAGGGAATCAAAAACGGTTCAGAACTACGGAAATATTAGTCGTCCCTTATCGGAATTGTTGAGCTTGAGAAGTGATGCGGGAGCACTTACACACGGCACTTCCAATTTCACTCTGCATACACTTTCGTCTGAAGAATTTTACGGCGCAATGATTGGCGACCGCCTCAACGCAATGTTCAACTTTATCACGTTGCAGGGCGAAAGCAGGAGGTTTTAAAAAAGCTAAAAAGACTCTTTTTTCAGGGTAGCAAGTTTATGTTTTGGTAATACCAAAACCCCTGTGTCATCCCGTTGGTCTCGAACAAAAATCAGATAGCAAAATGAAAAACAAAAATGGCCGTCCGGTCAAACGATTGGGTGAAAAAATGGCCTATCACATTAACGTAAAAATGGGAACGATCGACTATTACACACTCAAAGCAAAAGCCAGGGAGGCTGATGTGAGTTTCAGCGAATGCATCCGTCAGCTCATTAGAAGGGGTTACGTGAAACAACGCCTCTCGCCTGAGTTACATGATCATATCCGAAAACTATCCGGAATGGCCAACAACTTAAACCAGGTTGCCCGCAAAGCAAACGCTGCGGGATATTCCGATGCCCGGCTTGAATACCTATATCTGGCTGACAAGATTGACAACCTATTGAATCAAATCCGTCATGATGGCTAAGATTGTAAAAGGACAGGGATTCCGGGGCGTTGTGAACTACGTCCTGGATCAATCCAAAGGCGCAGAGATCCTGGACAGCGAGGGAGTGCGGCTTAAAAACGCCGGTTCGATCATTGACAGTTTTGTTTTTCAATCAGAAATGAACTCCCGGATAAAAAAACCGGTTGGTCATATTTCGCTTGATTTTTCTGCGCAGGATCTGGGAAAACTGAACAACAGCCTGATGGTGGAAATCTCACAGGAATACATGAACTTGATGGGAATTTCCAATACGCAGTACATTCTTTGTCGTCACTTTGACAAGGAGCATCCACATGTGCACCTGGTTTTTAACCGGGTAGATAATGGAAGCAAAACAATCTCTGACCGAAACGACCGGTACCGGAGCGGAAAAATCTGTAAAGAACTGACCCAAAAGCATGGTCTATATTTTGCTTTGGGGAAAGAACATGTCAAAGTGCAACGATTAAAAGAACCGGATAAAACCAGATATGAAATCTATGAATCATTGAAAGCAATCCTTCCCGCATGTCAAAACTGGGATCAAATCATTGCAGCGCTAAAAGATCAGGGCATTGGTGTGACCTTTAAGTTCAAAGGGAAAACTAACGAAATACAGGGAGTTGTTTTCGATAAAAATGGCTACTCATTCAATGGTTCCAAAGTAGATCGACAATTCAGTTTTTCAAAAATCACCACCCAGCTTAAGCAAAATGTTTCCGTCCAGATATACCAGAAATCTAATATTCAGCATCATATCCCAAATAAGATGATCGTTGGGAATATTTTCAACAACCTATTGTACCAGATGGGTAAATATTCCGAAGACAATGAAAAAAGCCCAAAATTATATTTGACACACTTTATGAAAAAAAGAAAAAAGCGAAAAAGGGGAATAAAGAGATAGTAAATTCATGCAATCAATTATGAAAAAGGATGCCAACATAGTAGCGGTAATTTTTGAGGAGGTCAAACACCTGATGAAAACCTTCGATCAAAAAATCAATGATCAAAGTCAAAGGCTGGAAGAAGTGGCCTCTAGAGCAGACCTCGAAAAAAATGGAACTGCGATTGAAAATACGTTCCTGCAAACATCGCGTAATTTATCGGTCTTGGACCGAAAGCTGAACCAACTCTCAGTTTCTATTCAAGAGTCAGAAGTTCAAATTCGTTCCGGGCTTGAAAGCGTTCTTTCAACTTTAAATGACCAGGAAAACGAGCGAATCACCCGTCACAAACGACAGCTTAAACTGAAATCAAGGAATGTAATCATGGCTTTCGTCTTTCTTTTCCTCTTGTTTACCGTTTCGCTGATCGGGAATATTTATCAAAGAAATGAGCTAACGCGCGTGAGCGATAATGATATCAAGTACCGGTACATCAAAATGGTCGGTGGGGTTAATGCTGAAGAGCTTTCCAAGTTGGAAGACCTGTTTCACATCAACAAGGACAAAGAGTTGATTAAGGAAATTCGGGAACAAGTGGAGGAATACGAAAACAAACAGAAATGAGGAAAAGGGCAGCAACCTCTTAATCAAACAAATAAAAATAAGACATCTGATTTCAAATGTTGTTTATTTAATACATTCAGGTTATTTTTGTCGATAATAAACAACAAAATGAAAACTAAAAAACAAACATTGCTTCCAAAATTTCAGAAAATTCTGGAGCAGATGGGCGAGAATATTAAACTTGCAAGAAAGCGGCGGAACCTGACGACAATACAGGTCGCAGAACGGGCTGGAATTAATCGTTCCACACTGTATCATATTGAAAGAGGAAATCCCAGTGTTGCCCTTGGGGCATATTTTAATGTTCTCCGGGTATTGGGCTTACAGGATGATTTCCTGAAATTGGCAGCGGATGACGAGTTTGGCCGGAAATTACAGGATTTAAAGCTAATCGGGAAATAGATCATGGCAGACAAAACAGACATATGGATATATGCGGATTGGAAAGGGATGGCTTCCCCCAAATGTATAGGGATCTTGTCGGCACACCAAGCTAAAGGCCGGAAAGGGTTTAGCTTTTCGTATAGTACTGACTGGTTAAACTCCAGTGAACAAATGCTGCTCGATCCAGATATTGCCTGGTACAGCGGACAGCAATACCCAAACGGGAAGGAAAATTTTGGTGTATTCCTGGATTCCATGCCTGACACCTGGGGAAGAACATTAATGAAAAGACGCGCAGCGATATATGCCAAAGAAGAAAACAAGGCTATCCCTATATTGTATGATATCGATTATTTGTTGGGTGTACATGATATGTGCCGGATGGGAGCATTGCGATTCAAAAGAGAACCGGATGGAGAATTCCTGGACAATGATCCGATATCGCCAATGCCTACCTAGACAAGCGTCAGGGAATTGCAGCATAGTGCCGAACTGGTAGAATCTGATGCTGACACAGCTGAGATTAAGAAATGGCTTGCCATACTGATGGCTCCCGGTTCTTCCCTTGGCGGGGCGAGACCAAAAGCCAATATCCTGGATTTGGATAATCAACCATGATTGCCAAATTTCCTTCGAATAATGACACGGTCAATAAAGGCGCATGGGAATACCTCACGTACCAGCTTGGCATTAACGCCGGTATTGAAATGGCTGAATCAAGACTCGAACATATTGTCGGGAAATATGATACGTTTTTTACGAAACGATTTGACAGGGATAAGCAAGAGCGGATCCACTTCGCTTCAGCCATGACCATGACAGGCAGAAGCGAAGAACTCATCCGGGACGAGCCCCCTTCATATCTGGATATTGTAGAGTTTATCCAATTCTCAGGAACACATGTGGATGAAGATCTAAAGCAGCTTTGGAGAAGGATTGTTTTCAATATACTTATCTCCAATACGGATGATCACCTCCAGAATCACGGTTTTATTCTTACCGATGAAGGCTGGCGTTTGTCTCCGGCATACGATGTTAACCCGTCAATTGACAAAAACGGGCTTGCGTTAAATATCGATATGGATAACAATATGCTTGATATAGAGCTTGCCAAAAGTGTAGGTCCCTTTTTTAGGTTGAGTGAAAAAGAAATGAATACCATTCTTGACGAAGTAAAATCATCTGTATCCTACTGGCAAAGAATAGCAAAGCAAATAGGGATACCACGAAGTGAGCAAGCAATTATGGCTGCAGCATTTAGAACCTAATTTTCCATACTGCCTGATGCATTGGCCAATTCCTCCCGGGAAAAACTTCATTTTACTTGTTGTGTAAAATGAAAGTCATTCAAAAGAAGGTAACAAGTAAAAAATGGATTTTAAAGCCTTGCAAAAGAAATACCAGCAATTACTCCTTGAGAACAACCGCCTGAAACAAGAAATAAGAAGGCTGAGGACTGAACTTGGTATGGACACAATTCATGAACAGTCACAGGCTAGTAACATAATTTCTGAATATCTTGCTGTTCCTGAGCCGGAATTGTTTGATCAGAACATAGAAACCAAACCTTCAGCGCCATCTGAAGCTATAGACAAACTATCTGATGCCAGCGCAAAAATTAGACTCTTCCAATCATTGTTCAGGGGAAGGGGTGATGTGTATGCAAAACGTTGGGAAAACAAAGCAAAAGGAACTTCCGGCTATTCACCTGCCTGTGGTAATGAATGGAAGCCGGGCATTTGTCAGAAGCCAAAAATAAAATGCTCAGCATGTAAACATCAGGGTTTTATCCCTTTAAGTGAAATGGTCGTTGATGCGCATCTGCGAGGTCAACAAAATCTTGTTGCCGGGATCTATCCTTTGCTTCCAAACGAAACCTGTTGGTTTCTGGCAATTGACTTTGACGATGAAGGATGGCAAAAAGATATCATGACGCTCAGGGAGGTATGCTTCCAGTTTGGAATTCCCGATGCAGTTGAACGATCACGGTCTGGAAATGGAGCTCATGCCTGGTTTTTCTTTGAACATCCTGTTCCCGCTTCTTTGGCCCGTAAGTTTGGAAGTGCATTGTTAACCCATGCCATGAACAAGCGGCACGAGATCACTTTTAAATCCTATGACCGCTTCTTCCCCAATCAGGATATTATGCCGAAAGGTGGTTTCGGTAATTTAATCGCTCTGCCCCTGCAAAAGTCAGCAAGAAGAGATAGCAACAGCGTCTTTATCGATGAGCATTTTCAACCAATAGAAGATCAGTGGGCTTTCCTTGCATCCCTTCCAAAGCTCAACGAGAAGAATCTGGAAGAATTGACTTTCAAGTTATGCCCGGGAGATGAGCTTGGGACACTGCAGAACAACGATGAAGAAGCAACTAAGCCTTGGGAAAGAGCAAAGAAAACAGAAATCAGCAAAAATGATTTTCCTAATAGAATAGAAGTTACAAAAGCCAATATGTTGTTTGTTCCTAAAGCCAGGTTTTCTCAAAAAGCATTAAACCACCTGAAACGGTTGGCTGCTTTTAAAAATCCTGAGTTTTACAAAGCCCAGGCCATGCGCCTACCTACCTTTGATAAACCAAGAATCATATCTTGTTCGGATGAAACAAACGAGTATTTATGCTTGCCAAGAGGATGTGAAACGCATGCAAAGACGCTGTTCGAGGAAATGAAAACGAAAATGTCATGGATCGATAAAACCAATCACGGCCAAACGATAGATATTGTGTTTAAAGGTAGTCTGAGGGATGATCAACCTCTAGCTGTTGCAAAACTACTGGAACATGATAATGGAATTTTGTGCGGAACAACGGCTTTCGGGAAAACAGTCGTAGCCATAAAACTGATAGCTGAAAGAAAGGTCAACACACTAATTCTGGTTGATAAAGTCAGTCTGGTAGCTCAATGGAGGGAAAAACTTTTAGCCTTTTTGACAATCAATGAGCTATTCCCAATTATTGATGCTTCCGTAACCAGAATAACAAGGACGAATAGCAGCATTATAGGACAGATGGGAGCCGGGAAGCAGGCATTGAACGGTGTAATTGATATTGCTGTCATGCAATCACTGAACAGAATGGGAGAAGTAAAGGAATGTGTGAAAGATTATGGCATGGTAATCGTTGACGAGTGTCATCATGTTTCCGCTTTCAGCTTTGAAACGATATTGAAAAATGTGAACGCCAAATATGTTTACGGCTTAACAGCTACTCCGACCAGAAAGGATGGACACCATCCCATTATTTTTATGCAATGTGGTCCAATCCGGTACCGGGATGATGCAAAAACGCAAGCGGAGAAAAGGCCTTTCGACCATTTTATCATACCCCGGTTTACTTCATTCAATACACCGTTGGATAAGGAAGACAAGGATATTTCAATACATGAATTGTACGCCGGGATCATCGAAAATGAAATGAGAAATCAATTGATCATTGATGATGTGGTACAATGTTATAAAAATGGCAGAAATTGCCTTGTACTGACAGAAAGGACAACTCATGTTGCGCTACTTACTAACGAACTCAGCAAAAGGATCTCGGATGTAATTTCACTCACAGGCGGCATGGGGGTAAAGGGAACCAGAGAGACTATGGCCCGGATTTCAGAAATCCCCGATGACAGGCCGTTAACGCTGGTTGCAACGGGGCGTTACATTGGCGAAGGTTTTGATGAGCCAAGACTTGACACCCTGTTTTTAGCAATGCCCATATCATGGAAAGGAACATTACAGCAATATGCAGGCAGGCTTCACCGGCTGTTTGAAACGAAAAAGGAGGCGCTGATTTATGATTACGTTGACGTCCGGGTACGGATGTTGGAGAAGATGTACAACAAACGGCTTGCCGGGTACACAGCTATCGGCTATAAGGCAAAAGGTGAAAATATGCCAGCAGAATCCACCGATATCATTTTTGACAAAACCAATTTCTTGCCAGTGTATTCCAATGATATCATCAGTGCGTCAAGGGAGATCCTAATCGTAAGCCCGTTTGTAACAAAGCGACGGGCTTTGCAGATGATGCAAAACCTTAAAACAGCGCTTTTCCAGGGCGCTAAAGTAATTGTGGTGACCCGACCTGCAGGGGATTTCAAAGACAAGGATTTGGCTGCCTGGCAAGCGACGCTGGATTTTTTAAGAAGTTCAGGAGTAGTGGTCGTTTTTAAATCAAATATCCATCAGAAATTTGCGGTTGTGGATGAAAAAATTGTTTGGTACGGGAGCATCAACCTACTAAGTTATGGTAGCGCCGAAGAAAGTATCATGCGGCTCGAAAGCTCGAATATCGCCAATGAACTGATCCGAAGCATAACGAAAGAGGACTGAGTGAGCTCCCAGGATGAATGCAAATCTTCTATTCTGTCCCCAAACTATCTCTACTCCCTCAAAGAAACCCGCGATAGCCTCCACCAGCTTTGCGACGACTTCGAACGCTCGCTAAAACCGGACTATCCAACAAACGACACCATCCAAATGGCCGCCGAACCCTGACAATTTCTTTAGTCCCCCTCTAACCTCGCACAAAAATAAAATGAGTTCTCAGGAGAGTGATCACGGTTTATGTAAAACGATTCCTTTGATTCTCTTCTCCTGGAACACTTTAAATGTTGATCCAAGATTGAAAGCATCCTTTTTTCAGTCTGAAGCTTTAACCAATCTAACTTCGATTTAAAAGACAACGATTCAATTTCCATAAAAGGACATGATTTCACCCTATTTACATGAGGACAATGATAGGCAATACCGTATATTATAACGATTCTTTCCATGCGCCCTGTTTATAGATTTTGAATAAGCTTCATCCTGAAAAGACTGATTAAGAAAGCCGTTAATTATTAAAACTAACGGCTTCCTTGTTTAAAATCGAACGCTCTCTGGCTTATGGCCTTTCTTCCAATTCAATGAATGAAATATCATCAACAAAAAGTAACTGGGGGCCTGTAACACCTGAATTATCGGCTTTATGAATTTGCAATTTTATATCCGTATATTCCTTATCAAATGTAAAATCTTTACTCAGTGTAACCCACTCTCCTTTTGGAGCATTACTTGTATCCCACTGAATTAAATTCCATGGAAGTATAGGTGTCCTGATTCCCTGTATGCCGGAGCCTGGGTCTATCCAGACTTTTAATGACATTCGATACTTACCCGGCGCTACCGACATCCCATGCTCTGCAGCTGTTCCATGAAGGGTTGAGACATTGGGGGCAGACGAATAATCGTCTATCTGATACCCCATCGAACCAGAACCAACAGACTGTTCTTCAGACCGGAACCATTGTGGATGTTGTGCCCACCAGCCCAAAGCTCCTCCTTCCTTATCGGCAGGGGTTTCAAAACCAAACACATCTTGATTGCTTAAAATATTCCCGCCGTAATACATCGCTACAGTCTCTGGTCCAAAATCTTCTAATGCTCGTTCATCCAAAGACCTGATGGCACCTCCTGAATAAGAAATAGTAACTACATCGGTGTTGTAGATAGGCGCTGCAAGTGTAAGTTCGATAATAGTAGCGTCATTTGGATTTACTCCAACAGATGCAACATCAATAGTCCCTTCAAATCCCGCAGCATCATTCGTTACATGAACGATGAAATTATCTTCTTCATTAAAGAAAGGAGCTGTTTCTCCGGTAACATTTAATGATATTTTCTCCGACTCATGCTCCATTAAATTCCCGTCAAAAACAAAAGGCTGAGAAGATTTTACAACATCTATTTTCAGAGGTATATATTTAAAAGCAGATCCGGCAGGCAAATCATTCCCCTCTCTTCTGGAAGATATGGAACCATAATAATTACCCATCTTGTAATAGGAAACGGAAACAATAGAGTCTCCACCAGACGAAGGTTTTCCTCCCATCAAGTTCCAGGTCCTCGCGTTAGGACGCCCATGGCTGGTCAAATCCACATAAGTTAAGGACGCTCCTGCTTCGATCGTGATTTTAGGCCAGGAAGCTGAATCTTCTAATTGGACAACATCCTCTCCTGAAATATTAATTATTTCTTCATCCCCATTCAAGACTTTAAAAGCAGGGCGGATACTATCAAAAACATCAATTTCAAAAGTCTTGTCGATAACCCATACATCACCTGCCTGCTCTGCATATAGTGTATCTGCCCCGGTAAAAGCAACTGAGTCCTCAAACGTAGTATATAAACGGACCCTGTTTATTCCAGGATTAGAAAATAGAACATGAACTGTTGTCTCTTCCGAAATCAAACCAGCATCTTCATCTATAAAACTATTCAGCACGGTATCATTTCTGGTAAAACCTTCTTTCAAAAAGAAATTACCTTCCT
>ENA-ORCU01000498-ORCU01000498.1-marine-metagenome-genome-assembly--contig:-NODE-498-length-14392-cov-2.860077_pt1 | contig 14392 bp, 11 predicted proteins | sample MGYA00248631_ERZ508512 | MGnify/ENA primary metagenome ERZ508512 (study PRJEB26183, sample SAMN06268844) | marine metagenome | isolation source: Tt an P1 anaerobic enrichment on pine from sediment taken...
ACTATCAAGTGTGCGCGGGTCGTACCGGAGGATATAATGCGTCTCCCTGCACTGGCCAAACTGACCTTATGCGGGCTCGTATATATTTAACAGACGGCCGGCTGATCGCATTGGCCGATCTTTTTGCCGCCGGTCCAATCGTTTTCGTGACCATTTCATCCCTGACATTATTAAATCTTGGCGTTTTCTACCTGACGTTCGCCTGCCGCCACAGCCCGAATCGTTAACAAACGAAATCGTCTGCTCAAAAACGCGGATTAAATTCGATTTCCTTAACTGCGATCAACCGCTTTCTTCATCCGGAGGTATTCCGCTGTGGTCTCATCAGTATCTTGCCTGAACTGGGGAAGAGCCACCGAAAGAACCACCAGAAATCCGCCCAGGATCTGCAAGGGCTCCATCGCCTCGTTTAAGAAAAAATAGGAAACGATGCCGGCGATAATTGGCTCCAGCATGGCCGTGAGGCAGGCCCGGGTGGAACGGATGAGGCTGACGCCTTTCAGGTAGAGGCCGAAAGGAAGAGCCGTTCCCATAATGCCAATAAAAAAAATCCATCCCCAACTTGCCGGCGAATACTCCCGCGAAAAGGCCTCCAGGGGCGGATAGAAGATATTCCAAGATACCGTGGCAAACAACAACGCATAAAAAAGCACGGTCAAAGACGGATACTTTCGCATGCCATATTCCCCTTGAAGGGAATACCAGGCAAAGAAAACAGCAGCCAAAAGTCCGCTGATGATACCGATGCGATTCATGGAAAGGACATTCAAACGATAGCCGCCCACCAGCAGATAGCACCCTGCCGTGGCGCCGACGACAGCAACGAGCAGCAGTGGGGTGAGTTTTTCCCTTTTGAAAATGATAGAATACAGAATGATAAGGGTTGGGGCCATGTACTGCAGGAGGATGGCAGCCGCGACCTGAATCTTACTGATAGCCAGAAGATAGGTAAATTGAGCGGCTGCCATGGCAAAAGCCCCGAGGCTGATCAGATAGGGCAAATCCTTTTTGCTGATCCGCAAAAGGTGACGCTGAAAGGTAAAAAGCCAGAGAAAGAGAACAACGGTGGCTACGGTTACCCGGAGTTGGACCAATTGAAACGAAGTCACCCCCGCGTTCATGAGGAATTTGGCCGCAGAGCCGGCTGTCCCCCAGCAGACAGCTGCCAGCACGACATAGAGATACCCTACTCTGGAAACCGCAGATGATATTGATGATGGGGTCATGATGGTGGTTGAACTCCTCCTGTGAGAAAAAAAATTTCCCTTTATCAAATTTGTTCATGCAAGTGCAATCAGGAGAGTAAATTTTTTTCAGGAGTTGTCCACCGGCAGGACAAAAACGTGCATTTTTATCTTTCATCAAAGCCCCTTCGCTTCATTTTCCTTGGCCTGTCTTCGGTAAAAATCATGCACCCCGAAGGTTCTGAGCACCCAGCCTGACAAGTCCGGATGGATGGCCTCCATCATTATCAGCGGCCACATGGCCTTGGAATTGACGACGATTTCTCCGACATCCTTTTTAATAGCGCGGATGACCGCCCGGGCCACCTTGCTCGGAGTGGTCTCCCCGGTGATTCTCGGTGCCCGCTTGTTGTAAACGGCAAACATGCCCGACTCGGCGACAAACCCCGGGCAGATAACCGATGCGCTTACCCCGGTCTTGTACAGCTCAGCCCTCAAACCGCTGATCCATTGAATCAATCCGGCTTTGGTGGCCGCATAGGTTGCCGAATAGGGAGAGCCCTTCTTGCCGCCCAGAGAGGACATGGTAACGATGTGACCCGTTCCTCGCGCGAGCATGTCCGGCAGAGCCAGGCGGGTGAGGAGCATCGGTGCCATCAGATTGGTCTGAAGCATTTTTTCAATATGGTCAGGGGGAATAGCCGTGTAGGAACTCACCCACTCAATGCCGGCATTATTGATCAACAGATCGATCGGCCCGAAATCCGCTCTTACCTGCGCCAGCAAATCCGCTCTGGATGCTGAATCAGTGATATCCGCGGGGTAGATGCGGACGTCAACATCAAAGCGACGCAACTTTTTGGCAGTCGAGGCCAGCCCGGCTTCGGACCGGGCGGTCAGGGCCAGGTTGACCCCTTCTCCGGCCAGGGCTTCGGCAACATATGCGCCAAGACCCCGTGAACCGCCGGTGAGCAACGCAACTCTGCCTCTCAGGTTCTTCATAATCCCTCCCATGAAATTGCGCAAATGAAGCCATACACAAACGGCTGGCCTGGGCAAGCCCCCCCATCGCCATAGCAGGTCAAGGCCTGACACGCCTGAAGATGTCAATCAGCCGTGTGACTGAATCAGCGGCTGCAACGCCTCGATCATCTCCCGGGCTTCACGAATCACACTGTCGATAACTTCTTTGGCGCTCTTCAGGGAATCGATTGCGCCCCCGATCTGCCCGCAGTAAGTGGATCCTTCTTGGCAATCGCCCTCCACGCACGCGGTAATCGACCGTCCACCGCCGATCATCTCAAAAAGCTTTTCCGGCGGTGTGCCTTTTCTCTCCTCGTCAATAATCATGTCGGTCAACTTGTATTTAATGCAGCGCGTCGGGCCGACCGTGGTCCGAGCGGTGATACAGGTGCCGCTATCCTCCAGTTTCAGAACAGCTTCCTTCACATTGGGGTGGGCTGCGGATTCATGAGTCGCCATGAAACGGGTTCCCATCTGCACCCCTTTGGCCCCCAGGGCAAGCGCGGCAACAAAGCCTCTGCCGTCTCCAACGCCGCCGGCAGTCACCACCGGCGTATTAACGGCTGCGGCCACCTGGGGAGTCAGGGACATGGTGGTAATTTCGTCGAAACCATTGTGCCCCCCGGCCTCGAACCCTTCGGCCACGATGATATCCACACCGGCCTCCTCGCATTTCCGGGCGAATTTGACAGACGAGACCACATGGATCACCTTGAGCCCCATTTCCTTGATCATGTGCGTGTATGCCTTTGGGCTGCCCGAGGAGGTGCTGATCACCGAGGCTCCGCCGCTGGCAGCGGCCCGGATCATATCCGCGGCATCCGGCCGCACGAGGGGAATGTTCACGCCAAACGGTTTTTTGGTCTGCTGCCGGATCTGCCTGGTTTCGGATTCGATGTCCTGGATTGTCATGCCGCCGGCCCCCAGAAGCCCCAATCCGCCAGCCTCGGACACAGCTGCCACGAGATCCGCCTTGCCGACCCAGACCATCCCCCCCAGAATAATAGGGTATTCAATGTTCAGTATATCACAGACTTCTGTCTTGAACATGCTACGCTCCTTATCTCCCGCAAACAGGCGGTGCGGGTTATACGTTCAGGCCCAATACGTCCTTGGCCTTCTGCTTGTACAGGTCCATTGGCGCTTCAGCGTAAAGCATCATTTTCTGGGCGGCAAACGAGCCTTCGGCGTGGATGGTGCAGACCTCGTGCCAGCCGGCAAAATCGCTGGCCACCAGGTGATGCAGCATGCTCATCAGCTTCAGCCGTTCTTCAGCAGTATAGTTGCCGGCCCCGCCCATGTAGCGCTCGAGATACGGTCTCAACTCAAGGCGCTCCCAGTCCTGATAGGACGGCTGAGTGACCAGAAGACCGCCGGCTAGGTCCTGGATGCCCCGGACAAACTCGTGGAAGTTGGAGGCGAAATGAAGCTTTGCCATATTGGAGCGCAGGCGGCTGGCCACATACAGTCCGGACCCGGCGAAATCCTCCGGCTCGGCGATGGCCGCCTGGGCCAGAGCCTTGGTGGTCTCCGTATACTTGATCATTTCGATGAATTGCTCACGAACGTGGGAGGCCTTCTCGATACCGTTGGCCTCGGCCGCCAGCAGGCCCATGCCGGTCATGTATTCGAGAATCGGGATTTTGTAGGTAACGGCTGTAAATCGGTGAAAGGCCGAAAAGGCATAGGCCACAAACTGGGCGGCCTGCCATTCCCGAAGGAGAAAAACCCGCTCCTTGGGAACGCGCACATTGTCAAAAATCACCAGGGCCTCGACGTGCCCCCTCTTGGGCCGAGGTGTGGGGAAGTGATACTTGTCTTCATAGCGAAAGCTTGGGCGACAGATCTGGGTGATCCCCCGGGTATTGACCGGAATGGCAAAAGCCACCGCGTAATCCGCCTCCTCTTCAGTCAGGTTGCGCGTGGGAATCACCAGCATCTCATCCGTGTAGGCCGATGCGGTAATGTGCGCCTTGGCGCCGGAGACCACAATCTCATCATCGGTCTCGTCTACTACCCGCAGGTAGTAGTCCGGGCTGGCTTGTTCGCCCGGTCCTTTGCTGCGGTCACCCTTGACATCGGTGACCGCCCCGCACATGGACAGGTCGTTTTTCGCGCAGTGCCAGCGATAGTCGTTGATTCGCTGCTCATAGGTCGTATTGCCCATGATCCTGGCCACCGCCAGCAGACCGTTCATGATGTCGGTGCCCACGTCCTTGACAAAGGGAAGCGCCGCATCCGTGTACAGGCAGGAGGCTTTCACCAAGTCGAACCGTTTTTTCACGGCTTCGGCATAATCCGGCACTTCAAAATAGGAACTGATGTCTCCGCCGCCCTCGGGTGAATTCATCACCGCAATATCCTGGTACTCAGGGTCGTGCCCCAGAATAAAATCAAATGCCGCGGTTTCAACGCCCACTTTGATATAGGGATCTTCTGTGACGTCTGTCACGTTGTTTCCCAGAATGAAAATTTTGCGATCATCCTTTAATCCTTCCTTGTATTGCTCTGCCGTTCGCAATGCCATTATTTTCTCCTCTTGGTTTTTCGGTATATTGTTCCGATCAGAATCAATCTTCAGCAAGTTGAAACATCGCCTATCGCTTTGACCCGGCACTTGTGTATTTCGATCTGCTTATGAAAAGAGGGAGTATGCCCCATTGTCTTTAAATGGATGACACTGACTTTCCAGGCGCCACATAAAGGATTGACCAGCGATAGAGCAATTGAATTATTGATTACGCGTTGATGGTGATGATTAAAATTTCTCAAGCAGACAGCTCTGCAAACGATTCCCTGCCTTCAGTCACTATCCGCTTCCAACGGCTTGAACATCTGCCGGAATTCACCCATGAAATTCACGTCGCCCTCGATGCTCATCTTTCCGGTCAGGACTGCGGTGATCCCGTCCAGCTTCCCGGTGACGATGTCGTGGTAGGCACTGTCTCTGGCCACAATGTAAATACGAGGCGATTTCAGGACTTCCGCGGTCAGGGTCATGGTTCCGTCGGCAATGGTCACCGTCCACTGGCCGCCCCCTTTGCCCGTGATGTGGTAGCTGACGGTGGCCATTACGCCCCTGGCGTTTTCAGGGATAAACCGCGCCTTCATGCCCTCAAAAAAATGGGCCACGGGAACGGCCTCGGCGGTTTGCTCGTCTTCAATCTCCTGGATGAGGTCTTTTTTGAGGACCTTGCCGACGGCATTTTTCGGCAGGCTGGCCCGAATTACAACATGCGCCGGAACCTTGTAGTCGGCCATTCGTTCCCCGCAGAACGCGCGAAGTTCAGCGGCATCCACGGTTTCCCCCCGCTTCAGCACCACGCAGGCCGTGGCGACCTGGCCGTAGATTTCATGGGGTGCAGGAATCACCGAGACGGCATCTACAGACGGATGGGTGGAGATAACGTTTTCGATCTCCTTGGGGTACACGTTCACTCCGCCGCGGATGATCAGATCCTTTTTACGATCAACGATGAACAGAAACCCCTCCTCATCCATGTACCCCACATCGCCGGTGTGCAGCCATCCGTCTTTAACGGTTTCCGCGGTGGCCTCCGGTTTGTTGAAATACCCCTTCATCACGGTGTCGCCTTTTGCGGCAATCTCGCCGATCGCACCCGGGCCGAGAGGTTCGTCGTTTTCGCCGGCAATCTTTACTTCAATGCCGGGTAGAACCTTACCGATGGACCCACACTTTCGGTTATCCAGCGGGTTGACGGTGATTGCCCCCGCCGTCTCGGTCAACCCGTAACCTTCCAGTATCGGGACGCTGAAGCGGCTTTCACACTCGGCCAGCTGCTCCGGCGGGATCGGCGCCGCTCCTGAAATCCCGAACCGAAGGGATCGGGTGTCCACCTGGGACGCCTCCTGGGCCTTCAACAGGATGTTCCACATGGTGGGGACGATGTAGAACGCATTCACCTGGTACTGTTCCACGCAGTTCCAGAACTCCGACGCACTGAAGTTGCGACGCAAAACAATCGTGGCCCCGCCGAATAGGCTGGGAAACGCCAGGTCGTTCAAACCGCCGGAATGAAAAAGTGGAAGTACGCACAGGGATCGTTCTCCAGGCTGGACGGGGATGTGCATAGTCTTGACACGCGAACCGGCGATGATGCAATTGTGCGTCAGCATGACGCCCTTGGGCCTTCCGGTGGTGCCGGAGGTGTACATCAGCGCCGCCACGTCATCGGCGGTGGGCGGATCGGCAGGAGTCGGCGCTGCGTAATTGCCCGCGATGATCTCGGGAAGATACTCGTGAGGAAAATCGAGATCCATGGGCATCGGCGAGTTGATGATAATTTTCTCAACCGACGGGATCTTCTCTTTTATGGCAGAAACGACCGGCGCAAACTCCGGATCCACTACCAGCACCTTGGGCCGGCAGTCGCTCACCAGATATTCGACTTCCGGGGCCTGCCACCAGCAGCTGATGGGCCCACCGATCGCACCGATCTTCTGCGTACCCAGCAGTGTATCAAAAAGGCCGGGTGTATTGCCCATCATAAAGGATACAATGTCTCCTTTTTCAATACCATTTTGCTGCAGGTACGCGGCAAATGCATCGGTTTTGCGGTCCAGATCCCGGTAGGTGGTTATCTCGTCATAAAAATTTAAAAACGGCACATCCGGATACTTCTCGGCATTCAGCGCCACCAACTCACCCGTCGTCGTGATGCGTGTGTTCACTTTTTTGCCTCCACGAAAGTTCCAATTATGTGGTCCGTGGGTTGCGTTCAACCCTTCAGGTGCAACTCTTCGTTACGCTATATTTCCCTTATTACACTTGGGAATTCATGTTTTGTCGGGATGGAGGGAGTAAAGTGAGCTAAAGTGCCTGAAGTTATTAAATTCTGCCAATCTATAAAGATACGGAGCGTGCCGATTTCGCCAACCGGCTCCGCCGAAGCAACACCGGCTGCGACGGCGGAAAGCGACTCCTCAACTTTAGCTCAATTGAAATTTATAGTCACTTGTAACGTTTACGGTTTATCCGGGTTGGGTTGTTTATCGGTTTTCAAACAAAATCTCAGACTCTGAACCAGCCATGCTCCTTATACCAGTTCAACGTTTCCTTCATCCCCTTTTCAACCAGGGGGTATTGAAATGTAAAGCCGGTCGCCTTCAGCTTGCTGTTGTCCCAGACCCGATTGCAGTTCAGATAATCCAATGTTCCCTTTTCGAGCGGGGATTTGAATTTGAAACGCCGGGCCATAACCTGGGATAAACGGGCAGCCGGAACCAGTATCGCCAGGGGCACATGGAAGAAATCTTTGTCTATGCCCAAAAGTTCGCGGCAGACCATTTTGAAGAATTCGGCCGTGGTGATCCGGGTATCGTCGCTGACATTGTAAATCTCGCCGATCATGGCATCGTGATCAAAGGCGTGGATGACCGCCCGGCACATGTCTTTCACGTGCAGGAAGGCTTCGATTTTGTCGCCCTTTCCTGCCATCAGCATTTTTTTCTTCTTCCGGTCCTGATAGATCTGCTTGAAGGCATTATAGAGACCGTATTCACAGCGGGTTCCGTAAATTGCCGCCGGGCGGAAAATGGTCGCCTTGAGCCCCTTTTCCCGCATGTACTGGTGAAGGATTTTCTCCCCCTCCCACTTGCTCACATTGTAATTGTTCAAGGGCGGCGTCAGTTTTTCATCATCTTCTCTGACCGGACGGCCGGCGTAACACGAATACCCGTAGACCCCGACAGAGGAAATGTGCATAAACCGCTCCACACCGGCAGTTAGCGCCGCCTCGCAGAGATTGCCAACTGCCGTTGTGTTAACCGCAAAGATCACCTCATCCGGCGTGGAATAATCGTGAATACCGGCCACATGAATCACGGCATCTACACCGTCAAGCAGACGGTCGAGCCCGTCTTTTCGGGTCAGATCCGATTTCATAAACTCTGCGCCAAGCGCCTCGAACATCGCTCCGTAATGGCGGCTGGAGACATCCGTGGCCCTTACCGTGAAGCCGGCCCGGGCCGTCTCGGCGACCATGTGATGCCCGGTAAAACCGGCTGCCCCCGTAACCAGTACACGCCCCCTGTCCTTTTTCGCCATATCATCCCTCCTCTACCGAAATGCCCAACCGCTTCAACGTGACGGCTTTGGGACGTCCCGATTGGTCCCAGCCCCGGATCCTGTAGTATTTGTTCAGCATGGTATCGAGCCTTACCGGCGGCCAGCCGTCCTCGCGCACTTCATTGAGGATTCGCGGCGGAAGCGTATCGTCGGCCCGGCTGATTCCCTCGCGACAGTTCATGTATCGCTCCAGGTTAAAAATTCGCTCGCCGACTGTATAAAAGTTTTTTTTCGATATCTTGTATCCGAGCAGGCCGGACAACAGGCCGGCATAGTCGGACAGATCCGCGGTGCCCGAGGCAATGGCCGGGAAGGTTCGCATAAAGACGCGCAGTATCGGCATGGGCGTATTCTTATACATAAAGTTCTCCTCCAGGAACGGATACTGCGTCTGGATGCAGAAAATTGAGGAGTTCACGCCTTCATTCAGGTCCTGCATGAACTTCACGAAATAGGCCTTGCCTTTTGTGCCGTGGGGGTCCAGGTACGATTCCGCTTCGATCGCGTGAGTGCTGCCGGAAAGGTGGTTGGCGCCGTTTACCGCCGTAGCGTAACCCAGCCCCTGGCCCGTGCAGCCTCGAGGATCGTAGGCAGCCATTTCAAGCCCCTTGACGTGGATGGCGAAGGCCCGGCCGCCGTATTTTTCGGAAAGCCGCTTCACCCCTTCGGCCATATCGTCCCCCAGGCCGCGCCTGTGGGTAATGTCTTCCAGAATCTCATCGATCCCATCGGCCTTGCCGAACGCCAGATCGGTCTTCAGCACCCCGTTTTCCGTAAGCTCCATAACAAAGCCGATAACGCCCCCGGTGCTGATGGAGTCCAGACCCAGTCGATCAAGCGTCTCGTTCCAGGAGGCGATCCGGGATATGTCGCCGATGAGCAGGTTGGAGCCCATGAGGCCAATGGTTTCGTACTGGGGGGCCGCCAGCTTCTTTTTCCCGAATTTCCCTGTTATACCGCACTGGATGGGACATCCCACGCAGCCGTGATTGCTCACGGCGTGCTTCTCTCTGATTTTTTCTCCGCTGATCTCCCTGGCTTTGTCAAAATACGTGCGGCTGAAATTTCGAACCGGCATGATTCCGTGACTGCCGTATACCATCACGTTCTGGGCCGTTCCCAGCTCGCGGAGTTTTCGACCGGTCATCTCATGGGTTTTGACTTTCCTGCGTGCTATGGTCACGGCTTTTTGAAATCCGTCGGGGTCCGCCGGAACGATCTTGCTGCTACCTCTGGCCACGATTCCCTTTAGGTGTTTCGCGCCCATGACCGCTCCCAATCCGCACCGTCCGGCCACCCGCTTTCCGCTCACAACAACGGCATAGCGTACCCGATTCTCCCCGGCCGGACCGGTGACCACCCAATCCCCTTCATCCTTGCGGGCCTCCTGGGTATCGTAAGTGTCCATTCCCCAAAGCGCTGATGCATCTTCAATGGTCACCTTCCCCTCGACGATTTTAAGATAAACAGGCGAGTTTGCCTTGCCCCGAACCATCATCGCATCGAAACCGGCCCTTTTCAGGCTGAGGCCGAATCGCCCACCGGCGTAAGAGGAGCCGAAGATACCCGTCAACGGAGATTTTCCAGCCACAACGAAACGCCCACCGGCCGGCGATGCCGTACCCGCTGTTGGGCCGCTTGCTATGACCAGGATGTTATCGGGCCCTAACGGATCGACCCCGGGACGAATGTGATCATACAGCAGTTTCAGGGCCAGACCCTTTCCGCCTAAGTAATCCCGGCGGATTTTCTCCGAAACAGCGATACGTCCGATTCGACCTGAGGATAAGTCTACGTCGAGCACTTCATGGGTCACCGCCTGGATAGTTTTCATTTGTTCCCTTCCCTGTGATTTGGATAAAGAAAACCAGGCTCACCAGGCTTTGATCACGCCCGGTGATTTTGCCGTAATCGAAGTACTGACAGAGGCACAGCGCGCTGTGCCCCTACCGATCCCGTCACTTCTTCAAACATCCCGACGCGGTCCCGAAACCCGGAACTCAGAACTCAGAACTCGGAACCCGGAACCCGGAACTCAGAACCCGAAACCCGGAACCCGGAACCCGGAACCCGAAACCCGGAACCCGGAACCCGGAACCCGGAACTCGGAACCCATCTATTCCGACTGGCCGGCATGAATATCAAGCCCCTCGATTTTGAGCTTCAATTCGAGGGCCTGAGGCTGATCATTCTTTTCAATGGCACGAATCACCATGTCATATATGGTGTCCCGGTATGAGGAGATGCTTTCCGGCCGGCCGACCAGCAACCACTGAATCGTCAGGTGCTCGATAAATCCCAGCACCATATTTCGAACCAGATAGGGATCGAGATCATCGCGGAACACCCCTTCCTCAATCCCCTCCTGATATACATCGATGATGGTCCGCGCCGATTTGCGAACCTCCTGGTATGCTTCGGACTTGATGAAATTCCGATTTCCCTTTAGCGTAAGCAGCGCAACCGATGTGTATAACCGGTTTTCCTCATAAAATTCCAGATACGACTGGATGATCATGCGCATTCTCTCGCGGGCGCCATGCACGTAAGGCGCGATCTGCATCAGCCGTTCATATTCTCTTTTCGTATAGAGCTTGGGAATGGAAAACAGCACTTCTTCCTTGGAAGAGAAGTATTCATAAAGCGTCGCATCGGAGATCTTCGCCGCCTTGCTGATGGCTGAAATTGTGGTTTCTTCAAATCCCTTTTCACCGAAAACCTTCAGCGCACCCTCGATGATCTTCACTTCTTTTTCCTGGCTCCGCCGGGTATCCTTCTTTACTTGCCGACCAGTGGACTTCTTCTTGGTCATTTCTACCTCTTGCTGTGTGTTTTGGGAGGGCTTCTTATCTGACTGAGGAGAATATACCGCCGATAACGGCCAGTCAACAAAAATCATATACACACTATAATTTTTAATAAAAAAACATATTGCATCTATAAATGAAGATCATTTTTCAATATGTCAATATGTTTTTTGCGATATTTTGTTGACGAGCAATTAATCCTACACTATTGATAGAGTCGACAGGCTGATTTCTGACTGTTTCAAAGCCGTCACTCCTCACACCAAATCGCATTCCCAATAATATAAGGAGCAGACAATGGATCTATCGGTATTGAGCTATGAACTCATCGAGACGGTGGCCGTGGTCAAAATGAACAACCCGCCGGTGAACGCCCTGACGCCGGATTTTCTCGACGATTTTTCGCAGGTTCTGGATCACCTTAATAACGGAGCCGGCGCACGGGCCATGCTGCTGGCCAGCGAATGCTCCGGATTTTTCTCGGCCGGGGACGACCTGACAAAATTAACGGACATTGACGACGAATTAATTGCGCTGCTGCCAAAGGCACATGCCATGCTCAACCAGTTGGAAGCCCTTCCGATGCCAACGGTCGCTGCAATCAATGGCCATACCCTGGGCGGCGGCCTCGAGCTGGCACTGGTGTGTGATTTCCGGTTTATGGGTCGGGATTCTGGCCGGATCGGTCTGCCGGAGTCCAGGCTTGGCATGATTCCGTCACTGGGCGGGACCCAGCGTCTGCCCCAGGTGGTCGGAAAAACCAAAGCCATCGAGATGATGTTCAAAGGGCTGCAGCTCACCCCGGAGGATGCCCTTGAGATCACGCTGATCACTGACATCTTCTCCCGGGATGACCTATATGAGAAATCCTTTGATTACGCCAGAAGACTGGCCCGGCAGGCTACCGGTGCCCTTGCCAGAATCAAGGGATGTGTGAACGAGGGATTGCACAACGGGTTTGAAAAGGGGCTGGTAAGAGAGATGGCGGCATTTAAAGAAAACATCTTTTCGCACGACGCCAGGGAAGGGTTGGATGCATTTCTGTCCGGCAGAAAGCCGGAATTCAAGGGAGAGTAACAATGAAAACCGCCTTTGTAACCGGTGGTCTCGGGTTCCTGGGAAGGAACCTTTTGGAACAGCTCGCTGCCAGAGGATGGAAGGTGTGGGTCATGGACTCTTCGGACAACGGCATTCCGCCCCGTCTGAAGTCAACCGTGCGGCTGATCAAGGGAGACATCACCGACGAATCGTCGTGCACCCGCGCCCTGCCGGAAAACATGGACGCGGTGTTTCACCTGGCCGGCAACACCAGTCACTGGAAACTCGGCGACCGTCTCCAGACCCGGGTCAATGTGAACGGTACACGCAACATGGCGGCAGCGGCCCTCAAACGAAAGGCCCGCCGCTTCATCCATACTTCCAGCATTGCGGCCTTCGGGTTTCAGCCGCGCCGAATTACCGAAACGACTGAATCGACGGCCCTTCGATCCCGGATCAATTACTTCAGAACCAAACGCCTTGCCGAACTGGAAGTACATCGTGGCATAGAAAACGGTCTGGATGCCGTGATCCTGAATCCGGGAAACATCATCGGGCCCCATGATTACGCGGGCTGGTCACGTATGTTTCTAATGATCCATCAGGGAAAACTGCCCGGGATCCCGCCGGGAAAAGGCTCCTTCTGCAGCGCCCGTGAAGTGGCAAGCGCCCACATCGACGCTTTTGAAAGAGGCAGGCGCGGCCATCATTATCTTTTAGGCGGTGCCGATGCCTCTTTCCAGGATCTCTGTGTGGAAATCGGCAAGCTTCTCGGCAAACCGGTATCCAAAAAAGCAACCCCGCCATATCTGCTGAAGATCGCAGGTCGGGTCTCTCTTTGGGGTTCCTATCTCACAAGGAAAGAACCGCCGCTGACCCCGGAAAAAGCCGAACTGGTATCATCGGAGCTTATCTGCGATTCAGATAAAGCCGTACGAGAAATTGGATACCGGACCGCCCCCCTGAATACCATGCTCAAGGAGTGTTACAACTGGCTGATAATAAATGAGCTTATCAAATAGAAACGAAATAGCCTGTAACCGGGTTAAACCTCAATATCCAGATCTCGTAAATTTTGGACATTTGGCCATTAGTTATTAGCTGTCAGCCGTTAGTAAAAAACATAAAACAACAGTAACTTAAGCTTATTGCTAATCACTAACAGCTAATAGCTGCACATTAATTCAAGCCAGGATTTGTTCAAAAATTGAGCCGATTTCCCGGCTAAATTTCGAGGTTTGATATCCTTTTGCCCGCCGATCAATCATCCTCGCCAGCATGGACACATCGAGATTCGTATATCATCTTTCTGCCAGACCCAGTTCATTTATGGCCTCTTTGAGGCGAGAAATCATGACATCCACAGCTTTTTTTTGACCGATCAACGGCTCGGAGATCTGCTTCACGCGGAAACCGCTGTCTTCCAGGGCCGTTTTCCAAGCGGCCAGCATAGGGGTCTGGTAGGGCAAAAACGGCACCAGGCAAACATCTGCCGAGCTTGAATTCTTCAGAGAATCAACCACATCCTGCACTCCCGGCGTTGTGCCGGCCGTTCCAATGAAGACGGCTTGATCAAACTGCCAGAAGTAATATTGTATGCCCGGATAAATATAATCACCCAGACGGCTCTGCTCTTCAAAGAACAGGACGACAGCTTCGCCCTTGCCGGCGTGATCGGGTAAAAGATTCAGCACCGTTTGACAGGTTTGCCGTATGTTTTCGGGTGCACCGAAAAACGGTCTCGCCAGGGCTATCTTGCGAAATGTGGTTGGCATTGTGCGCAGCGTTTCGACCATCCAGACCAGACGGGTGTATGTCTCGCTCGGGATAATGGAAAGCGCCAGGATGGCCACGTGAGTAAACCCTTCTTCCTCCATTTGATCGAGCATTTTTTTGGGTGACATCCGTTCGCCATCAGTCATAAAAGCGTCGGTTGGCTCACTGCCGATGTCGAAAAAGGACCACCGAACCTCCATGTCGGGAAAAACTTCTTTTATGGTTGTATCCATCAGTTTTTGTTTGGCGGCAGTAGGAACGTCCCGGGGCACCAGGGCAATGACGAACACACCGGCCTTGACCGGACGATCATCATCGCGATAGCTGCGGATGTCGACGCCGTGGGCCATGATCGAGGCGGGCATGGCCACAAGCCCTATGACGATTCCGAGGAAGATGATATTCGGTAACATTCTGATAATTTTCATTTCATCTGCTCCTGTGTCTAAATTTCTGCTTACTCCACCGCCCAGTCC
>ENA-ORCU01000499-ORCU01000499.1-marine-metagenome-genome-assembly--contig:-NODE-499-length-14379-cov-3.010977_pt1 | contig 14379 bp, 17 predicted proteins | sample MGYA00248631_ERZ508512 | MGnify/ENA primary metagenome ERZ508512 (study PRJEB26183, sample SAMN06268844) | marine metagenome | isolation source: Tt an P1 anaerobic enrichment on pine from sediment taken...
TGTAGCCATGCAGGTGGCTGCCATGAGCCCGGTCGCCGTTGATAAAGACAATGTTGCACCTGAAATCGTTGCCAAAGAACTGGAGATTGCCAAGGAGAAATTCCGTCAGGAAGGAAAACCGGAAGCGATGCTGGACAAAATTGCGCAAGGTGCCTTGAATAAATTCTTCAAAGAAAGTACTTTGTTGAACCAAGCCTTTGTGAAAGAGAACAAACAAACCGTGAAAGAATACCTGCAGTCAGTAGACAAAGGGTTAACAGTGACCGAGTTTGTTCGTTTTGCCCTGTCTGAATAATTACATTCAAAATACGCAAAAACGTTGAAAGGAGTCTCCGCGGAGACTCCTTTTTTTTGCTCAAAATCTGTTTTGAAGTTCTTCAAAGTGAGACGGGTGCGCTCAGTATGGTAATTTTTTGCGGTTTTGGGCTTGATGCATTGATGTGTATGAAGATAAGCTTTTCGTACCCGTTCAAGGTAGTTGAAATTGGATGCTGTAATTTTAGTTCATCCAACTCATTTCAAATCAGGGCTGTATATGCAGCCTCATCCGATAGGCATTCATCGCATAGGTTCCCAGGCGGGTCGTAAGCCTGTAATTGACAATAGCTCCCACTCCGGCACCAACGCCCGGAATCAGCTGAAGTAGTTTGGCCAGGTCAAGGTGATCGCGGTACTCTTCCCAATAAGCCCTCCAGTCCAGTTTATTGGTGTCCTCCGGCAATTGGTGTTTATAGTCGTCCCAACGGTCAATAATGTGGTAGACTTTGTTTCGGTGTTCCTGACTCGAAAAGGCAAGCTGAAAAACATGCAAAATAAAAACTCGTTCCCGGTAGTCCTGGGTGTCAAATCCATAGTGTGCTGCAAGTTCAAAAAGCATCTTCATTTTGATGGCTAACCAGAGCGGCAGGTCAGCAAACCCCCACAGAATTCCGCCAAATCCGGTGGCTGCACCTTCTGCTGCGGCGGTTGATCGGTAAAACTTAATCCGCTCTCTGATTTTTGTTTCTCTCGCTTCCAGGGTCGCATCGGATAAAATTAGCCTTGGAGTAATCAGTCCGGAGCCAGTCATCATCGCCCGAGTCATTTGTTTAATAGCCTGAGTGATGGCCTGATGTACTTTTTCGGGGATGATCCGATTTGCCTTGGCCTGCAGTTCTTTGGTAGCGACATCCAATACCGATGGTTTTCGCTGCATCTTCTGCTGCCACAGGTGAAGCTCGTATAAAATCTGTTTTTTATAGGCATCGGAACCGGAAGTGTTCATGCTCATGATATCCTGGCTTTAATAAAATGACAGTTTTAAACCAGCATTTGTTTTGAGTTTATCCGGGATGACAGCGGACAGCAACCGACTGTCAGAACGAAGACTTAGTTCTTTCCAAAGAAATCCGCCTTCAGCTTAGCCATTCAATGCTTCGGCTCCGTTGGTCACTTCCAGAATTTCGTTGGTAATAGCTGCCTGACGAGCTTTGTTGAAAGTAAGCGTTAAATCTTTGATCAGATCTGTAGCATTGTCGGTTGCCTTGTGCATGGCGGTCATTCGCGCGCCTTGTTCTGCTGCGTTTGAATCGAGCATGGCCCGGTACAATTGGATTTTCAGCGACCGAGGAATTAATTCCCTGACAATTTGCTCTTTGGTTGGTTCATAAATGAAGTCGAGGCTGGTGTTCGAATCCTCGTCGCTTTCAGAAAGCTCAACCGGTAAAAATTGCTCTGTGGTACAGATTTGTACAGCAGCATTTTTAAATTCGTTGTACACCAGTTCAATCCGATCGTATGTTTGGTCTGCAAAATCAGCCATCAGGTTGGTCGCCAGTTTCGATGTTTCATCGAAAGTCAGCGAGTCCAGCAAGTCGTTGGCCTGTCCAACGATTGGCATTTTTTTCAGCTTCAGGTATTTTTCTCCTTGCTTACCCACGATCAGAAACCCGAGTTGTCCTGCGTTCAGTTGCTTGCTGTATTTTGTTTTAGCCAGTTCGTAAGCTGTTTTGGATATGTTTGTATTAAATGCACCACAAAGTCCGCGGTTCGAGCTGATGAGGATCAGCAACACTTTTTCGGGCTCACGCTGGCGGGTATATACCGATTCATCACTGCCTTCGAGGTTCGAACTGATCGAGCTGAGTATTTCGTGAAGTTTATCGGCATAAGGCCTGATTTGAAGAATGGCATCCTGGGCCTTTTTGAGCTTGGCAGCCGAAACCATCTTCATGGCACTGGTCACTTGCCGGGTGGTTTTTACCGATGAAATTCGTGTGCGTATTTCTTTTAAACTGGCCATCTTCTATGAGTGATTGAGTCATATTAAATGGTCGAAGGCTATTGCTCCGACCATTCAATTATTTCATGATTTAAATCTTTCCACAACTTCTTTTGCTACTTTTTCCATAACTCCGGTAATCTCGTCGTTAAGGACTCCTTTTCTCAACATATCCAGTGTTGGGCGGTATTCCATTTCCAGCGTATCGATGTACTCTTTTTCAAAAGCTTTCACTTTTTCTACCGGAATTCCACGTAGCAGTTCGTTGGCACCGCAATAGATAATTGCAATTTGATGCTCGATTTTTATGGGGGCATACTGGCCCTGCTTCAAAATTTCTACGTTCTTGCGCCCTTTGTCCAGCACACGCATGGTTGCTGCATCCAGGTCGGATCCAAATTTTGAGAATGCTTCAAGTTCGCGGAACTGAGCTTGATCCAGTTTCAATGTTCCTGAAATCTTTTTCATGGCCTTCACCTGGGCGTTACCACCTACTCGCGATACTGAAATTCCTACGTTAATTGCAGGACGCACACCGGAGTTAAACAGATTCGACTCCAGGAAAATCTGACCATCGGTAATTGAAATCACATTGGTCGGGATGTAGGCAGAAACGTCGCTGGCCTGGGTTTCAATAATGGGCAAAGCTGTTAGTGAGCCGCCACCTTTTACTTTTCCCTTCAGGCACTCCGGCAGATCGTTCATCTTGGCAGCAATCTCATCAGATTCAATGATTTTTGCAGCACGTTCCAGCAATCTGGAGTGCAGATAGAAAACATCGCCCGGATAAGCTTCACGGCCCGGCGGGCGGCGAAGAAGCAATGAAACCTCACGATACGAAACCGCTTGCTTGGAGAGGTCATCAAAAATAATCAAAGCATCACGTCCGGTATCACGGAAGTATTCGCCAATAGATGCTCCGGCATAGGGGGCATAATATTGAAGGGCAGCCGGGTCGGAAGCCGTAGCTGATACAATCACCGTGTAGTCCATGGCACCGTACTTTTCCAGTGTGGCTGCAATATTGGCTACAGTTGAACCCTTTTGTCCGACAGCCACATAGATGCAATATACAGGTGTTCCGGCTTCGTAATTTTCACGCTGATTAATGATAGTGTCAATGGCCACAGCTGTTTTTCCGGTCTGGCGGTCACCAATAATAAGCTCACGTTGGCCACGGCCAATCGGAATCATGGCATCGATGGCTTTAATACCGGTTTGCAAAGGTTGGGTCACCGGCTGACGGTAGATCACTCCGGGTGCTTTTCGTTCCAAAGGCATTTCAAATTTTTCGCCCTGAATAGCTCCTTTGCCATCAATAGGTTCGCCAATCGTGTTGATGACCCTCCCTAAAACGCCTTCGCCCACATCGATGGACGCAATACGTTGTAGGCGTTTTACGGTGTCGCCTTCTTTAATGTTCTCTGAAGGACCTAAAAGCACAGCTCCAACGTTGTCTTCTTCCAGGTTTAAAACAATTCCCTTCATACCATCCTCGAATTCAAGCATTTCGTTTGCTTCGACATTCGAAAGCCCGTAGATACGTGCAATACCATCGCCAACCTGGAGTACTGTTCCAACTTCTTCCAATTCGGCTTGTGATTTAAAGCCTTTTAGTTGCTGTTTTAGTATTGCGGATACTTCGGCGGGTTTAATATCAGCCATTGTTATGTTTTTTTTTACTTGTTGATTTCAGTTTGTAAAAATTTCTCTTTGACCTTACGAAGTTTAGAGGCCATGCTGGCATCAACCTGTTGGTCGTCAACCCGTAGCACAAATCCTCCGATCAGCTCTGTATTTACGCGCTGGCTTAATTCAACTTTCGTATTTAGCTCGCTTTCGAGTTGCTGTTGTATTTGGGTGACCAGTTTGTTGGGTAGCGGAATTGCCGTGGTAATGACCGCTGATTTCACGCCCTGATCTCTGCGATAGAGTGACACGAAATTCAGACAAATCCCAGCGGTATAAATCTCTCGCTTGTTTTCCGTTACCATGATCAAAAAGTCAACCGTCAGCTTGTTCACTTTTCCTTCGAAAATCGTTTTCAAGAGCTTGACTTTTTGTGAGGTCTTAACGACCGGACTCTCTAAGAGCAATACCAAATCAGTACTCTCTTTGATCAGCTGTCCGATCATTGCCATGTCTCTTTTCACCTCATTCAGCAATTGTTTTTCTTTTGCCAGGCTGAAAAGCGCTTTCGCATAACGGACGGTCACTTTACTTTGATCCATGAAGCTATTGTAATTTAAGATCTTTTAGAAGGTCTTCAACCAGGTTTTCCTGAGAGGCCTTGTCTTTTAATTCTTTTTGGATGATTTTTTCGGCTACCAAAACGGATAATTCAGCAATTTGTTTTCTCATTTCGTTGATGGCAGCTTGTTTCTCAGTCTGAATTTGTTGACGTGCTGCTTCAACAATTTTCTGACCCTCGGCGGATGCCTGGTTTTTTGCTTCAGACAGCAGATTATCTTTTAAATCACGGGCCTCTTTGATGATCATGTCCTTTTCTCTTTTGGCTTGGGCGATAATCTTTTCGTGGTCTGCTTTCAGATCTTTCACTTCCTCGCGTGCTTTGTCAGCTGACGAAAGTGCATTGGCAATGGACGTTTCCCGTTCTTTGAGAGCCGTTAGTATAGGCTTCCAGGCAAACTTCTTGAGAATCACAAGCAGGATTCCAAAGATAATTGTCATCCAAAAGAGCGTTCCAAAATCCGGAGTAACAAATCCCATAATTCTTGTTTTTTTTGAGTTTTGCCGTCCAGCCTCCCGGCAATCCCGGGAGCGGACGACTAATCAATACATTCCTTTAAACAAAAAGGACTAAAGCACAGGTGATAACAGCAAAGAATGCCACACCTTCAATCAGGGCGGCCGATACGATCATACTTGACCGGATATCACCGCTTGCTTCAGGCTGGCGTGCGATTGCCTCCATTGCAGCAGCACCGATTTTACCGATACCCATACCTGCACCAATGGCTGCAAAACTTGCTCCAAGAGCTGCACCTAATTTTGCAAAACCTTCAAACGTAGCAGCTGCTGTTTCCGCATCTACCATGTCTGTTACTTGCAATAGAACTGTTAAAATAGTTGACAACATAAAGATTAATTTATTGTGTTAAAACTAGTGATGTTCTGCTTGAGCCATCCCGAAATAAAGGGCTGACAAGAGAGTGAATACGTAAGCCTGAATAAATGACACCAACAGGTCAAGCATCAGGATGAAAATTGAAAAGACAATGGATACCGGGCTGATTGCCAGGCCGGCAGCAGGCCCCATCAGCTTTCCAAAGATAAAGATCAGGCTGATGAATACGGTCACAATCATGTGTCCCGCCATCATGTTGGCAAAAAGACGAACCATTAAAACAAATGGTTTGGTAATCACACCTGACAGTTCAATGATCGGCATTAGCGGGAGCGGAAATTTCAACCACATGGGAACATCAGGGTTGAAAATTTCTTTCCAGTAATGCTTGTTTCCGTTCAGGTTGGTTACGGCAAAGGTGAACAAGGCCAGGGCCATGGTCACTGCAATATTGCCGGTAACATTGGCTCCAAACGGGAATATGGGAATCAGCCCCATCAGGTTGTTCAATAAAATGAAAAAGAACAAGGTGAGCAGAAAGGGCATGAATTTTTCGTGTTTTTTATCGCCGATGGCGGGTTTGGCAATTTCGTCGCGGACAAACACGATGATGGGTTCAACCGCATTTTGAATACCTTTAGGTGCTTGTCCTGTTCTTCGCCTGGCTGATTTGGCTGCCGAAACAAATATCAATAGAAGCAGGACGACACTAAAAAGGGCTCCTGCAATAACTTTGGTAATGGAGAGATTGAGTGGTAAGCCAATCACCTCTCCATGTTGATCGACCTGTTCAATTTTTCCGGCATTTTCTCCGTGGTGCGCAATGCGAAAATTTTTATAGCTTGTGTTTCCGTGATCAAATTTCGACGACATGAAAACATGCCAACCGCTGGTTTTACTGTAGAGAATGATCGGGAGGGGGATGGTGATGTGTGTTTCTCCAATGGTTGCCAAATGCCATTCAAACGCATCGGCTACGTGGTGCATGATATATTCTCCCGGAATAAATTCCTTCGAATGTGAATCGTGGCTGTCCCCTTCAGCAAATGCAGATATTGAGATCAGGCTAAAGCTGAAAAGAAAGAATAAAATAAAAGCGGTGTATCTTTGGCTTTTTGTTGCTTTCATAAAGTTTTGATCAGTATGAATGTCACTTTTTAAAGTACCTCCAAATTACTAAAAAAATCAATTGTTTCAAGTTAATTCTTCAATTTTACGACGTAGCTGATTTCAGCGACTTCCAATATTGTGAAGCAAACATAGGCGATTAAATAGTTGATTAAAAATAGTTTTGCCTGGTCGCGGCTGCCCATAAAAAATCCGATGGCGACAAGCAGGTAAAACAACAGTTTAATTGTACTTAAAACCATGTACCGCGCTGTAAACTTTGGCATGTTACTTCCGGCAATCCTTAACAAATAAAGATGGACAAGGTTTGTTGTGACGAAGAAAAAAATAAGAATAAATGGCCAGGGGTGAAAGTGGTGTTGTGGAATGATCTGATTGTAAATGATCCAGGCTATCAAAGTGAGGACAGCCAGCAGCAAAACGGACCGGATTAAGAATCGTTTCATGAGTGCATTCATTTGAGGAACTTTTTAATGGCGTGATAAATCGCTCCGATGACAGAAAGAATCATAAATGCCAAGGTAAAAGCGGGAAAAGACAGGTTGAGCCAGTGATCGATCTTGAAACCAACAAAGACCGCAAGGCCCATGATGGCAATCATTTCGAAAGCCAGACTGGAATAGCGGATGAATTCGTCAAACTTCTTTTTATGCTTTTTTAAGTTCTTTGACTTCATCATGCTTGATTTGTTCGCCCATTTTGCACGAACCTGAAAATAAAGCTCCGGGTTCGATGCTCAGCTTACCCGTGCTAATTTCTCCATAAACTTTTGATGACGACTTTAGGCTCAAGTGTTGTTCAATTTGAAGTTTCCCTTTTTGAAAGCCAGATATTTCGGAGTCTTTGCATCGAACCTCTCCGGTGACTTTCCCGGTGGTTCCGATAACCACTCTGCCCGAACAATCCAGGTTTCCATTCAATTCACCGTCTATCCTAATATCACCATCCGAAGCAACATCCCCGGTAATACGGGTTCCTTTGCCAATTAAGTTAATTCCTTGAGATTCAACCTCGTTACTTATTTTTGCCATGCTGTGTGTTTTTTTGAATCGCATCAAATATACTAACAATCGGGTTTAATTCTTCGATTTTTTATACAACTTGCCATGATGCCTGGTGAAAAACAGGAAAAGCCGTTTTGTTGCAAAACCAAGCCATGGCATGATTCTTCAGTCCGGGAACAACGATGACCGGCTACCTAATAGCAAACGATCAGATTCAAAAATTATTCTGCCTGGCAAAAAGCAACTAGCTGTTAAAATGGTAGAGAAAGGTAATTGACCCGTCAAAAGCTGGCTTTTTGCTTCCTTCAATTTCCATCTGAACCTGAAGTTTTACCCGGCTAATTCCCCGGAGGTTCGTACACTCCTTTAGCCATACGTGGGTACGTACATTGCTGTTCACCAAAACAGGAGCACCAAACTTAAATTGCTCGATACCATAGTTGACCAGCATTTTAAAGTTTCTCACTTCTACGACTTGCTCCCACATGTAGGGAAGTAGTGAAAGGGTTAAGTAGCCATGGGCGATGGTGCTGCCAAAAGCGCCTTCGGTCTTTGCCTTTTCGGGGTTGGTGTGAATCCATTGGAAGTCCAATGTTGCTTCGGCAAATTTATTGATTTGTTCCTGGGTTACCGTATGGTATTCTGAAACACCTAACTTTTGTCCGAGGTAGCTTTCAAATTCCTGGTGGCTTTCAATTAACAGTCTGCTCATGAGGGGTATTTTTTAGAAATTACTTATCTGAGTTATAGGCCCATTTCAAATACATGGATCCCCAGGTGAAACCGGCGCCAAAAGCTGCTAAAATAATGTTGTCTCCTTTTTTCATCTGAGATTCATAATCGTACAAGCACAATGGAATGGTTGCCGCAGTGGTGTTGCCATATTTCTGGATGTTGATCATGACCTGATCCGGACTGATTTTCATACGGCGGGCAACGGCGTCGATAATACGCATATTCGCCTGGTGAGGTACGAGCCAGGCCAGGCTTTCCGGAGTCACTTTGTTCTTCTCCATGATTTCAACCGCTACATCAGCCATGCGCGATACGGCATATTTGAATACCGTCTGCCCGTCCTGGTGGACGTAGTGCATCCGGTTTTGTACCGTTTCAAGCGAAGCCGGAAACTTCGAGCCGCCGGCCTTCATGTGCAGGTAGTGGCGTCCTTTGCCATCAGTGTGGTTAATGTGGTCAACAATGCCCAGGTCTTCGGTTGTGGGCTCAAGCAACACGGCGGCCGCGCCATCACCAAAGAGGGGGCATGTTGTGCGGTCGGTATAGTCGGTTATCGACGACATCATGTCAGCGCCAACAATAATGACTTTTTTATACCGTCCGCTTTCTACAAATTGGGCTCCGGTGGTCAGGGCAAATACAAATCCGGAACAGGCAGCATTAATGTCAAAACTCCACGCATTGGTCAGTCTTGCTTTCCGGCTGATCACATTGGCTGCTGCCGGCAGCGGCCGGTCGGGGGTTATGGTGGCGCAAATCACCAAATCAATTTCGTCAGGATGGGTATTTGTTTTCTTTAGCAGCTCATTCACTGCTTCAGTCCCCATGTCTGAAGTTGCTTTCCCTTTTTCTTTTAGAATGCGTCTTTCTTTAATTCCGATGCGTTGCATAATCCATTCATCGGTGGTGTCGACCATAGTGCTTAACTCTTCATTGGTGAGCCTGTATTCAGGCAAATAAGCACCAATGCCCGTAATAGCAGCACGAATATCTCGCATAGTTTATACTTTATTCAATCCAGCAATGCACTCATTTTGTGAATGAAAGCGTACTGGCAGTTGATTAACAAAATTCAGTTAAAAATAATTGCGAAAGATAGGGTGAAAAAATTGAACAGCAAAGAAAAATAAGGCAAAAGAATACCTGTAAGTCGTTTTAAAACAATTAATTAAACTGTTCGAAAAGTTTATTGAAGGGGCAAAAAAAGATCAGAAGATCTTGTCTTCTGATCGTATGATGAGGGTTAAACAGTAACGTCTTTTTCAATTGCGAGTTTACCGCGGTAATACCCACACTCCGGACAAACCGTATGGTATTTCACTGTGGTGCCACAGTTTGAACACGTAGCCAGCGTTGATGGCGTTGCTTTATAGTGTGTTCTTCTCTTATCCCTTCTGGATTTTGATGTTTTGTGTTTTGGATGTGCCATTTTAAAAAGTCTTTATTTGTTATCTAATAATTTTTTCAATTCATCCCATCTTGAATCTGTCTCCGGGCTTTCTTCGTCCGGCCCTTCTTCTACAGACAAGAGGTTTAATCTCTCCAGCATGTCAGGGTTGCACAGGCTTTTGCCCTGGGCGTCGTCCGGATGAACATGTTTAATTGGAATCGATAAAACAATAAAGTCATAGATGAGTTTAGCCACATTGATGTGTGTTTCATCGGGAGCAATCCAGATCACATCGTCGCCATCTTCAAATTTTTCTTCACCATACTTGACGAACACCTTGTTTTGACTTTCAACCGGCTGGTCGAACAAATCCAAACAGCGATCGCATTGTATGTTTACCGTTCCTTTCACATGAAACCAAAGAACCATTAATGCACTTCGTTTTTCCAACTCCAGTGCTACTTTAACCTCCCCGTCTCCGACGATTTCTCCGTCGAAATACTCAAAGAATTGCCTTCCAGTCTGATAGTCAAAATCATGCTTGCCAATTGCAAGTCCTTTGAGTGCAATGTTGTATGCGTTCAAATTTGCCATTGCTTGGAAAAAAGTGTTGCAAAAGTATAAAAAATAAACAAACAGAGAAAATTATCTGATTTTTTTAACATTGAAACCATTCTTTTCTGCAAAATTCTTTCTTTCAAGGAATTATCACAACCAAAAGTGTTGAAAAATCAGCGGTTTCGCAACACAATGCGGAAGGTCGTTCCTTTGCCAATTTCCGACTGTTTGATGAAGATTTTGCCTTGGTGATAGTTTTCAATGATGCGTTTGGTGAGTGAAAGGCCAAGTCCCCATCCGCGCTTTTTGGTGGTGAAACCGGGTTCGAAAATGGTTTTAAACTGCGATTTGGGAATTCCTTTGCCGTTGTCGGAAATGTCGAGCATCAACTGGTCGTTTTTTTGTGTTAACTGAAGTTTGATGATTCCGTCGGATTCAATGGCATCAATGGCATTTTTGCATAAATTTTCGATAACCCAGCTAAACAGCGCAGCGTTGTGGGGAACATCATAGCGGATGTCTTCATCCAGGTCGAGTTCGAAGCGAACCTTTTTCGATGAGCGGTTCTCGAGGTAACTGACGGTTGATTGCAGCACTTGTTTGAGATCATCGGTTAATAATTCGGGTGCTGAGCCAATCTTGGAAAAGCGCTCGGTGATCTTTTCGAGTCGGGAAACATCTTTTTGAATTTCTTCAATCATGTTTTCATCCACGTTTTTCATCTTCAGGATCTCAATCCAGGCCATCAACGACGAGATCGGAGTGCCAAGCTGGTGTGCGGTTTCTTTTGACATGCCTACCCAAACCTGGTTTTGCTCCGCCTTTCGGGATGCGCTGAAGGCAAAGTAGGAAATTGAGATAAACAGCATGATGACGCTGAATTGCACCAATGGAAAATAGCGCATATTTTGCAGCAGGTTGGAGTCGCGGTAATACAAATACTGGGAAACATCCTCAGAGAGAACAATTTCAATGGGTGCTTTTTGGCTTTCCATTTTCTTCAATTCCTGTTGAAGAACAGTTTCACGGCGTTTTTCATTGTATTTAATGTTGCGGTCACCCAAAATTGCACCATCATCTGAAGTCCAGACAATAGGGATTGTTGTGTTGTTTTCCATGATCGCTTGAAGGAAAGTCAGGTCTTGATTGCCACCGCTCTCCATATCAACCAGGCGCTTCATAGCTTCAGCCCACAGTTCCACGCTTTTCCGTTCCTGAATAGACATTTGGCCGATCAGCCAATTGGTGTAAAGCAGAGAGCCAGCTCCGATGAGCACTGCCGCAATGAGGAGCAGAATTTTCCAGCGTCGTTTTTTAAAATAAAGTTCCAAGGTAAAATAGCTTAGTTTATTTTGCTAAACGCATCGTCACCGAATAAAGTATTCAGTCAAATGAAATTACTAAGAACGCTGGAGTAAATCAATACATGCCTGGTAGATTCCTTTCTGGTCGAATCCGCAATCGCGCTGCAATTCTTCCGGCGTTCCATGTTCAATAAACTGATCGGGCACGCCAAGACGAACCAGTTTGGCATGGTATTCATTTGCGGCCATAAATTCGAGGATAGCAGAACCAAAGCCCCCTTGAATTAGGCCGTCTTCCACGGTGACAATTTTATTGAATTGTTTAAACACCTGGTGAAGGAGCTCTTCATCGATTGGTTTCACAAAACGCAGGTCGTAATGCGCAACCGAAATATCTTTGTTATTGAGTGACTTAACCGCCCGCGATGCAGCAATTCCCGCTGTTCCAATGGTCAGGATCGCTAATTCATCGCCTTCCGATATGATCCGTCCCTTACCAACTTCGATGAACTCAAGCGGCTGCCGCCAGTCAACCTTACATCCACAGCCTCGTGGATAGCGGATAGAGAAGGGACCCATATTTTCTTGTTGTGCGGTGTACATCAGGTTTCGCAGTTCAATCTCATCCATCGGGGCCGACACAATCATGTTGGGAATATTTCGCATATAGGCCAGGTCGAACACACCATGGTGGGTTGCACCGTCAGCACCAACCAAACCACCACGGTCGAGACAAAACACGACGTTTAGCTTTTGTATGGCCACATCGTGAATGATCTGGTCGTAAGCCCGTTGCATAAAGCTGGAGTAGATGTTGCAAAAGGGAACAAGCCCCTGGATAGCCATCCCGGCCGAAAAAGTGACCGCATGAGGTTCGGCAATGCCCACATCAAATGCACGATCGGGCATTTTCTCCATCATTATGTTGAGCGAACTTCCGGAGGGCATCGCGGGCGTAACACCTACTATTTTTGGATTTTTTTCAGCCAGTTCAACAATGGTATTTCCAAACACATTCTGAAACTTGGGCGGTTTGTTCAATTCACATTCACACCCGATGATCTCGCCGGTTTCCTTATCAAACTTTCCTGGTGCGTGATAAACCGTCTGGTTCATCTCTGCCAGTTTAAAACCTTTGCCTTTTTTGGTGAGGACGTGGAGCAGCTTGGGTCCCTTAATGTCACGCAGGTCGCGCAGTACGTTGGTCAGGTACTCCACATCGTGTCCGTCAACCGGACCAAAATAGCGGATACCCAGGCTTTCGAAAAGATTGGATTCTTTTAGCAGGTAGGACTTCAGCGCCCCTTCTGTCTTTTGCACCAGCCGGCGGGCTTTGGGGCCAAAACCGTTGAGTTTGCCCAATCCTTCCCAAACCTCATTTTTGAGTTTGTTGTACGATTTCGATTTGGAGATGTTCAGCAAATAATTGCTAACGCCACCCACATTGGGGTCGATCGCCATGTTGTTGTCGTTCAGTACAATGAGAACGTCGGAATTGTTTGACGCGGCATTGTTCAACCCTTCAAAGGCCATCCCGCCGGTCATGGAGCCATCGCCGATGACGGCCACGATTTTGCGGTCTTTTTCTTTTTTGATGCTCGCGGCCAGGGCCATGCCCAATGCTGCTGAAATGGAGGTGCTGGCATGTCCGACTCCGAAAGCATCGTATTTGCTTTCTGAAGGCTTTGGAAAACCGCTGATTCCCTTATATTTTCGGTTGGTGTGAAATTCGTTTCTGCGACCGGTTAAAATCTTGTGCCCATAGGCTTGATGTCCCACGTCCCAAATGAGTTGGTCGTATGGGGTATTATAAACGTAGTGAAGGGCTACCGTCAGTTCAACGACACCCAGGCTAGCTCCAAGATGGCCGGGATTGGTTGACACTTCTTCAATGATGAACTTCCGAAGTTCATCACAAAGTGAGGTCAATTCCTCCACTTTAAGCTGACGCAAATCAGACGGAAGGTTGATCTTGTTTAGTATACTTCCCACAGGTTCTTCCATGAAAAAAAATTAGGGCTCAAAGATACAATTTCTATTAGTTACAGCCTGAATTAAAAACTGATTTATATTTAATAGCGTATGTTCTGCACGAGCTTTTGACATGCTTCCTTAGATTCGGCTTATTTTTCGTTCGCGGTTTTTGAAGGTCACAAGTTCTTCGAAGCCGATTTTTTTCATCAGGTTGATGGCAGTTTCATAGTGACGGGCAATTTGGCTGGTACTGTGGGCGTCCGATGAGATGGTCATCGGAATATGATGATGGTAGCAACGGGCCACAAGCTCGGGGCTGGGCGTTAACTCGGCGCAGGGGCGGTCAAGTCCTCCGGTGTTCAACTCAACCACAACGTTACTCTCCTTGAGTACTTTCAGCGTGTCTTCCAAAAGCCGGCTTTGATCATTTTCAGGATAAACGCGAAACTTCTTGATGATATCGAGGTGCCCGATTGTGTCGAACAATCCTGACTTGGCGGCGAGCTGAACCAATTCATAGTACATGTTGTAAAGCTCATCGTTGGTCCATTTTCCGTAAAGCGACTGGTCGGTGTCAAAATTCCAATCGCCAATAAAGTGAACCGAGCCAATCACATAGTCGAGCGGTAAGCTGTTGATGATTTTCAAGATCTCTTTTTCCTTCCCGGGCAAGTAGTCCATTTCGATTCCATAGCGGACTTTGATATGCGACTGGTATTTCTCGCGCAGTTCCAGTATTTGCTCGGTCATCACAGGAATGTCAACGGGCATTACCGTCCAGTCGACAGGTTTTAGACAAACGTGATCACTGAATCCAACTTCTTCCAGTCCAAGATCAATGGCTGTTTTGATCATCTCCTCATAGGAGTTCTTTCCATCAGAAAGGAGACTGTGCATGTGATAATCGAACAATCCTACCATAGCTTATGTGTTGTTTT
>ENA-ORCU01000502-ORCU01000502.1-marine-metagenome-genome-assembly--contig:-NODE-502-length-14244-cov-2.912755_pt1 | contig 14244 bp, 7 predicted proteins | sample MGYA00248631_ERZ508512 | MGnify/ENA primary metagenome ERZ508512 (study PRJEB26183, sample SAMN06268844) | marine metagenome | isolation source: Tt an P1 anaerobic enrichment on pine from sediment taken...
CAAGCTGGAACTGGGCCAATCTGAAAAGGCGGTGCTTTTAGCGCGTGGCGGATTTTTTCAAAGCACCGGCGGACAGTGGGTATTTGTGCTGAACGAAAATGGAACCGAGGCCGGGAAACGCCCCATCCGCATTGGCAAGCAAAATCCACAATACTATGAAATATTGGAAGGGCTTCAACCTGGCGAAAAAGTCATAACTTCAAGCTATGAACTGTTTGGTGACAATGACCGGATAGTTTTTAGGTAAAAAATCAACGTGATGAAAAATAACTGAACCCGCATAGCAGTGAAGACGCGAAGAAATTTCATAGCGTTTTTGATCTCGGCGGTGAAAAAAATAAAAAAATGATAAAAACAATCAATCTAAGCAAAGTATTTCGCACCGAAGAAATAGAAACCAGTGCGTTAAATCAAGTCAACCTGCATATTCAGCGGGGCGAATTTGTGGCCATTATGGGGCCATCAGGTTGTGGAAAATCAACCCTGCTCAATATTGTCGGACTGCTCGACAATCCTTCCGGAGGTGAGTATTTCTTCGACGGGAAGGAAGTTGGAAATCTGAAAGAACGCAGCCGCACCCAGTTGCGCAAAGGCAATATCGGTTTCGTTTTCCAAAGTTTCAACCTGATTGACGAGTTGAACGTGTATGAAAATGTGGAGTTACCACTAATCTATCTGAAGTTGAAAGCCAGCGAGCGAAAAGCCATGGTCGAGAAAGTGCTCGAACGCATGAAGATCAGTCACCGGCGTAAGCACTTTCCGCAGCAGCTGTCAGGTGGGCAGCAGCAACGTGTGGCCATTGCCCGTGCAGTGGTGGCAAACCCAAAGCTGATTTTGGCGGATGAGCCAACGGGTAACCTTGATTCGAAAAACGGGTTGGAGGTGATGAACTTGCTTACCGAACTGAACCGCGAAGGAACCACGATTGTGATGGTAACCCACTCGCTGCACGACTCTGAATTTGCACACCGGGTTGTTAATCTGTTCGATGGACAAATCATCACCGAGGAGGTAAAGAAAGAGTTAGGGGAAGTATTGTTATGATGGAAATCCAAAATTCAATGCGTAGAGATGAGGCAAAATGAGATTGGTTTGACTCGTATTGAAGCTGAATGCGAAGGCAAGCCAATCAAAAAAACTGATTTCTACTGCAGCTAATTTTAGCTATAAAAAGCAATGTGGAATCAAAAAATCAATTGACTAATTATCCTTTTCCAATATGTTCCGCACAATTTTGAAAATATCAGTCCGAAACCTTCAGAAACACAAGTTGTTCTCCATGATAAACATTTTCGGGCTTTCATTGGGGTTCATGGCATTTATCCTGATTGGTTTGTTTATCCAATTCGAATTAGGCTGGGATAAAGTAAACGAAAACTATGCTCAAATATATCGGGTGCAAAGGCATTATGCCAAAACCAGGTATGCCATGGATGGGAATGATATTTCGCCCCATTCAAGAGCGATAACTGCTCAGCTACTGGAGAAACAATTTCCGGAATTTGAAAAGCTGACGGTCATCAGGGAAAACAGTGGCAAATTCCTGTCCTCCGTTCCAAATCAGCAGATATATGAAGAAAGAGGAATTAGTGCAGACAGCTGTTTCTTGCAGGTGTTTACTTACCATTTTCTTGAAGGTGATGCTAAAAATGCCTTGTCTGATCCATTTACCATTGTTTTGTCGAAAACACTGGCTGGTAAGCTTTTTCCGGGCGAAAGAGCGTTTGGGAAAACGGTCACCATGGAGAAGAAATTTGATTTTAAAGTGACAGGCGTTTATACCGACTTGCCGGAAAATACGAGCGTTCGCCCAAACTATATTGTTTCATTTTCAACCTTGGCCCAAACTGATGGCATTACGCGAAACAGTATCCAGTCTGGCGATTGCATGACCTACGCATTGTTAACGCCGGGAGTTGATTTCAGGTACATCGAAAATAAGATCAAAAATGTCTTTGCACCATTTCGGGGCTATGAGTTTGAAGAGCTTCAGTTGTGTCCAATGAAGATGGTTTATCTGGATTTCAACGGGAATGGACACTACTATGTGGTGTTAATTTTGTATGGATTAATTGGAGTCTTTATCCTGATCATGGCCGCATTTAACTACATCAACCTGACAACAGCAAATGCTGCCACCCGGGCCAAAGAGGTTGCTGTCAAAAAAGTTAGCGGAAGCAACAAAGGCGCCCTTGTCGGTCAGTTTTTGGGCGAAACCATGATTATTTCCTTGCTGGCACTTGCCTTGGCATTTTTTATGGTCGCTGTTTTTCTGCCTGTTTTCGCAAATATTACAGGCCGGCAGTTGACTTTGGAATTAACCAAACACGGGCAATTTATCAGTCTGATGGTTCTGATTTCACTGACTGTCGGTTTGTTGTCGGGGGTCTATCCGGCTTTGTTTCTCTCCTCAAACAAAGTTGTATCCTTGTTTAGGGGGGAGCTATTTAAAGGTCATGAAAAATTCAATTTAAAAAAAGCACTGGTGACCTTTCAGTTTGCCATTTCAGTTTTTCTAATTCTGGTTACCCTTTCATTTACGCTTCAAATCCGGTATTTGTCAAACAAGGATTTGGGTTTCGACAAGGAAAACATGCTTTACACCAAAATTTCAGTGACGCAAAAGGGAACAAGTTTCAGCCAATTACGGAACCGGGTTTTGCAGCATCCTGAAATCATCGACGGATCTATGTCTAAACATATTCCTTTTGTGAGTTTTGGAGGAGGAATGACCAATTGGGAAGGAGCAGCTCAGGACGAAAAGATCAACTGCCGGTTTAATAGTGTTGGTTACGATTTTGTGAACAATATGGGAATTTCAATGATCGCTGGTCGTGATTTTTCGCGCGATTTTCCGGGTGATATTGGCAAAGCCTGCCTGATTAACGAAGCGGCTGCCAAGTGTTTTGGATGGGACGACCCGGTTGGTAAACGCCTAAATGACAACCGTTTAGTCGTTGTGGGGGTAGTTAAAAACTACATATATAAGGACATGCACAATGGCATTGAACCCGCAATTCTGGTTTTGGCCCCTGATGAGATTTACGGCTATTGGACCTTTGCCTTTCGGGTGAATCACAACAGCTATCAGCTGGCAAAATCAATATTGACCGATGAGTTTGCAAAGGCGTTTCCCAACGATCCCTTCGAATTTCATGATCTGCCAAATGCTTTTGCAAATGAAAACAGTTTTAAGATCTATCACGCAGTCAATCGAACCATCTTGTTCTTCACCGTCTTTAATATTTTTCTGGCTATTATCGGCTTGTTGGGATTGGTATCGTTTACAATTTTTCGAAGGACCAAGGAAATCGGGGTGCGAAAAATTAACGGAAGTAGCTCGATCAATATATTTTTCATCTTAAGCCGGGAATACTTTGTCCTGCTGTTTTTGGCACTGATAATTGCGTTTCCTGCTGCTTGGTGGGTCTACGAGTGGATTCCGAGTGCTAACAAATTACACGCGCAGCCCTGGGTGTTTGTTGTGGGCGCTGCCATACTCTTTGTCGTTGTTTTAATAACGACAAGCTATCAATCGATCAGGGCGGCAACGCAAAATCCGGTGGAAGCCTTGCGATACGAATGATGAAGCATATTCATAACTTTATAGCTATTAGTCAAACTTAATAGAAAAAAAATGCACCAATTTAGTTGTCTTATTTTATCATTTTTCCTGGCTGCTCCAGCTCTTGCTCAGCATTATCAAACCACTGGAAAAATCATTGTTGATGATCCCAAATTGGAAGAATTGATCGATGTTTCCGCTGGTATAGAGATTTTAGCGGATGGCTTTGACTGGTTGGAAGGGCCGCTTTGGCTGGCTTCTGAGAACAAACTTATTTTTTCAGATATCCCTGAAAATTCGATTTATCAATGGAGTGAATCCGATGGACTGCGGATGTACCTCAATCCATCAGGATATACAGGAGAACGAGATAGAGCTGGAGAGCTGGGGTCCAACGGGTTGCTTTTGACGCCCGATGGGAGCCTGGTCATCTGCCAGCACGGCGATCGCAGGATCGCAAAGATGTTGGCACCATTGAGTGCTCCGGAGCCAAAATTCAAAACCTTGGCTGACAGTTATCAAACAAAGAAACTAAACAGCCCCAACGACGCAGTTTTTAGCAAGAGTGGCGATCTGTATTTTACAGACCCACCCTATGGATTGGAGCAAAAGATAGACGATCCGGCAAAGGAACTGGAATTCCAGGGGGTTTATAAAATTTCAAAATCGGGTGAAATTCAGTTGCTCACCAAAGCATTGACCCGCCCCAATGGAATTGCTTTTTCAGTTGACGGAACAAAACTATATGTGGCCAATTCAGACCCGGCATGGGCCATCTGGATGGTTTATGATGTGAAAACGGATGGAACGCTTGCTGCTGGTGAGGTTTTTTATGATGCAACAAGTTTGGTTGGAAAAGAAAAAGGACTTCCAGATGGAATGAAAGTGCACCGGGATGGCGCTTTGTTTGCCACCGGACCAGGCGGGATTTTTATTTTTTCTCCGGACGGAAAGATCCTTGGGAAAATAGTAACCGGGCAAGAAACAGCGAACTGTGCGTTTAATGACGATTATTCGGCTCTGTATATTACTGCCGACGATTATCTGATGCGCGTAGGGCTAAAAAAATGAACTCAATAGGACAGAATGCTACGAAAAATCCAGTTGAAGCAATGCGTTATTAGCAATGCGGTGATCTCGAAACTTTGCGGATGGAAGCAGTAGAATATGAATAATTGATTAGACAAATAGGACGCATGTTAAAATATTATTCTAAAATTATTATCCGCCAGCTACTGAAGGGTAACAAACAGCTGTTGCTAAACATGTTGGGCTTGACTGTGGCATTTTCAGTGATGCTTTTTCTTACTACGTTCATCGTGACCGAGCTGAACACGGGCAAGTCGATTAACAACTATCAAAATATTTTTCGATTATCCGCAAACGAGGGTGACTTCTGGTCCGCTCGTTCGTTGAGCGAGTTCGAAGATAGATTTGCCGATGTAAAAGCAATGACCAAAGTCCACAAAAGCTGGTCGGATAAAAGCTATTTTGAAGTTGACGATAGCCAATTTGAGGCGGGTAAAATCCTATTTGCAGACGAGCACTTCTTTGAGGTTTTTGAGCACCCTGTTCTCGTTGGACATATCTCTGGCGCTCTATCCAGGCCTGAGCAGGTTGTCTTGACAAAAGCTGAAGCCATTAAGGTTTTTGGAAAAATGGATGTCATTGGGAAACCCCTAAAATATAGAAATTCAAGCTTTGGGGAGATGAATCTCCAGGTAGCTGCGGTGATTGACAACCAACCCTTGGAAGCCATGATGAAGTTTGACGTAATCATTCCGGTTAAAGCCCCGGAAGAACATGTTTCATGGTATAAGTCGGATCATTGGGGACAGTCCAGGTACGAAGCGTATTTGTCACTTTTCTCGAATGAATCAAAAACGAAGCTTGAACAACAGCTAAATACCACTTTTCTGGAGGCAGCCCCGGATTGGGCAAAAAGGGACAAAGGAGAAATCTTTCTTAAACCTTACAAAAGCTTGTATTTTACGACAACTCCCGCCGACGATACTTTAAATCACAGCAACTTAAGCCGGATTAACACCCTTGGTTCAATTGTCTTGGTCGTCTTTCTTTTAGCCCTGATCAACTATGTAAATCTTAGCACAGCACAACGGGTAAGGCAAGGACGAAACATTGGTATGCTGAAGGTCTTGGGAGCAACCAAATGGAACATTTTCACCCGGTCACTTTTTGAAATTCTTCCGGTTGTGGCAGTTACTTTTCTAATCGCGTTTGTCATAGTTCTCCTTTGCCTTCCGTGGTTAAATAGTGTGTTAGGTTCAACTTTCCACATGACCGATTTTTTAACCTTAAATACGGTAATAATCGGTGTCGTATTTTTATTATTAACGCTCCTTGTATGTACCGGTTTTATCGGCGTTTATTTTAACCGGTTGAAACTGTCGCAGGGTTTAAAAGATAGCCCGGGAACCGGCAGAAAGGAAAACTTGCGCAATGTATTGCTGGTGGTTCAATTTACCCTTTCCATTACACTTATCATTTCATCAATGGTTATTTACAGACAAAATAATTTTATGCAGAGTTCCTCAATGGGTTTCGAGAAGGAGAACATTCTTTGTATCCCCCTTCATGATGAGATGCACAAACAGGTTCGTGCGATTACACAGGAATTTAAAAATATTGCAGAGGTAAAAGGAACTACCATGGCTTCTCATGCTTTGGGGAAAAGTGAAATGGGGTGGGGAATGAGTTTAAGCAATGCCGGCGAAGAAAAGCGAATTGGCTACGAAGCCATGAGAGTTGATGAGAGTTTTTTCGATTTCTTCGGACTAGAGATTGTTACCGGCGAAAAATTTCGTTCTTCCTCAATTCGTGAATGTGAGCATATTTTCAATGAAAGTGCCATTAAAAGTTTTGGAATTGAAAATATTGAAAAAGCCTATATTTCGTCTTATGAAAAGGCTTCAGGAGAAATAATAGGAGTGGTTAAGGATTTTAATTTTGAATCGCTGCACCATCCCATCACACCTTTGGGTTTTATTTGTTCGAGGCCTGAAGATCTTGATTTAATATACATCAAGACTTATGCAAATAGCGGAAACCAGTTAAATGCAGTTGTTGCTAACATAGGAACGGTCTGGAATAAGTTTTCAAACGGATGGCCTTTCGAGTATCATTTTCTTGACCAAACACTGGACAGCCTGTACAAAGAAGACTTTAGGTTCAGCAAACTTTTTTTGATTGCGACGATACTTTCCATTTTTATTGGTTCACTGGGGTTACTGAGCATATCCATTTTTATCGCTGAAATTTGCATCAAGGAAATTGGTATCCGCAAAGTGAACGGAGCCAAAATTTCAGAAGTATTGGCGATGCTCAATAAAGACTTTGTGAAGTGGATAATGATTGCCTTTGTAATAGCCACACCAATTGCATACTTTGCTATGGATAGATGGCTCGAAAATTTCGCCTACAAGACCAGTTTAAGCTGGTGGATATTTGCCCTTGCAGGAATTCTGGCAATGGGTATTGCCCTGTTAACGGTAAGCTGGCAGAGCTGGCGTGCTGCAACGAGGAATCCGGTTGAGGCTCTCAGGTATGACTAATGATTTCGCCAATCGATAAAAGGACTCGATAAAAACAACAAAACAACTTAACGACTAATACAATATGCTGCTCAATCACTTCAGTTTTGCAATTCGAAATTTCAAAAGTCACCTCGTAATTAATTCATTAAACATTATCGGGTTAGCTACCGGACTGGCTGCATTTCTCATCCTTGCTTATTACATAAGCCATGAAACATCGTTTGATAAATTTCATCGGAATAGCGAAATAATTTACCGTGTAGAAAGTAATTTTCTGCCTATTGAAACCAAAAATGATAAACTGGCCACAGCATCGTTTGGCTATGGCCCGGCAATGAGAGATGAAATGCCTGAGGTAAATGAATACTGTAGGATCAATCTTTACCAGCATGAGAAAGATGTAAAATACGGAAATCGGATTTATCGTGAAAATTTTGTTACACCTGTTGATTCCAATTTCTTCACCTTCTTTACTTTTCCATTAATCGATGGTAATCCACACGAAGTTCTGAATAAACCATTGACCATGGTAATTTCAGAATCGGCATCGAAAAAATACTTCAGCAATGAAAACCCGATTGGGAAAATGATGGAAATAAAAACCATCGATAACTCTGAAAATTATACAGTAACCGGTATTTTCAAAGATTTCCCGGAAGCCTCACATTTCAAATCAGACTTTCTTCTTTCGTACCCATATGCGAGCGACTGGCTAAACCACACATGGTATATGCATGAAGCGTATTTGTACCTAAAAGTTAATTCTGAAGCCAATAAGAATTCGATTATTGAAAAATTTCCCATGATGTCTGAAAAATACAAAACAAGTGCTGCTCTTCGGGATAAAAAATGGGAAATAGAATTGACTCCGATAACAGATATCCATTTAAATGAGCCCAAAGCTTATGAGCTGGAAGGCAAGGGAAGCCGAAAATCAGTTTATTATCTCTCAATGATTGCCGTTCTTCTCATGATAATAGCGTGGGTAAACTATATCAATATTTCAACCACTTACGCCCTTGAACGAAAAGGGGAAATCAGTGTAAGGAAATGCAACGGTGCGACTTTCAGGGAAATTTTACGTCAATTTTTGAGTGAAGCCACGGTGGTAAACTTACTTGCGTTGTTTGTTTCATTTATACTAATTCTACTTTTTTTACCTGCTGTCCAAAACAAACTCATTGGAAACAATTTATCAGGAATTTGGACCTCACCCATACTTTGGATCGGATCATTGATTGCATTGGGAATTGGAATTCTCCTAACAGGGTATGCACCTTCGCTGCTGTTATCTCAGGTAGATTCAGCCAGCATTCTGCGAAACAATTCTTCCTTTAAGAGAGGAAATAAGAAACTAAGAGAGTTTCTTGTTATTTTTCAGTTTATCACTTCAATCATTTTAATCGTAGGAACGCTGACAGTTGAAAAACAAATTAGTCACATGATGGGGCAGGATCTCGGAATAAATATTGACCAGACCCTTGTTTTTAAAACACCAACCAGTACCGAAGGGTACAATGAAAAGCTGAATGCACTGAGCCTGGAAGTGGAAAAAATACCAGGTGTAAAAGGTATTACTACTTCCAGCATGATTCCTGGGAAAGCAGTTGGCAACCTGCTTAGCAACGGAAGAGTCGATAAATACACCGATCAAAACAAGTTATGCGAAATGCTTCGTGTTGATTACAATTTTGTTGATTTGTATGGTTTGGAAATACTTGAGGGAAGGAACTTTGAAGAAGGGAATGAACACGACCGCGATTGTTTGTTATTGACAGAAACTGCTGCCAACCTGTTTGGTTTTTTTGATTATAAGGATGCAATTAACAAAGAGATTTTGTTGGAAGGCGTAGACAAAAAGTTTCAGATAGCAGGTATCATCAAAGACTACCACCACATTTCGGTGAAAGAAAACTACCGTCCCATTGTCCTGTTTATGGCACAGGAACATGGATGGATTCGAAACAACTATTTCTCGGTAAAAGTTACCGGGAGTTCAGTAAAAGCTGCAGTAACAAAGATTAATGAACAATACGCTCAAATTTTCCCCGAAGCATCATTTGAATACTTTTTTCTGGACAATTTTTTCCAAAACCAATACCAAAGCGATGAGAAATTTGGGAAACTGTTTATGGTATTTACCTGGTTGGGAATTTTTATTGTTGGCTTGGGCATATTGGGATTATCCGGATTTATTCTACTGAAACGAACGAAGGAAATCGGGGTGCGAAAAGTGAATGGTGCCTCCTCTTTTAAAATTGTACTACTGCTGTCTACCGATATCATTAAATGGAACTTGTTCGCTTTTGTTATTGCAACACCAATCGCGTACCTGCTTATGCGCACATGGCTGGAAAACTTCCCGGTTAAAACCACTTTGAGTTGGTGGATCTTTGTCCTGGCCGGTGCCATGGCTTTGGGAATCGCATTGCTAACGGTTAGCTGGCAGAGTTGGAGGGCTGCAAGCAGGAATCCGGTTGAAGCCCTCAGGTATGAGTAATGACTCAACCGAATTGACAGACTATGATTTTAAAGTAAGACGTGCCTCGATCTGTAACGAAACTTACATGGTTGGATGTTGTTCGTAAATCGTCCAAAGTTGTAGTTCAGAGCCTGATTTTTTCGACAGGATGATCGGTGAATTACTTGATCCCTTAGGATCAGAAGGAGTTACATAGAGTTCAGTATTTGCCAACCGAATCAGGTAGGTGTTATCGCCCTGATCGATGAATTCCCATTTCTGCATTGTATCATCAGGATTAATGGGTAGCTGTTTTAGCTCGACACCTTCCTTCGCGGTTTGACTGGCAGTTGTAAATGTTTTGCTGGTAAAAAGGTTTTTCAGATGATAAGTTTCTCCTGAAACATGCTGAAAGTCCCAAGTCATGCATTTCCAATTCACTGGCGAATACAAAACCAAGGGGGTTAAATCTTTGCTATTCGCATCTTTAATCCGGAGTAACTTACCCGTTTTAACATTTTTAATGGCAAAAGTTCCTTCGATATTCTGGGCAGAGGCGCTAATCAGACCCAATAACAGAAACACGGTCGCGACAATTTGTTTGGTCCTCATAAGATTTAAATTAAAAGATTATTACTCCTGTTACATTGGCTAAAGATAAAAAACCTGACTCATAACTTAGTTTGTCAGCCTATCTGTTTTTGGAATTTGAGCTTATTTAGAATTGACTCTGCTCAATGGGGTTAGTTGGTAAGGGTAACTTCCGGCAACAGTCAGCTAGCCCTTCATTTATGTATGATTTTGAATGAAATGGCTTTCCATCTTGTTTCCGGTGCTATGTCCCGCCCGAACGCAAAAAATTTCTATATTTGTACCTCTTTAAAAAAGAACGACAAAATAGGAATCCAATGAGCGATAAATTCCCTGTATACAAGCAATTAGATCTTTCTCAGGTGAACAAGGATGTTCTGAAAAAATGGGGAAAAGATGATACGTTTCACAAAAGTATAAGCACCCGTGAGGGAAACGAGACCTTTGTGTTTTACGAGGGACCCCCATCAGCCAATGGAATGCCGGGCATCCACCATGTAATGGCACGTGCCATAAAAGATACTTTTTGCAGGTACAAAACCATGAAGGGATTCCGGGTTCACCGTAAGGCGGGCTGGGACACGCACGGCTTGCCGGTCGAATTGAGCGTGGAAAAATCGCTGGGAATCACCAAGGAAGATATTGGTACCAAAATTACGGTTGAAGAATATAATGCTGCCTGCCGCCGCGAGGTGATGAAATACACCAAGGAATGGGAGGAACTGACCCGTTTAATGGGCTACTGGGTGAACATGGATGATCCATACATCACTTACGATAACCGCTACATTGAAACAGTTTGGTGGTTGCTGAAGAAGCTGTTCGACAAAGGCTTGCTTTACAAAGGCTACACCATTCAGCCCTATTCGCCGGCTGCCGGAACCGGCTTAAGCTCGCACGAGTTGAACCAGCCGGGTTGCTACCGCGATGTGAAAGATACCACCGCGGTTGCTCAGTTCGCGGTGATTCGCGATGAAAAATCCGAATTTCTTTTTGAAGGAGTGGATTCGCCACTTTATTTCCTGGCCTGGACGACCACGCCCTGGACCTTGCCATCGAACACTGCTTTGTGCGTGGGGCCGAAAATCAACTATGTGAAGGTGAAGTCATTCAATCCCTATACGGGCGATCCGGCGACCTTGATTTTGGCGAAGGACTTGCTGAGTTCGCATTTCAACCCAAAACATGCCGGGCTTTCGTTTGACGAATATCAGCCGGGCGACAAGAAAATTCCGTTTGAGGTGGTTGGCGAGTATACTGGAGAAGAACTGGCGGGAGTAAATTATGAGCAACTGATTAACTGGGTGCAACCCAAAGGCGATGCGTTTCGCGTAATAGCCGGCGATTTTGTGACCACCGAAGACGGTACCGGAATTGTGCACATTGCACCAACCTTTGGTGCCGACGATGATCGTGTGGCTAAGCAAAATAGTATCGTTCCGCTTTTGGTTGAGGATCAGGAAAAGAAAAACCAGCCGCTGGTTGATCGCAAAGGGCGCTTCTTCAAAATTGAAAACATGGATGCGGACTTTGTTGCAGCGCAGGTGAATCAGGAAACTTACGCCGAGTTTAGCGGTCGCTATGTCAAAAATGAATACGATGAACTGTTGGATGAATCGTATTCAACGGTTGACGTGGACATTGCCGTGATGCTGAAAAAGGACAACAAGGCTTTCAAAATAGAAAAACACGAACACAGCTACCCACACTGCTGGCGCACGGATAAGCCAATTTTATATTATCCGCTGGACAGCTGGTTTATTAAAACCACGGCGGTAAAAGACAAACTGATCGCATTAAATAACACCATTAACTGGAAACCAAAATCAACCGGGACCGGGCGTTTCGGAAATTGGCTCGAGAATCTGGTAGACTGGAACCTGAGCCGTTCGCGTTTCTGGGGAACACCGCTTCCCATCTGGCGTACCGAAGATGGTTCGCAAACCAAATGTATCGGTTCGGTTGAGGATTTGATGGCAGAAATTGAAAAGGCGGTTGCTGCCGGCGTCATGGCGAAAAATCCTTTTGAGGGCTTTGAATCCGGAAATTTTGATGCCAAAAACTACGATAAAGTTGATTTGCATCGTCCGTACGTTGACGACATTTTTCTGGTGAGTGATGACGGGCAAAAAATGTTTCGCGAGCCCGACCTGATTGATGTTTGGTTCGACTCAGGAGCCATGCCGTATGCACAAAACCATTTTCCTTTTGAAAATAGCGAACGATACAGCCCTGAAAAAGGGAAAGGTGTTTTTCCGGCCGATTTTATTGCTGAAGGTGTAGATCAAACGCGCGGATGGTTCTTTACACTGCATGCCATTGCCACCATGATTGATGAGTCGGTTGCCTTCCGGAATATTATTTCGAACGGACTGGTACTCGATAAGAATGGCAACAAAATGTCAAAACGTTTGGGCAATGCTGTCGATCCGTTTGAGACGATTGAGCAGTATGGTTCTGATCCGCTGCGCTGGTATATGCTGACCAATTCACAGCCTTGGGACAACCTGAAGTTTGATGTTGGCGGAGTGGATGAGGTGCGTCGCAAATTCTTCGGAACCCTATATAATACCTATGGATTTTTTGCTTTGTATGCCAATGTGGACGGATTCCGCTTTAAAGAAGCAGCAATTCCGGTGAGTAAACGTCCGGAGATCGATCGCTGGATTATTTCCTTGCTTAACTCGTTGGTCAAAGAAGTGGGTGACAGTCTGGAAACATACGAGCCGACCCGTGCCGGAAGGGCAATTTCTGAGTTTGTGACCGAAAACCTGAGCAACTGGTTTGTTCGCTTAAGTCGCAAACGTTACTGGGGCGGCGAATACGATCAGGATAAGCTATCAGCCTACCAAACGCTGTACACTTGTTTGGTTACTGTGGCTAAGCTGGCCGCTCCCATCGCACCCTTTTATTCAGATCAGCTTTATTCTGATCTGAATAAGCTGACTGGTCTGGAGCCCGACCAAAGTGTTCATTTGGCTGAGTTTCCAAAGGCAGATGATTCTTTAATTGATACGGATTTGGAAGAGAAAATGGCGATTGCTCAAAAAGCATCGTCCATGATCCTGGGCTTGCGACGGAAAGAAAAGCTAAAAGTACGTCAGCCGTTGGCTAAAATCATGGTGCCCGTTCTGAATGCTCATTTTAAAGAGCAATTTGAAGCGGTTGAGAACATCATTCTTTCCGAGGTCAACGTAAAAGAAGTGGAATATTTGACGGATACGGCAGGAATCATCAAAAAGAAGATCAAACCAAACTTCAAGACCCTGGGGCCCAAGTTTGGTAAAATGATGAAACAAATTGCCGGAGCTGTAGCGCAATTTGGTCAAGATGAAATTGCCACCCTTGAAAAAGAAGGTTATTGCGAGGTGACGGTGGCTGATGAAACGATCGTGTTGAATACCGAGGATGTCGAGATTATGACCGAAGATATTCCGGGATGGCTGGTTTCAACCGAAGGTGGCATGACAATCGCTTTAGATATTAACCTCACGGATGAACTAAAACAAGAGGGAATTGCCCGTGAATTTATCAACAAAATTCAGAATTTGCGGAAGGAAAGCAACTTTGAAGTGACCGACCGGATTACGATAGAAATTGAGAAGAACGATTTTTTCAACGATTCAGTGCTGAATTTCAGAGAATATATCGGAAATCAAACTTTAGCCGAAAGCTTGGAATTGGTTGATCAATTAAGCGAAACAGAGGGCACGCGCGTGGAGATTGATCAGGATGTTGATGCCCTTATTCGGGTAAATAAAATAAGTTGAACGACCAAACGTTTAGTATGTTTTAAGACCTGATACAATTAAAAATATTTTTATAATTTAGGGTCCACATTGGTGATCACTTGATTCCCTCGGGGATCGCAAAAAATTTTCGGTTATGACAGAGAAAACGAGATATACAGATGCCGAATTAGCGGAGTTTAAGGAGCTGATTTTAGGCAAGCTTGAAAAAGCAAAAGAGGACTACGAAATCTATAAGAATTCGATTACTCAAAGTGATGGTAACGATACGCAGGATACTTCGCCCACGTTTAAAGTGCTGGAGGAAGGAGCTGCCACGCTGTC
>ENA-ORCU01000505-ORCU01000505.1-marine-metagenome-genome-assembly--contig:-NODE-505-length-14206-cov-2.906363_pt1 | contig 14206 bp, 11 predicted proteins | sample MGYA00248631_ERZ508512 | MGnify/ENA primary metagenome ERZ508512 (study PRJEB26183, sample SAMN06268844) | marine metagenome | isolation source: Tt an P1 anaerobic enrichment on pine from sediment taken...
GAAATCACCGGGCTTAAGCCGGTAATCTTGTCCACATCGGGGCGCTCCATATTTCCGAGGAAGGAACGCGCATAAGCCGAAAAAGTCTCGATGTAGCGGCGTTGTCCTTCGGCATAAATGGTATCGAAAGCCAGTGACGATTTTCCACTCCCACTCAGACCGGTAATCACGGTGAGTTGATTTCGCGGAATCTCGACATTGATATTTTGGAGGTTGTGCACCCGGGCACCGTGCACCACCACTTTTTCTTCATTTTCCACCAGTTCTTCGTCCAGAACTGCGGTTTCTGTCTTCTGCATGATTGTTACTTTCTTTTTGTTCGGAATCCTTCAGCGGGCAACTTAATTTCATAGGTCTTGCCGCGGGTGTTGGTCAGGTACGCTTCGCGCAACCAAGGATTCAACATTTTCAGGATTTTGTAATTGGTGTGGTGTTCCTGCGCGAAATCGGCAAAACTAACCACCGGCCCTGACACCAGGATGGTTTTTGTATTCCACAGCGGATACATTTCATCTTCACGTACATCAAAACCATAGGCTCGTGGATTTTCCATCACCAGTTTCAGCGCCAAAATCCGGAATACATAACGTCTGGTTTCCTCTCCTAACAACAAATCATAGTAATTGGTTTCTTTTTGTCGTTCCACTTGTCGCCCAATGAAACTCCGGCCTGCATTATAAGTGGCGGCAACCATCGTCCAATTGCCATATTTTCGGTACGACTCGTGCAAGTAGGCACATGCCGCATGTGTCGATTTTTCAATATGATAACGCTCATCTACTTCCGTGCTGACCTCCAGACCATAATCGCCTGCGGTACCTTTCATGAATTGCCAAAAACCCACTGCTCCGGCAGGCGAAACAGCTGTTGGATCGAACCCGCTTTCAGCCAAAGCCAGGTATTTAAAATCCTCTGGAATGTTATTTTCCTTCAGAATGGGGTCAATGATGGAGAAAAACCGTGGCGCCATTTTCAGGAAACGTAAGGTTTGCGAGTGAAAATAGGAGTTCACCAGTAATTCACGATCCAGGCTTTCATAGATATCGAAATAGTCCAGTGGCACAATCTCTCCGCAAAATGTGAGTGAATCGGGCACTTCAACCGAGCTGTAATAATGACTTACGGGAGCCTCTGCCGGCTCTTCAGGGTAGGTAGACGATTCCAAAAACTGATAAGCTCCCAACACCAAAACAACCAACGCCACGGTAAACAACAACTGACTCGCTTTCCTCTTCATAATCCTTCTTTCAAAATTTATTAAACGGCAAAAATAATGCTTTTGGTATTGGCTTTCAACTAAGTTGGAAGTAAATCAGAAAAAAATCAGGGATGGTCGGATTCCCCAAGCCAAACAATAAATCAGGGCTCCGTTGCGAAACGATTGAATGAGGTCAGTTCTAAATTCGCATTCCTGAAAAAAAACTCAGAATCTCATATCCTGGGTTAATGGTTTGCTAAAATAGGTATTCAAATCACGAACAATCGACTCAATCACATTCTTAAAATTATAGGATGTCGCCTCAACCATACTAATGGCGTAATCCTGTTGTAGCATGGCCGGATTGTTATATCGCTTGTTAATCTGTTCGGTCATCTTTTCTGACTGGAACGAATTGCGGTGCACAACCTGTCCATCTTTTTTCAGTTTATATGAAACCGTTAAGTTAGAAATAGCCGGCCCTGCCCGATCGGAATATGAATATCCATAAGCATAGAGTGCGAAATAAAAAAATCCGTTACTGACATACGGACCCTTGGCCTCAATTTGATCGATCGATAACTCAATAGTATAATCAGCAGAATGCAACGGACCTGAATTGAAATTTCCTGACCTGTTAATTTCATCAATCATTGATTTTTTAGCAAAACTGGGGATGTCCTCTTCAATCATTGATTTACCTTGAACGCAATTGTTCTGAGAATTCCAAACATATACGAAAACAAGCGGCAAAAACCAACCCTTCTCTTTATTCACAACGGTGGTATCGGCCAATGAACTGGTATTAAAATAAACAGTGTCAACAGCAAGCTGGATGTCGGTCTTAACATCCGAAATCTTCGAATCCATCAGATAAGCCAGCGAATAGCTTGATGCATTGATATTCTTTTGTATCGTCTTCGTCGAAGTGCAACTGATCAAGCCTGCAACCCCCACAACAAACACTAACAATTTTTGAAGAGATTTCATCGCCTTAATGATATTTAATGAATTTAATACGATTGTGAACAATTAACTTACTCTGCTCATCATCTGTACAGTCCATGGCAAGTTGATAAGCAGCCAGGATTGATTTATAGTTTTTCTTATTTTGAAGTAATTCGTAATGACAATCTGATAATAATAATAATTTTAGAAATTGGTATTCTTCACCAGAAACTTTCTCCAGGTGCATGATGGCTTGGACATATTGATTCTGAGAAAAATAATACAAGCCTTTTATCAAAGGACTAATTCTTAATCCCTCACTGCTATTATTCATAAACTTCTCAATCCAGGCGGCTTTATTTTTCTTCAGCATGAAGCAAAATTTAGCGAAGATGGCACTTTCATCTTCCACCTCAAAAATGTCCTTGTAATTTTTATCAATTGAAGGAACCACAAGCAAACGAGTCAATACAACATCCTTCCCTTTTGAAACCCAAATACTAAAATCGTTTTGTGAAATGATTCCAAATTCGTTGTTTACTCCAATTCCAGCTATTGCGGACGAGGAGGTCATGACAACAAGAAGAAAAAGTAGCCTTTTTATCATACAAGCTTTTCTTTACGGATCGATCCTGAAATTCGCTTCGCCAACTTAGACTTTACCACCCGAAAGTTATTGATTTTGATCTTTCGCCGATCAAGTAGCGAGATGATTACGCATAATTTATCCTCGTTCTAAATAAGTCGAAAATTCGCTTCTGTTTCTATAGATAAGACGAATCTAATGATGGTTTTCATGAGCATGCAAATGACCGAAATCTCCATAAAAAAATCCGGCTTAATGACGAAGCCGGATTTTCAAAATTGAATTAACTGGATTAATTACCTGCTGTGGAAATGGGAATTGTAGAAAGCAAGGTAATATTTTGGAGATCGGCGTAATCGTAAAGGTAAAAACCTCCATCGCCAATCATAAACAAATAATTATTGAGTGGAATGACATCGTAAGTATTGATGTCGGGGAATTCCGCCAGTTTATTAGCTGCAATCTGCAGCGGATCGGAGGCATCGAAAATTTTGAGCCCTGCGTCACCATCACAAACAAAGAGCACATCGCCGTCAATGCCCAGTCCGTGCGGATTAGCCATCGAATAACTTTTCAGCAGGTTTAGCTGCGAGTAATCATCATTCATTCGAATCACATCCAACCGATTCACCGAACGCCCGCACCAGCCCCCATCATGCAAAGTTACGTAGGCTAAATCGTCCTGAACCACAACCGGATCGCAGCTTGTAATGTGATTATACTGGTTGATATACGTTGGATTCTGTCCGATTTCGAGGCTGTAAACCAACATGCCGGAAGTGGTGCCGAAAAACAGATGGTCATTATAGATGAACATGGTCTCCACATTCCAACCAATATTTTTTGAACCGAGTTCAACCGGATTTTCAAGATCATCAATTCTGAATGTGTATAAATTGTAATTGTCAACTGTATAGAGAAAATCGTCGTGCAAACCAAAGCGGGCCATAGAACCACCCACACCAAAGGTTGACCCGCTTCCACCGCCTACCCCACCGGCCTTACTTGACGAATAGGCACCGTCGAGCGCCATATTTTCGGCAAAACTTCTGGCGTAATAAATCGGATAGTGGTATTGTTTAATCTCCTGCCTGACCTCCTCAATCTTCCAATCGACCACGACACCTTTATCTTCATCGACTTCACCCAAACGGTATTCGGTGTCGTATTCGGGAACGGTGTAAGGAAAAATATCCTCTACGCGTCCTGCTTCTTCAATATTATCCAGGTCCGACACGTTGATCGCCACCAGATCAACATAGCTGTCGGCATAAAGCACGTCTTCCTTGATGGCAATATCCACATTTCCGGGAATAGCGATGAAGCCAACATTCTCAGGGCTGGCCGGATTACTCACATCCAACACATGTACCCCTTCCATAATTTCGTTAATGAAAATATAGTTGTCTTTGAAGTAGATTTTACCGGGCTTTTCAATTTCACGGGCAGATTCAATCTGAATGGCCGACCGCAGATCCTCGTAGCTCATGTAAACAGGCGAGTTGCCCATAAAAGTCTCGTAAAGTTTGTCCTGACAGCCCGAAAGCAGGACAATGGAAAAAAACAGGCTGATATAAATTGTTTTTGTTTTCATCGTGTCAATGATTTAGTTGAAAAGAATTCCCAGGCGAATAGACAGGCGGTTGTATTCGCGATCGAGCTGATAATGGTTGTCGCCCTTAAAATTAAGCTCGTGATAACGGTAACCAAAGGCGAGCATCAAGCCCAGGTTCGGACTCAATTGGCTAACAAACCCAAACGAAGGATTCACCATCAGTCCGCCTTTACTCTCGAGCGGCACCGGATTATAATAATAGGACGAAGACCAGGGCATAGCGTCATAGTAAACGCCGCCGCCCGAATAAACTTCATCATCCAGCGGAATCATAAACCCGCCCTGCAAGCCAATAAATGGGGTAAAACGCGATTCGCGAAAGTGAAACTCGAGGTTGCCAAACACCGGCAAATATGATTCGTCCAGAAAATCGATGCCGGCACCGGCCCCCAGGTACCACTTGGGCAGCATACGAAAATTAAAGGAGGCATCGAACGAAAAAGGGGTGGGCTTGGAATTGTTCGAACTTCCGGCCAAAAAACCGGCTGATGTTTTCAGAAAATAAGGCGCACTTTGATTTTCAAAAGCGCCACGAATCCGCCTGGAAGTGATCGTATCAATTTCAGAATTATTAAACACCCAGAGATTTTTTCCTGACTGAACAACGATCTTATCGTCATCAACCGGAGTTTGTTGGCCTTTCAACACTGTGCCGTTTTTCAGATAGATGATCTCCCGCTTACTTTTTTGGGCGAAGCTGCCGATGAATGTGAAAAGAAATGCTAAAAGGTAGATTGTTTTCTTCATAGTGATTTTTTTTGAGGTCGGTCACAAAAGCTTGATGCGCAAACTGGAAAAGGGTTGCGTAACAGCCGAAGAAAAGAAATAAAAAAGAATACCGCGTCAGTGTTCTTGCTCTTCCATCTTAAACCCATAATAAATGGAAACCAATTGCTGTACATCCGGATTTTCCGGATATGTTTCAATCAATTGGTCAATCATTTTTTCGGCTATCTGGCAGTTTTCTTTAGTATCTCGGCAACTAAATACATAAGCGAGCGACAACCTGTAATTTGCAGCAAAATCATGTGGAAATATTTCGAGTGCCTTTTTGTACTGAAAGATTGCATTATTCCAGTGGTTTTGATAAGACCATTGATCTCCGTCTTCCAGATAAAATTTGTAATTATCCAATTGTACTTTTTCCTCAAGTCTTTGTTTTCTCGCCAACTCTTCTTGGTAAGGATTTTTAGAAGAAAAGGGATCCAGGCTCGTTACGAGAAGATAAACCAAAGAAACAGCCAAAATAAAAAGACCACACACAACGAGACGCTCTTTTCGGCGAGATTTTGCCATCTGTTTTCGAATTTCTATGAGCTGTTCCGTGGTAGAAGTCTTGAAAATCAATTTGCGACTGGGAGACCTGACTCCATTTTTTCTTTTTTCAAAAAATGATTCCCCTTTTTTGAAAAGATTGGTCTTGCGCAGCATCCGGTTGTTGCTGCGAAGCCTCATGATCATATCCAATACGGTACTAGCGCCGCCACCCAGCATAATCTTCGATATTAGCTTGAGTTATTCATATTGACTTACGCGATGAAAGTTATGGAAATATTCCCTGTCATCACACATATCAATTTGGAAAAAACTTGACATTAAGATGTGTCCAACGACAATCCACAGTAGTTGCCACAGTTTACATCATTGACCTGTGAAAATGATTAGAATAAAAATGCCTTTTTGAACGCTGACTATTTTCGTTTCACCTCGTAAATATCTTTCCTGCGGTCTCTCAGATTACGGACACTGCCAAACTGGTTCAGTTCACGAAGCAGGTCAATGTCCACATCAACAATCAGAATCATCTCTGTATTTGGAGTTGTTTCGGCTTTCACGCCATTCATTGGGAAGGCAAAATCACAAGGCGTGGCCACCATGGACTGCGCATATTGAATGTCCATATTGTGTACTTTCGGCAAGTTACCCACACAACCAGCGATGGCCACATAGCATTCGTTTTCGATAGCCCGGGCCATTGAACAGTTTCGAACCCTGGAATAGCCGTTCTGCGTGTCCGTCAAGAAAGGAACAAAAATAATGTCAACACCTTCGTCGGCCAGCAAACGGCTCAATTCCGGAAATTCAATGTCGTAGCAAATCAGCACGCCAATTTTTCCGCAATCGGTTTCAATCGCTTTCACTGTGTTTCCTCCCTGCAAGCCCCAAACCTTCGCTTCATCGGGGGTCACGTGAATTTTCTCGTAACGTTCGGTGGAGCCGTCGCGCCGGCAAACATAGCCCACATTGTACAACAAATCGTTTTGCAGCTCAGGCATGCTTCCCGAAATAATATTGATGTTGTAAGAGATGGCAAACTCGGAAAGCCGCTGGACGATTGGCGTTGTGTACTGAGCCTGTTCGCGAATTGCATCCGATTCGTTCATCTTATTATTCCTTGCCATTAAGGGCGCATTGAAAAATTCGGGAAACAAGGCAAAATCGCAGCGATAACCAGACACCGCATCAATAAAATACTCTGCCTGGTTGATCACATCATCCAGGTCGTTGTAGGGGCGCATCTGCCATTGGATTAAGCCCAGGCGAACAATTCGTTTTGGAGCAGACGGCTCTTTGGTTTCTTTTTCGAAGTATATATTATCCCATTTCAATAGTACCGCAAAATCTGCGGAAGCATCGTCACCTTCCAAATAATTCCTCATAATCTTAGACGGATAAAAATCATTCGAAATCTGGAAGTTAAATACCGGATCTTCTATTTCTTTCAACCTTACCTTAGCAATGTATTCTTTCGGGGACATCTGATCGGCATACTTATGATAGTTTGGGATTCGTCCTCCAAACGCAACACCTTTCAAATTAAGGCGTTCGCAAAGCTCTTTGCGGTAATCGTACAACCGCCGACCAAGCCGTAAACCACGATATTCGGGCCGGATAAATATTTCGATACCGTAGAGTAAATCTCCATCTGGATTATGAGTACTGAAAGTGAGATCGCCCGTGATCTTTTTATATGTGTGATGGCGCTCCACCATCGAACTATCAACGATAATAGAAAAAGCACAACCAGCAATTTGCCCGTTTACCCTCACAACCACCTGTCCTTCAGGGAAACGGCTAATTAGCGTTTTCAGATGGGCTTTCTCCCAGTAGGAATCCGGCATGCGGGGATACGACTCAATCAGTGCCTGCTTCAATTCCAGGTAGTCACTCAGTTGCAGATAACTCAATTCAACATTTTCAATTTCATTTGGATTTATCATGGTCAAAATAATCTTTTGTTATTTATACTTTTCAATTCTCCGAACGATTGCCCCGTTTTACCTCAACCAACTGCCAGTCTTCGACTTTGATCGTTTTAGCCTTGTTTATATCAGGTGCTAATGCTACTGAAGCCAAACAGAATGGGCGGCACAGATCGATTCTCTGGTCAAACAAGATTAGTTTATTTTTAATATAACAGTTTATTCCCGGCTAAAGTTAAGTTCTGGATACTGAAAATAAAAATGCGTCCTGAACATACAGCCCAAGTAAAAATAAAATATCAAACACGTGGTGCAGCAATATTAAATGGCAGGCATCAAATTAAGATATTTTAATCTTTTTATATTGCGCTCGAGCTCATTTTGTCGTAACTTTCTATATTCTAAATATTTAATTTTCTATCTTATGACAACAAAAAAAATAATAGCAGTTACCGGGGCTACCGGATCGCAAGGTGGCGGATTGGTCAGAGCCATTTTAAACGATAAAAGTGGCGAATTTACAGCACGTGCCATCACACGCAATGCCAAGTCCGATAAGGCAAAACAACTGGCAAAACTCGGCGCCGAAGTGGTGGAAGCCGACGTGGCTGATAAAGCTAGTCTTGTTAAAGCGTTTGAAGGAGCATATGGCGCGTATTGCGTCACTTTTTTCTGGGAACACTTTTCGCCTGAAACAGAACGGGCCAATGCGAAAAACCTCGCCGATGCAGCAAAGAAAGCCGGAGTCAGCCACGTTATTTGGTCGACGCTGGAAGATACCCGCAAGTACGCTCCTCTAAGCGATGACCGGATGCCAACACTGATGGAACATTACAAAGTCCCGCACTTTGACGCCAAAGGTGAGTCCAATGCATTTTTTGAAAACAGCGGTGTTCCCTACACCCTGCTTTATACCTCGTTCTATTGGGATAATTTTATCCACTTTGGCATGGGGCCGCAAAAAGGATCGGACGGCAAGCTGGGCATCACCTTTCCAATGGGCGACAAAAAACTTCCAGGCATCGCAGCCGAAGACATTGGGAAATGTGCCTATGGTATTTTTAAAGCCGGCGAAGCCTACAAAAACAAGGCGGTCGGGATTTCAGGAGAACATTTAACCGGGAAGGAAATGGCCGACGGCTTTTCAAAAGTACTGGGTAAAACGATCGTGTATAACGACATCCCTGCCTCGACCTATCGAAGTTTCGATTTCCCGGGTGCTGAAGACCTGGGCAACATGTTTCAGTTTAAACATGATTTTGAAGCGGATTTTTGTGGTCGACGTGACGTCAAGCTATCCAAATCGCTAAATCCAGAGCTCCAAAGCTTTGAAAGCTGGCTCAGCCAACATAAAGACCAGATTAAGCTGGGGTAATTTAGTTGCTTCATAAAAAGTAAAATCAAGTTTTAAACTTGCTCCAACGCAGTTCTAACCTGGCGGAGCAAGTTTGGAACTTTTTCGTATGGATCGCCCGCACCCAAGGTCTCCAGCGGAAAATAGCCCCGATAGCCCGATTGTTTAATCATTTTGAAGAGCTTCACATAGTCAGTGGAAGTCTCCACGCCGTCAACCCACACATTTTCCTTGATCTGCCAGGTTACCGCCCGCCCAATATTTTGTTGAATTTCCGCATAGGGGTCATTTTGGCGATAGCTCCCAATATCCAGGTTTAAACCAAGCCACTCCGAATCCACCAGGTTAAAAATCCGGTCAACGTCATCGGCTGTTTTCAGAAAATCATTGTGGTTTTGCAGCGCGATCATCACTCCAAATTGCGCCCCGTAGTCGCAGCACTCCCGGATGTCCTTTGCCATCCACTCAAAAACCTGGTCGCGCGAAAATCCATCATGACTACTGGTTCCGGCAAAAATCCGCAGGTTTGGACTTCCGAGCTTAGCCGCCACTTCCAACCATTTTTTAATCAGGGTGATATCCTTCCGACGGCTGTCGACATCTGGATTGGCAAAGTCGTTCCGAACGCCCGTTCCGCTAATATCGAGTCCAAGCAAAAAGGCTTTTCGTTTAAATTCAAAAATAAACTTATCGGAGGGAACTTCGGGATAGCCAGGGAAATAATAAGCTGTTGGGTCAATGGCTTCTAGATTATGACGGGCACAAAAATCGAGCATATCAAACAAATCCTTTTCTCCACGACTCAGCAAAGCATTAAACGAATATAAATTCAAACTTAGCTTAAACAAATGGGTATAAACGTCTGGTATTAATGAGGCAGCATATGCCGGAACAAAACTTCCGCCTGCAAACACGGGAACAGCCAACGCTGCCTTCAACAAACTCCTTCGCGATAACGAGTAACTCATGATACTTTGTTTTGATCAGCAAATTAGTCTGAATTCACCTGAAAACCAAATCAATAAATCCAACGAAACACATTCAATCTTTTCTTCGGAACTGCTGCCACCCACCAAAAAAACAAGGCAATCTCCTTTTAAAACAAATTCATTAACATTTATTAACAACGATCAAAAAACAAACAATATTCCTTATCTAATAGGCCTTCCATGACTTTTTATGAATTTTTTTGTCTAATTTTTATTGGTATTCATTAAACACTTTTTAGTTTTCTGCTGTTTTACTTTCAAACACAAAAACTATAACGAAAATGAAAACACGAGAAAACACAAACCCAAATCGATTGAAGACTTTATCTTCATTACTTCTTGTAGCCATTATGGCTTTATCTTTCACCAGCTGCAACGACGACGATGATCCGGTTGTTGTGGAAGACCCAATGTCGGTAAATATTACCGTAGCGTTGCAACAAATTACTGATGACCCGGATGCCTACGCCAGTACACTCTCTGATCTGAAAAAACAAAGGATCAACGCCCAAAAGCCTAAATTTGGGACATTAATCAAGGCCTTGGCAAAATCAGGATTGGTTAGCACGGTTGCCCAAAGTGAACTGACTGTTTTTGCGCCAACCGATGCTGCTTTCGACGAACTATTTGCTATGCTTGGAGTTGACGGAATTGACGACTTGTCTTCTGAACAGTTGACTCCGATTTTACTGTACCATGCAGTTCCCGGTAGGGTCGAGTCCGGAGATTTATCCAACGGACTTGTTGAAACAGTTAATGGAGCTTACCTCGAGATTGACCTGTCGAATGGTGTGATGGTGAATGACGCGATGGTTGAAATCGCAGATCTTAGAGCTTTAAATGGGGTCATTCATATCATTGACAAAGTATTGTTGCCACCATCAATGAATTTGGTAGAGAAAGCGATCAGTTTCGATCCTGAATTCTCGATCCTGGTTGATGCGGTGGTGAAAGCCGACTTGGCAGGAACTTTGGCAGATGGTGGTCCATTCACCGTATTTGCGCCAACCAACGCAGCATTTGAAGAGTTATTCACCGCTTTGGGCGTGAATGGTCTTGATGATTTGACGGCTGAAGATCTGACTCCAATTCTTCTTTACCACGTAGTTAACGGAAGTGTATTCTCGTTCGACCTATCAAACGGACCTGTTCCAACGCTGAATGGAAAAGAAGTTCAAGTTGATCTGACTTCAGGAGTCATGATTAACGATGCCAATGTGGTTATCGCCAATCAACAAGCGACCAATGGTGTGATTCACGCCATCGATAAGGTCTTGCTTCCGCCGATGAATATTGTTGAAAAAGCAATGAGTTTTGATCCTGAGTTTTCAATACTGGTTGACGCGGTTGTCAAAGCAGACTTAGTTGATGCCCTTTCCGGAGAAGATATGCTTACCGTATTTGCACCAACTAACGCAGCTTTTGAAAGTTTATTCTCGACGCTTGGAGTAGGAGGCGTAGCTGATTTAACCGCGGAACAACTGACTCCAATCTTACTTTACCATGTGATTGCGGGTAGTGTGTACTCAACCGACCTGGCCAATGGGTTTGTGCCAACGCTGAACGGTGCAGCCGTAGAAGTTGATTTAACCTCCGGCGCAATGATCAACGATGCAACTGTTGCGATTCCAGATGTTGAAGCATCTAACGGCGTGATTCATGCAATTGACAAAGTATTGTTGCCACCGAGCATGAATATTGTTGAACTGGCTCAAAGTTTTGCCCCCGAGTTCTCCATTCTGGTTGAAGCGATTATCAAAACTGACTTAACCAACACCTTGGCAACTGGTGGACCATTCACCGTGTTTGCTCCCACCAACCAGGCTTTTGTTGATTTGCTTGACGAAATGGGGCCGGATGTTAATAGTCTTGACGACCTTACTGTGGAAACTTTGACGAACGTACTGCTTTACCATGTAGTAGAAGGCCGTGTTTATTCGAGCGATTTGGAGTCGGGAACAGTGACCACTTTGAACGGTACGTTTGAACTGGATGTTGCCACCCTAAAGATAACCGATGCCAACGCACGGGAATCCGGTTTGGTTCCTTCATTACTTAACGTACAAGCTACCAACGGAGTAGTTCACGTGATAGACAGAGTGATACTTCCTTAATAATATACGAAATACGCCATAAGAAAATAGACAATTAGACAATCGGAAAAGGGCATCTCATCGCGAGGTGCCTTTTTTATGCTACATAAATCTCCTGAAAAAACCACTATGCCTTGTTTTCGGCACCGCCTTTTAGAACTGGTAACTCAAGCCCGTGTAAATGCCAATGGTATAGGGTTTGAAATTTACGTTGGCATTGCTGTTCAGCGAACCCAGAAAATATTTTAATTGGGGCTCTACGCGCAAGCTAATTCTATCTGAAATGCCATATCCTAAACCCACACCAAAGCTGGTGCTGTAATTTACAGCATTCATATCACGTGTTTCGCCAATGCGTTCGTTGCCGTACTGGCTATTGGCATAAGCGTTGTTGCCCACAAGCACACTGGTATTAAAACCACCAAGCAGTTGTAGATCAAAAGTGGCATCAATCAGCTGGTAGCGAAGGATCAGCGGAATTTCAATGTATTCAAAATTTTGTTCAAATTCAGTCTGGGTCAGCAAAATGCCATCATCTGCCGCCAAGGATTCAAAGCCACTGCTCAACACGGCATTGGTCGGCAGTCGGTCAATCGCCACCACGCCGGCTGCTGTATTCATCAACATCTCACCCGATTTCACCGCAACCGCAGTGTTAAAATAGGCCACTTCGCCACGTATGGCCTCCCCGCCAATGAAATCGGCATTGGCGTGCCCGGACAGGAACGACTGATTGGATGATGTTTGTTCCAGCTTGCTGTAATAAACGCCACTCTGGATACTCCAGCGTTTTTGAGTCTTATACTCCACAGAAATTCCGCCACCCATTTGCAATTTATCCTTCGATTCTGGAATGGCCATACTGCTCGAATACGCCTGGCTTTGTGAACTCTGGCTAACCGAAACGCCCGGCGTGAGCATGGCCCCCAGCTGCCATCCGGCCGACTGTTCGTCCATCCGGTTGGCAGCCAACAGGCGGGCATTTTCCTCGATCTGCTTCTGTTCAAGCACGTTTAGCTCATTGTTATTCTCGTGCTGTTTTCTCCGCAAATCAACCAGTTGGGTCTGTTCCTTAAAGGAATCGTCCAACTCTAAATGAAGCAAACGCAGCAATTGGAACTGTTGAGTTTCTTGTTTTCTGTTTTCTGAAGATCCAGCTTCCAACTGGCGCTCATGGCTTGAGGCATCTGCATTTGCTGTTAATTGAAAATCGTCAGTATGTCCTTTGTTATGGCTTATTGGCAACTGACTTTCAGATGTTTTCTTATTGCTGTTTTCTGAGAGTACCAGTTGATTTTGGCTTTGCGCTTCACGAAGTTCAGTCACGGCATCTGCTTGCTCGTTTGCGTCAGCTTGAAAACCAGCCGATTCAGCCCGGCTCATTTGTTCGGTTGACGGTACCTGTCGCTCGGTGAGTGCAGGCGTCATTTCTCCGGAGGGTTGCTGCCACTGCCATCCAAGCAAAAAAGCAAGCAACAAGGCAGCAGCTACACCGGCTCCTTTTAAATAGAAGTAGACCATTCGCCGCTTCTTCCCCGCCTGCTGTTCCTGAATCCGGCTCCACACATAAGCGGGCGGCTCTTGTTCAAAATCATTCAATTTCGAACGGAACAAATCGTCCAATTGCTTATTATCCTTTATCATGCAGAATAATTATTTTCTATTTCTCCAAACACCTTCACTACTTTCTCTTGCAAAATTCCCCGGGCACGCGCCAGGTTCGACTTTGACGTACCCACCGATATTTTCATTTCTTCGGCAATTTCCTTATGATTTAATCCCTCAAAAACATAGAGGTTAAAAACCATGCGATAACGAGGCGGCAACTCATGAATGATCTTCATCAGATCATTGGCCGACATTTCAGAAATAATCTGCTCGTTTAGTTCCGGCCCGTCATAAATACTGATGTCTTCAACCGGGTGCATCAAATGATTTTTACGATAGCGCTCCAAGGCCGTATTCACCATAATGCGTCTCACCCAGCCCTCAAACGAGCCCTCGTGCCTGAATGAACCAATCTTTTCAAAGACCTTTAAAAATCCCTCCTGCAAATTATCTTCCGCCTCAGTTTCATCTTTCGAATAGCGCAAACAGACCCCATACATTTTGGGCGCCAAATACTGGTAAAGCTTAGCCTGCGCCTTCGCTTTTCCAGCAGCACTATCAATAATGAGTTGCCTGAGCTCTTTCAAAATCCATTCAAAATTGGTTAAGATC
>ENA-ORCU01000506-ORCU01000506.1-marine-metagenome-genome-assembly--contig:-NODE-506-length-14187-cov-3.204323_pt1 | contig 14187 bp, 7 predicted proteins | sample MGYA00248631_ERZ508512 | MGnify/ENA primary metagenome ERZ508512 (study PRJEB26183, sample SAMN06268844) | marine metagenome | isolation source: Tt an P1 anaerobic enrichment on pine from sediment taken...
TCTCACAAATTGGTGGCATAACCCCTGCGATGAAACTGGCCAGACTGGCGGAATGGTTTAATGTAAAAACAGCATGGCATGGTCCTGGTGATACTTCCCCAGTCGGGCATGCAGCCAATGCTCATATTGATATGGCCGTTTGGAACTTCGGGATACAGGAGGCAGCAAAGATAATCAGGAGCCCCGATGACCGGGTTCTTTCGATATTCCCGGGAATGCCTTGGGTTGAGAATGGCTTCATGCATGTGAACGACGCACCTGGACTTGGAGTTGAATTTAATGAGAAAGAAGCCGCAAAGTTCCCTATACGAGAGGTGCAATTAAATAATTGGACGCAATTGAGAAAGAATGATGGTACTCCGGTACGACCATAATTATTTCAAATTGAGACGCAAATGAAAAAATTACATTCTCGATGTTTTTGGGCTCCGCGTTTAATTATTAGCTTCTTTTTATTGATGAACCTTTCTGGTTGTGGTGAAAAGATTGTCCCGCAAAAAGATCAAAAGCCGAATGTTATTTTCATTATAGCAGATGACCTGAATGATGCTGTCTCACCTTTGGGAGGTCACCCGCAGGCTTTAACACCAAACATTGATAGGTTAATAAAAAGTGGGATGTGTTTTACCAATGCACATTCAAACAATCCACTTTGCGGACCCAGTCGTGCAAGTATGTGCTCAGGGCTTTATCCGCATACTTCGGGGTATTTTGGTGGGCTTTCTTATGATTATCGCCAAAATCCAACCTTAAAAGACTCGAAAACCTTTATCGAACATTTTCGCGATAATGGGTACAAAGTTTACGGAACAGGCAAAGTTTTGCATCATCATCACCAAGACCCTGCTTTGTGGGATAATTTCGATGGCGAAAACGGATTTGGTATACAGCCGAGCTTTGGCCCGTATGCATGGAATGGTGTTGACGAAAACGAAACAGGGCACCGAATTCCACATCCGGGATTACCAAAAGAGCTTTATGAGAACAGCCAGGTCGGAAACTATGCCGATGTAACTGTTGCCTCATTGGGTAACGTTCCCGAGTATAAGCCAGATCCGGCAAATGGCATTCCAGGATATAAAGGCTGGCGCTTGTATAAAAAGCCATTTAGGTATGTTAACGATGACGATCGCGATTTGATGCCCGATGAATTATCAGCTAACTGGGCGGTAAAACTGCTTCAAAAAGAGCATAAAAAGCCATTTTTCATAAGCGTTGGTTTTATGCGGCCACACGTACCACACATTGCACCGCAAAAATATTTCGATAAATTCCCAATCGACTCCATTCAAATTGCTACTATTTTGGAAAACGATACGGCGGATTGTGCAAAAATTCTGGTACGCGATTTTAACTATGGTGCAGGAAACTTAGATGGCATAGAAAATTATATGGCTGCCGTAAAAGCCGGTGGGTTCGACGCGGGTCTAAAAAGATGGACTCAAGCTTACCTGGCCTGTGTAAATTTTGTTGATGACCAGTTGGGGAAAATTCTTGATACGCTTGAAAACAGTAAGTATGCTGAAAACACGATTATCGTTTTCACCAGTGATCACGGATACCATATGGGGGAAAAGAGCTGGCTTTATAAAAATACACTTTGGGAAGAATCCACAAAAGTCCCATTTGTCTGGAGTGGCCCAGGTATCCGAAATGGCGTAAAAACCGATCACCCCACATCATTGATTGATATTTACCCGACTTTGAATGATTTGTGCGGGTTGCCAGCCAATCCCAACGAAAATACCAATCAGGTGCCTTTGGATGGAAGCAGTTTAAAGCAAATTCTTCAGAAATCCGAAACAAAGGATTTTCAGGGCCCTGATTTTGCGCTTACCTGGGTGGCCAGCAAAACCGGTACGGTTAAAAACGCTGGAGATGTGAGCAATGCAGAAGACCACCACGCCACCATTCGCGACAAACGATTTCGATACATTTTGTGCATTAACGGGGAAGAAGAACTATACGACCACCAGAACGACCCGTTTGAATGGCATAACCTGGCTGATAATTCTGAATTTCAGAATGTAAAAAATGAAATGAAAAATAAATTGATTGGTTTTACAAGACAATAGAAATAAATTTTTTAAAAATGAAGTATAAAAATCTCTGCTTAATCCTTTTGACTCTCCTGATTATTTCTATCCCTTTTTTATCCGGGGCTATAGAAAACGAAGTGCATTTTAATGTTAAAGATTATGGCGCAACCGGCAACGGCCAAACCATCGATACCGAAGCCATAAACAAAGCCATTGAAGCCTGTAATAAAGCAGGAGGAGGCATTGTGCTTTTCCCAATTGGAACTTATATGTCCGGAACTATTTACCTTAAAAGTAATGTTACTCTGCACATTCCGGCAGGCACAATTGTACGAGGTGTAAAAGACTACGAGGCTTATGTTTATTTGTCGTCGTGGCGGTACAAAAACCAGTCGGAAGCAGCGGCCAACGAAGTGCGCCCTTTTATTTATGCAGAGGATTGCGAAAATGTAGCCATTATCGGTGGTGGAACTATTGATGGTAACGACGTAATTAATCAAAAGCTTTTTGACGAGTATGTAAAAGTAAAAAAACGCGAACACCTTACCGGATGGCGGGGCAGCGAACTCGACCGTGGTCCACACACCATTCTTATGAATAAGTCGAAGGAGATTACAATCAAGGATATTAAAGTAATCAAGTCGCCTAATTACGGCATTCGTTTTCGTGGCTGCCAGTACATTAATATTGATGGTTATTCGGTGCAGGGTGGCTGGGACGGAATCAACATAACCGGCTCGAAATATGCAACCATCTCAAACTGCAACATCCAGTCGGGCGACGATGGTTTTGCCCTGCACGATAACGACCATTTTACTATTACAAATTGCCTCGTGAATTCCGCCTGTAATGCTTTCAGGCTCCAGCGGGGAAACCGACACTTGCTCATCAATAACTGTATTTTATATGGACCGGCTGAATACCAGCACATTTCATCGCACCGTAAAAACGTGGTTACCGGCATCACCATCCGGCCATCATCAAAGCCAAATCCGGAAAGCAACCATTTCGACCTGACTAATGATGTACGAATTTCAAACATTACCATGACCGGTATTCGTTGTCCGTTTGATATTGGGATTTATAACGGAAATTCAGGTATAAAGAATGTTTTTATCAACGATATTCTCATTACCGATGCCAGTCCGGTAGCTTCCGTAATTGAGGGCGACACTGATTTGCCCATTGAAAATGTAAGCATCAGCAACGTGCGTATTCAGGTTCAAGGTGGTGGCGAACAGCGTCATATCGGTTTGCCCATCGGGCACAAGTTTGATTTGCGGGGGGCTTATGGATTTTACTGCTCCCGCGCCAAAAATGTGGAGTTCCATAATGTTGTGATGGAATTTGAGAATGATGATGCCCGCCCTGCGATTGTTTGCGAAAAGGTTGATTTTTTGGAGCTGGACAATGTCCGGGTTGAACGTTCAAAAGATAATCCTTACCCAATTCAACTGGAAGATGTTAAAAGGGTTTATGCCCACGACTTAATGGAAATGGCTGAAGTTAGCCCGGAAGTTCTTGCCATCGATTTTGAATCTGAAACTGACAATTTAGTTGAGGGCGAACCGTTTTGTGCACTTGTTCAGGTGAAATCGGACAACGAGGGCTTGGCAAAAGTAGAGTTAGAAGTTGACGGGGAAACACAAACGCGCTGGGTTTGGATGCAAGCTGGTGAGCATAAGAATGTGCGGTTCAATCAGACAACCGAAAAAGCCGGACAACTGAATTTCCAGGCCGGAGCAGTAAGTACACAGGTCCCGGTGAGCGAACGACCTGCAAAACCTGTCTTTGTTTATTCTGGCCTTAATGTGGATTCACCCATTGCTTATAATGAGATCCAGGCAAGTGTAAATGTTAAAAACATCGGCAACAAAGCAGGAACCGAAAAAGTAGAATTGAAAGTAGATGCTAAAACGGTGGGCAGCAAACAAATTGCTTTGGAACCAGGAGAGATACAATCCGTTTCGTTTACATCTAAAGTTTCAAAAAACACCAGCCCGGTAGTTTCAGTTGAAAATTTACCAGCCAAAATAGTTGCTGTTCCTGGCGAAGTGCAAGCTCCTTACAAAATTGTGGGCGACCGTAAAAACTTTGGTTTTCAGTTTGGCAACGACAATCATTTTTATGTGCGATGGGAAGATACCGCTTTTAATTTAACCGATGAATTCGAGTGTGTTTATCTTGACAATGAAGTTCAAGAAAACTCAACAGTAATGGTAAAAATACTAAACCCGCACAAAAAAGGTGGTTGGAACGGACGTACAGGAATTGTCCTCCGCAACGATTTAGAGGATGATTTCTCGGATGGATATGTGGCACTTTCTGCATCGGGATCAAACGGCTGGAGCATGGACTGGGACACCGATGGCGATGGTATTTTTGACAAATTCACTCCTTATGATGGTTATACCGAATGGCCAAGCTGGCTGAAAATTGAACGCAACGGAAATGAGTTCACCGGTTATTACAGCTTAGACAAAACAAACTGGACCAAAGTCGCAAATGTAACCATTCCGTCAGCCAAAAAAGTTATGGATGCCGGGATGTTTGTGTTTGATGCCAGTTCGGAGTTTGAAAACTTTGAGGTAATAAATCGGTAATTGTGTACTTCTATGGTTGGGACTTATTCAAAATAACCTTGTCATATTTTAGAATAACACAGCTTACGAATATGAATTATTTCTTGACCTGTCCTGTGTTATAGGCGAACGGAACAATGACAGGTAAACAAGCTAAAGGTCTGAAGCACATATAGCCCGGGGCATCGCCCCGGGTTGAATGTGAAGAAATGAACAATCAGTCTATGTACCTGGAAAAAGTGACAATATACATAGGGGTACGTTTGACACTAATAATGAACGGAAAGAACAGATTACCAAAATTCTTATATAAAAATGAAACCTGACAAAACCTTTATCAGTTCAGTTATTTTCCTTTTGGCGATTACATTTGCTGTACAGGCACAGCAGGAAGTAAAAATATGGCACACCATCACCCTAAATTTCAAAGGGCCAGAAACCAGCGAACAGGCAGAAATAAACCCGTTTACCGATTACAGGTTGAATGTAACTTTTACAAAAGGGGATAAAACCTATCTCGTGCCCGGTTATTACGCCGCCGATGGAAATGCCGCCGAAACAAGTGCTAATTCGGGAAATGTGTGGCAGGTAAAATTTACACCCGATGAAGTGGGTGAGTGGACGTATGTTGTTTCTTTCCGTAAAGGCGAAAATGTGGCCATCAGCTTCGATCCAAAAGACGGAAAAGCCACTGCTTTCAATGGCAAAAAAGAGAATTTTTTGGTAACAGAAGGGGGCGGTGTTTCAGATGATTTCCGCACGCAAGGCCGTTTAGCTTACGTGGGGGAACATTACCTGCAATTTTTGGGAAGCAAAAAATATTTCATAAAAGGCGGTACTGACAGCCCGGAGAATTTACTGGCTTTTGCCGACTTCGACAACCGGAAACACGACCGGCTTACTTATGAAAACCACCTGAAAGACTGGAAAGACGGAGACCCAACCTGGCAAGGAGGTAAAGGGAAAGGCTTGATTGGTGCAGTAAATTACCTTGCCGAACGTAAAGTAAATTCGCTGTATTTTATGCCGTTAACAATTGGTGGTGATGCGATGGATACACACCCGTTTGCAAGCGAAACCATTAACTACAAAGGGCACCCCGATAACGACAATTTGCGCTACGATGTCAGTAAACTGGCACAGTGGGAAATTATTTTTGCACATGCGCAAACAAAAGGCCTGTTTTTGAATGCCGTTTTAAACGAAGGCGAAATAGAAAACAAAGATGAACTGGACGGGGCAGAACTTGGAATTGAACGGAAATTGTACTATCGCGAACTTGTTGCGCGTTTTGGCCACCACAATGCCATGCAATGGAATTTGTGTGAAGAATACAGTGGCGGGGGGCCAACCGGTTGGAGACCTCTTGATCCGGAGTTGATTAAAGAATGGGCAGCGTACATCAGCGCAGTTGACCCTTACGACCACCCGGTTACCGTTCATAACGTTGACATCGATGATTTCTGGGACAAGGAAACTTATGGTCCGTTTTTAGGAAACGAACATTTTGATCTGACGAGCATCCAGGCCAAATACCGTCATTTTAATCATGGGAAACTGATTGAGGAAGGTCGCCAAAAATCGGCAGAAGCTGGTCGGCCATGGGTGATTAGTTTTGATGAGTCGAAACTGTTCAACACTTTTTCAAATCGTCCCGACGATCAGCATTTTGCAACCCAAAATCGTGCACGGAGGGAAATTATCTGGCCGACTTACATTTCAGGTGGTGCCGGTCACGAATGGATTTCAGCAGAATGGATGATACAGGATTTCCGAAAACTGGAGAGAATCTGGGACTACCACTGGTACGCAAGGAAATTCTTTGAAGAGAACCTGCCATTTTGGAAGATGCAGCCTGCAGATGAACTCTTGAAAGATGAAACCGACCAGTTTGGCGGGGGACAAGTGTTTGCCCTCCCTGGCGAAATTTATGCTGTCTTCATCCCATGTGCCAACGAAACCGGCTCAATCGACCTGACCAATGTAAGCGGAACTTTTGAAATGCAATGGTATGATCCGCGGGTTGGTGAATTTATTGGTCCCAAAATACAATTAACCGGGGGCGGTTGGGCACCTCTTGGATTTATTGGTGGTGCCGAAGACCAAAAGGATGCTCGCAGGAAATACAAAGCCGACCCCGAAGATGACTGGGTGGCATTAATTAAAAAAGTTTCGGAATAATTGAATATTCAGTAGGAGATGTTGAAAAATCTGTTGATGCTTAGTTTATTTTTGTTCGCTGGTTTTGTCAATGCTCAGAAAGCAAGGGATACCGATAAATGGCCTGCGTTTGTAGTCCCATGGAACGATACAGTTCGTTCGGCAACCGATATGTCTCATTTCCTGCACAAGCCTGCCGGGAAATATGGGACTATTGAGGTGAAAGACGGAAAATTCATGCTTGGAAATGGGGAACGCTGGCGGATTTGGGGAACAAACATCACGCTTGGCGCAGCTTTGCCCCCGGTGGCCGATGCACCGCTAATTGCGCGGAGGATGGCAAAATACGGGATAAACTGTGTGCGTTTTCATCACATTGACCATCGCTGGCCTGATGGAATAATAATGCGGCACAGTACGGGCACACGAGCTCCCATGGGACGGGATATGGGGGTGCCTTGGGATGGCCGGGGGGAAAGTACCCGGGCGCTTGACCCGGAAGCAATGGCCAGGTTGGATTGGTTTATCTACCAATTGTCCCTGAACGGGATTTATACCAACCTGAACATAACCGTTTCGCGAAATGTGACCGAGGCCGATGGTGTGGTTGAGGCAGGATTATTAGGATATGGCAAGGCGAGTACCTATTTTGATAAACATCTGATTAAACTTCAAAAAGAATACCTTTCACAATTGTTGGAACACGTGAACCCTTTTACAGGGAAACGCTATGCCGAGGATCCCACGATTGCCATGATCGAGCTATTAAATGAAAATTCGGTGATAGCAGCATGGCAAAGTGGTTTTTTACACGGTGTGCCGGAATACCCGGCCAACTGGAGCAAAATTCCGCCCTACTATTCATCGCAACTCGATTCAATGTGGAACAAATGGTTGCTGAAAAAATACAAAAGTCAGGATCAATTGCGTTCAGCTTGGGAAAACGATTTGGAAGAAAACGAGAATATCGGGGAAAATGTGCGGCGCTTAACTCCAAAAGAGTTCGGTGAGTCGAACCATAACCGTTTGCAAGATGAGATGAATTTTTACATGGAAATTGAGGAGGAATATGCCCGGGAAATGAAAGAATTCATTAGGGAAAGAATTGGCTCGGAGCACATAGTGGGAGTAACTGCGGCTTTTGGCGGGGGCAATTCGAATATGTACCCGACTTTGAAAGCACAGGACAAACACATAAAAATGTCCCACGGACATGCTTATTGGGAAGGTTATTGGGGCACCCCAAATCTGCGAAGGGACAAACGTCCTGCCAAAGAATGGTTTCAGGATTGGTATTTAAGTCCGAACACTTCGGTAATCGATAATCCAGAAAAAAGTCTGCCTTGTGTTTTGTCGAGTTATAAAGTGAAAGGGAAACCTTATTTTATAGGTGAGATTAACCACCACTGGCCCAATGATTATTCTGCCGAAACCTTTCCGTTCAACACGGCCTATGCCATGTTGCAGGACTGGGACGGAATTTATTGGTTTGGCTATGCCGGAAGCGACTGGGAAGGGGTTTTCAACTTTTCAAAAGAAAAACCACTCGGGCAGGAAGTGTTGCAAACACAGGCGTTAACACGTTTTGAATGGTACGGTAACGACCCGGTTAAAATGAGTTTAAGCGCCATTTCTGCACATTTGTGGTATGCAAACAACATTAAGGCAGCCGAACAAATTGTGGAGCGAACGGTAAACGACAAGCGGATGACCGAAATCTTGAAAGGCGACAAAAAAGCACCCTTCCATCACCCCGGTGTGGAGGGGACATTGGCTTTAAAACACCGTACCCAGATTTCAGATTTTAAGGCTGATAAAATTTTACCAACTAAAAAATATTTGAATGAGGCCGGTGATATTATCAGCGATACCAAAGAACTTAAAATTGTAAAAGGCGACAGCAGCAATGTTTTTATCATCGACACCGAAAAACACCAGGGAATTACCGGCCATGCCGGAACGCATTCATGTTCCAACCTGCAACTCGAACTGGAAACTCCTTTTGCCTCGGTACAACTTTGCGCCTTGGATGGCAAAGCGATTTCCGACTCGAAAGAATTATTGCTGGTTGCAGCTTCAAGGGTGGCAAACACTGCTATGGTCTGGAAAGATGGCCTTTACCCGTCTGTATCCGATTGGGGACGCGAACCAACCCGCATTGAACCTGTTACCGGGCATGTTAATATAAAAACAAACCATATAGGGAAAGCATTAATTGTTCCACTTAACGGAAGAGGAGAAGAAAATAAGGAAGGTTTTGAGGCTGAAGTTCAGAATGGGAATCTAAGTTTTCAGATGCCCGGTTCTTATAGCACCGTTTGGTTTGCCATTCGCTTTTGATAACTCCCTTTTAAAAAGAAACGGAAGAAAGAGACTTTAATAAACAGACATGAAATTATTTAAGTTGAATTTGCATGGAGGACAAGAAAATGTACATCAATAAAATAGGCTTTATACTTTTTGTTTTTATCTGTTTTACGGCGAATATCCAGGCCAGTCTTCCTGCGCTTAGGGAACAAATTTCCCTTAACGGCAGTTGGCCGATGGGTGGAGTAGTGCCTGTTTATTCCGGCGATTCGTTTGAATCAAATACATACGAGCGTGAGGTGAGCATTCCCGGGGCGTGGAAAGGGAAACAGGTTGAACTGGAGTTTAATGCCGTTAATTTTGTAGCTGAAATCAGAATAAACGGGAAGTTGGTTACAACCCATATTGGAGGCTGGATGCCATTTGCAATTGATTTGACCGGAATTGTTAATGCCGGAGAAACTTTCGTGCTGAATGTGTTGGTGAAAGACTACGATCAACAGCCGTACCTCGATGAAAATGGGAAAATGCTCTGGCCCATGGGGGATGAGCTACCCTTTGCTGGCATTGTTGATGATGTTTGGCTACGCGCTTATGGTGATGTAGCGATAAAAAGTACCCGTATAATAACCTCGTTTAGGGAAGAAAAGTTACTGGTTGACTACACCGTTAGAAATAACTCACAAAAGATAAAAACGATTCAGGTTCAGGGGGAAGCCATTTATCCTTCAACAGGAGGAACAGAAATAAGTGTGTTGAGTAAAGCAGTTACTCTAAAACCTGGTGAAGAGAAAATTGTCAGGGCAGAAACGATATGGGAAGATGCCAAACTATGGACACCTGATTCCCCGAATCTTTATCAGTTGAAAAGTGAAGTGTTGGAAGATGGAGCAATTCTGGATGGCGAAACCAGGCAGTTTGGTTTCCGTGAAATCTGGATTGATGGGGATATTTTCCGATTAAACGGAGTACCGCTTTATATGCGTAGTGACCATGTTAATTTTGGTCGGGCCCAGCATTGGGATCCGGACTTTTTTTCCAAGGATGGTTTGCCTGACGTTATTAGACGCTTAAAAAACTTAAATCTGAATTGCATACGCTTTCATAAGCAAAATGCTCCGCAATGGGTTTTTGATTTGTGCGATGAAATGGGTTTTTTCCTACAGGCAGAAACTCCAATAAATGGGGCAAATAATGGGGATTGGTACAAGGGGTATAACAAGGATGCTTACATTTCGAACTGTAAAACGCATTTGGAATCATGGATTCCAGCACATTACAACCATCCATCGGTAGTTCTTTGGAGTGCCATGAATGAAATGTATAGCTTTTCCACAGAGCAGATGCTTGAAGTAGGAAATTTTATTGATAGTATTGATGGTACCCGGCCTGTGGTTTACGAAGACGGGAAGGACGTTGGAAGTTGCCGTTCTGTGCATTATCCGCGTTTTGAGGGGGCTAAGTGGAGCGATGAACCGGAATGGGGAGAGGGATCGATTTACTCGTGGAAAGCATTCGTGGCAAATGACCGTCCAACTACTTCAGCCGAAGTAATATATGCACCGGGGCATTTGAGTTACGGTAAAATGGGTAATCAAGGCAAACGAAACGTGTGGTGGCAAGGTATCTGGTCTCGTGGAATGCGTGCTACAGGATGGGATTATTTTGGCCCTTCCTGCGTATTTACCTGGGTGTGGCAAATCGGTAATGAACAAGATTTGCGCATCGAAAACCTTCGAAATGCCATGGCTCCTGTTGCACTGTTTGGCAAAGCATATGATGAATTGGGTATTGCCCCCTATGTAGGTGACAGTGCTGTCCTAATTAGTAACTGGCCACACCTGGTTGCCGGAGAAACGATAACACGGGACTTGATCCTTTTTAATCAGGAATTTTCAGGCGAAAATATAACTGTGGAAATTGAAGTTCGAATAGGAAACAACACTTTCGCTGTCGGGGAGAAAAATTATTCAGTTCCCTTAGGTTCCCACCAAAATATTTCTTGTGATTTTCAGGTTCCATACGGGATCGATGGGGAGGAGTTAGTAGTTATCTTGCGTACGAAAAAAGGTACAAGAGAAACATACAAAGAGACCAAACGTTTTGTTTTGGATAATCCCGTACATCAAAATAGTTTCTCATCAAGAAAGGTTATTTTACACTAATAGAGACAACTGTTATACATTTTTGCAAGTCTCTAGTTTTGTGCTAATCAGTTTCTTAGTGTTTTTCACTAGCGGTCTTTGTGAATTTAGCATACTATTGCTATGTTTTTCAGCATGATGTTTTTTCAAAAATAAATTCTAATTTTACACGTGTAATACTTCTTGTATTTAACTTCTATTTCTCACGAAGAAGATTCTTATGGCAGTCTTCTGCTGGGTAGATTTTATTATAGATGAACGGTATAAAATTCGCGACCTTTGGAAACATAAAGATTTAGGTTCTGTTAAAGAAGGAATAGGCGAAACGATCCTAGGGCACGGAGTATTATTATTAAAATTTGATCAATAAATTATTTTGAAAAAGGTAAGCCAAAAAGACATTGCGACAAGCTTGAATGTTTCTAGGGTGACAGTAACAAAGGCTTTGAAAGACCATCCAGATATTGCCGAGAAAACACGTACGATGATTAAGAAGAAAGCGCTGGAAATGGGCTACATTCCAGACTTTATTGGGCGTAGCCTTTCTTCGAAACGTACTCAGACCATTGGGATTGTATTGCCCAAAATTGCTCATTCTTTCTTTGCCCTTTCTGTGGAGAAATTTTATGAGGCGGCCCGCAAAAGGGGGTACAATATTATCCCAATGATTTCTTTTGAGGATGAACAAAATGAGCTGGAGAATATTCAAACGCTTCTGTCCATGAGGGTTGATGGAATTATCATAGACATAGCCGGAAATAGCAGCAATTATTCAAATTACGAACTGGCTAAAAAAGCGGGGGTTAAAATACTTTTTTATGATAGGTGTCCAAGGACTTGTAATGATGGAGCGGTGGTTACTAATGATCGAGATAGTGCTTACCGGATGGTTAAACTTCTAATAGCAAAAGGTTACAAAAAAATATACCACTTTGCGGGACCGCCAACCTTGAGCATTGCTGCGGAGAGGCAAAAAGGGTATGAATATGCGATGGATGAAGTAAACATGCTGAAGCACATTTTAAAGGTTGATTTGAAAGAACAGAGTGGGTATAGTGCGATAATAAGTTGTCATAAGAATAGTGAGTTGCCAGATGCTGTCTTTGCTGTAAACGATTCTGTAGCAAAAGGAATTTACAAGGCGGCGAATGAACTTGGTTTAAAAATACCCGATGACATTGCTGTTGCAGGCTTTGGAGATATTGAAAGTGCTCAGTTACTTACGCCTCCTTTAACGAGCGTAAAAATGCCAATTGGAGAAATGACCAAAGCGGCTATTGATACGCTGATTGATGTGATTGAAAACGATATGGAATTCAATCAAAAAAAGGTGTTTCAATCAGAAATTATAGAACGACAATCAATATAGAAAAATTTAAACAAAAACTAACACGTGTAATAAAATGAATTCGACAGGTATTATTTATGCGATTATTACTGTTTTGGCGTGGGGAACCTGGTTGGCTCCTTCCCAGAACGTTCCGATGAAAGGTCAGCAAACCAGAACTTTTTATGTAACCCTTGCTGTTCTTCTCTTAGCTATTGTTGCTGGTTTATTTGTGGGATTTGAAGGACTGAATGTAACCACCTTCGGGTTTACTTTTATCGGTGGATTGATATGGGCGTTAAGCGGATGGAGTGCCTTTATAGGGACCAATAAATTGGGCATGGCCAAAGCATTTGGTATTTGGGCTCCCATGAATATTGTTGTTTCCGTGATCTGGGGAGTCATATTGTTCGGCGAGTTCCTTGAAACAGAAACGATGAACTTGCTGCTCGCACTACTGGCATTTCTAATAATAATTGCAGGTATTTTGATTATCATTTTTGCCGGCAGCAGCGACGATAAAGGAAAGAAGATTAGCCTTACAGGTTTGTTGGGAGCAATGGGGGCCGGGGTTGGTTTTGCGAGCTATTTTATACCAATCCAGATTGGTACAGCCAACACTCCGGATTTCAATATGTGGATTGGAACTTTGCCATTGGCAATCGGAATGGTAGTAGGTAGCTCCGTCTTGATGTTGGTCACCGGTTCATCTGCAAAACTTGAAAAAATCAGCCACTATCCTAAGGTGATGAGCACCGGTATTTTATGGGGGATCGGAAATTATGGGGCACTTGCCATGATGGAGATTGTCGGAACCGGAAAGGGCTTTACCATAGCTCAGTTATGCGTGGTGGTCAATGCTTTGGTAGGGGTGTATATCTTGAAAGAACCCGACCCGAAATCAAAAGCGGCAAAATTAACACTCATTGGGGTTATTATTGCAACAGCGGGTGGATTAATTCTTGGAAATATTAAATAAAAAAATCAAATAAAATGAGAAAATACGAAATTCCGGAAAAACCATTTCAATACAAAATTCTAATTGATGGCCGGTGGCAGGATTCAGAATGTGGAAAAACATTTGATAGGGAAAGCCCCGGACATGGGGCAGTGATCGGGGAATACCCGCTGTGTACAAAACTGGATACGGAAAGAGCTATAAAGGCAGCCCGTAAAGCGTTCAAAAATGAATCATGGAAAATGATGCCCGGATCGGACAGGGCCAAAATCATAAATAAGGTTGCTGCTTTGATCCGGGAGAATGCAAACGAACTGGCACTTATCGAGACCCTCGAAAGCGGCAAACCAATCAGCCAGGCCATTGATGAGATGGAATGGGCTGCAGGTATATGGGACTATGCGGCTACTTTGTGCCGTCATCAGTATGGCGATGCAAATAATAATTTGGGGAAAGACATGTTTGCAATGATGTACCGCGAACCAATAGGTGTTGTTGCTATGATTACTCCTTGGAATTTCCCGTTACTGATTATTAGCCAAAAATTGCCTTTCGCATTGGCTGCTGGCTGTACAGCCGTGGTAAAACCGTCTGAACTGACCCCGGGGACGACACTAAAACTTGGTGAACTTTTGCAGCAGGCTGGAGTGCCCGATGGGGTCGTAAATAT
>ENA-ORCU01000507-ORCU01000507.1-marine-metagenome-genome-assembly--contig:-NODE-507-length-14172-cov-2.998865_pt1 | contig 14172 bp, 9 predicted proteins | sample MGYA00248631_ERZ508512 | MGnify/ENA primary metagenome ERZ508512 (study PRJEB26183, sample SAMN06268844) | marine metagenome | isolation source: Tt an P1 anaerobic enrichment on pine from sediment taken...
AACCGATGGTCAAAGGCTTCCGCCCGCGGCCCAGAGCACGCTGCACAGTCCCGACAGGACACATGGCGCACCAGGCGCGAGGACGATAAATAACCGCCAGCAAAAGCGCCACAGCGGTCGTGGCAAGACACATCTGCCAGAAAACCATCCCCCAGTGCAGGATGGACCCCGGATTCTGCAAGCCCCGGCCGATCATCACTGAAAACAACACCACTACCGCGGTCCAGCGAAAATATGGACTTTGCAGCAAACGGGGCAAAGCCTGCCATTTGCCTTGCGCTATCGGCAGGCTATCGAGAAAGGCGCCGCGAGGACACCAGTTACCGCAAAAGTAGCGCCCACGAAAAGCACTCACCGTCAGACCGGTCATGACCACAACCGGCACAACCAGACCGAATAACGGATAACGCCACCCCAACGCCAACACCCCGACCACAATCGAACCGAGCAACAACTTTCGCTTCTTAAGCATGAGGAAACCTCCAAATAATATGGTTTTTTATTTATATTAATTTTTGAATTCCTGGTCAAGTCCTATTTGACGCCACTGAAAAGAAGGGGGGGCTCTTGCTAAGGCTTCTGCAGCAGGATCACGTCGGAACCGACAAATTCGAGGCGGGCAGCCAAATGTTCAGCGAGAAATATAAAAGTCTTCCGGCTGAAAAAGGCGATATGGGTGGGGTCGTTTTTGTAATGCCAGCGGGCAAAGGCCTGCCGGTCGATCACCAGCTTGGTCATGATGCCCAGCCAGCCATCCGGTTTGAGCATATCCCAAAGGATGGAGAATTCCCGGCCGGGAAAGCGAAAATGTTCCACCACCTCGCTACAGGTAATAAAATCGTAGCACTCTTGCAGCACATCTGTATCAGCTGCGTAGAAAGGGTCGTAAATATGCAGGTCGAATCCGGCCTCGGCCAGCATCAACGACAGCGTTGGCCCCGGCCCGCAGCCATAGTCGAGTCCTGAGGCTCCGGCCGGCAACCGCTCGCACAAGGGCGTGGACAAACGGGACAGAAAGGTGCGATAGCCTTTGTCGTCCGGGTTATTGCGATGCAGATCGTACTCGGCTTTTTCTGCAGCCTGGGACAAATGATAGACCGGCGGCACGAAAACCAGCTGGCACTGCTGGCAACGCCGGTAGGTACGCTTTTGATCACGCCAGAAGGGTAGTGAATCGGAACTTTCGCAAAGGGGACAGATCATGAAAATACAGCCTGTTTAAAGAATGAAATCGATCTGCAACCTGTTGAGATCATACATTTTGTCGAAGTTTTTTACAGCACGACCCGGACTCAAAAGATTTTCCTGACTAAAAGGGAAAATGGTCGTCGATTTTTTTTACAATCCCCTTTGTTGCGCCCTGGTGATCGGCCGCAAGTTGAATGAAAATCGCAAACCTAATGAAAAACCGCAAGAATTTTTTCCGCAAGCTGATATGGTGCCATATTTGCAAAGTATCGGCGAGGGACCTGTCCGAGCGGCCGCGCATCCTTTTCGCGGCTTTTTGAAAAACCCTTTTTTGCATTGAGAGTCCGATCGATGAGAGCTCGCATGAAATTTGGCCAAATCCTCCTGGAAGCCGGGGTAATCACTGAAACCGACTTGAAAACAGCTTTATCTGCTCAGCTCAAAAATGGTCTCGCCCTTGGCCAGATTCTGGAAGATTGGGGCCTGATCAGCGACCGGGATATCGTTGACATTCTTGCTCGCCAGTTCTGTCTTCCCGTTGTCGACGCGATTACGGAAGCCCCCGATCCGGAAACCCTGCTCGAGATTATCGATTGCGACAGCGCCCTCAAAAAGATGGTCTTTCCCCTGCGGATTCGCAACGGCGGAGTCGAGATGGCGATAAGCAACCCCCTCGACTTCAACCCCCTCGATCGCCTTGCGTTCAAGACCGGCCGCCACATCAGACCGGTTCTCGCCACTCCGACCGCGATATTCAAAGCCATTAAACGTTTCTATCTGCAGGAACCGGTTGAGGATACCACTCTCGGAAATTACCTGCTGATCATCGACGATCACGACCCATACCGCTCTACCATCTGCAGCAACCTGAAACGGGACGGCTACCTGCCATTCTTTGCAGTCACCATTGAAGAAGCGATCCGCATCGCTCAACAGTCCGCTCCGCGGCTGATCCTGGTCGACACCTGCATGAAAGCGCTCAGCCCCCAGACGATCTTCGAACAACTGCAGCAAAACGAGAGCACCGGTAAGTGCCCGATTCTCGCCCTGACCGCCAATAATACCGCTGAAGAAGAGGCCTTTCTGCTGCGGCTCGGCTTTTTTGACGTTATCACCAAGCCCCTTAACTACACCCGCCTGGAGGCCCGCATCGAACGGGCGCTGCTCTTTTATTACCATCGTGCGGCATCCCCCTTCACTCCTTCGGACCGGCAACCGCAAGCCCTTGCCTTCGCCTGAGCTGCCTCTTCGATCCGCCCCCCTTGTGTCGATTGGCAGATTGATCTTCCGGCAGCTCTGCTTGCCATCGAAAGCCCTTTTATCACTTCCGGAACTGTGCTAAAAACAGGGTCCAACAACCAATAAAAAGGGTTTTGAACGTATGCAGATACGCAAAAAGTTCGGTGAGATCCTGGTGGAAGCAGGGGTGATTACGGAACAGGTGCTGGAAACCGCGCTGCAGGCACAGAAAAAAAACGGCCTGGCGCTGGGCCGCATCCTCGAGGACATGGGGGTCATCAGCGACTGGGATATCGCCACCATTCTGGCGCAGCAGTTCAACCTGGAAGCCGTTCAGCACATTGCGCCCCCCCTCGTGCCGGAGAGATTGTTCGAGGCTATCGACTGCGATCTGGCAATCAAAAAAAATATTTTCCCTCTGGAGCTTGCCGAGGGCCTGCTCAAACTAGCCATCAGCAACCCCCTCGATTTTGAGACCATCGACAAGGTCGCCTTCAAAACCGGCCTTCGTATCGAACCGGTTCTGACCACGCCAACGGAGATCTACAAAGCGATCAAACGCTACTACCTAAACAAGGCGAGTTCCAGCGGCAACGGCACCTGCAACAAAATTCTGATCGTCGGCGAAAACGAGCTTTACCGGGGAACCATCTGCGCCAACATCCGAAAAGCCGGTTATGAACCGCTTTTTGGCGAATCCATCGCAGAGGCCATCAAACTCTCCTTACAGGAAAACCCGCACCTGATTCTGCTCAATACCGCCGGAGGCACCGCCAGCGCCAAAACCTTGCTGCAAAACCTGACCAACAACATTGCCACCCGCAACAGGCCGATCATCGCCCTCTCGGCAATGAGTTCGCCGGAAGAAGAAGCAGCACTGCTCAACATGGGCTTTTTCGATGTTGTCTTCAAACCGGTCGATTACGTAAGGCTGGCTGCGCGCATCGAACGAACCATCCGCTTTTTCTATCACGAACAGATCCCACAAAACTGATTTCCGGAACCGGTCGTTCAACCGTCTGCTTGGAAAACGCTAACCCCTCCTTTGCCATGCTGCTTGACTCGATACATGGCGGCATCCGAATAGCTGATAAGGGCATCGGCCGTTTCGCCGTGGTCTGGAAAGGTAGTGATACCGATGCTGGCACCTAGCGTGCAACTAGCCCTGCCAACGGTAAAGGGGCGGCTCACCTCCGCCAGCACTTTCTCCCCGACCAGTACGGCATCCTCGATCCGGGCAATATCCGGCAACACGATACCGAATTCATCGCCGCCGAGGCGGGCGGCGCTGTCGACTTCCCGCAACAGCGACTTGATGCGCCTGCCGATCTGAACCAAGGCTTCGTCGCCGGCCTGGTGACCGAAGCGGTCGTTGATTTCCTTAAAACCGTCAAGATCGATAAACATCATGCCAACCCGGCCGCCGAAACGACGAGCATGCGCTACGGCCTGTTCAAGACGGTCGATAAACAGTCGCCGATTCGGCAAACCAGTCAGCATATCGTGGGTAGCCTGTTGCTCAAGTTTTCTGTTCAGGACCAGTAGTTCTTCCCGGGCCTGATGCTGTTCGCTGACATCGGTAACGATACTGGCCAGACGACAGCATTGTCCCTGGGCATCGTAAACCGGAAAACGCCGGTCTCGCACCCAGCGCATCGAACCATCGGGGCGGACCAGTCGGTATTCCAGTTCATGTGCCTCGGTTGCCGGCTGATCGAAAATAGCCATCACCTTTACCAGATCATCCTCGTGCACCCGATCGAGAAACGATTTAGGGTCACGGTAAAGGCTTTCCCGGGATCGGCCCCACAACTCTTCGTAAGCAGGACTGACATAGTAAACGGTAGACAAATCCGGACTGCTGAGCCAGAAGACGTCATCGATGCTCTCCGTAACCAGGCGGAACATCTCTTCACTCTCCTGCGCACGCAGGGCAATGGCGCGGCGATGCAGGGCCATTTCGAGGCCGATTCGCAAATCCTGCTCGCGAAAAGGCTTGGCCAGAAAACCATACGGTTCGGTCTGCTTGGCCCGTTCCAGGGTCATCTCATCGACATGTGCGGTAAGATAAACCGTCGGAATGTCCAGCCGTTCGCGAATCATGGCGGCGATTTCGATACCGTCCATACTTCCCGGCAGGCGAATATCCATCAGAATCAAGTCAGGCCGATGCTCGGCGGCCATCGTGAGTGCCGCAGCGTCGCACGAAGCAATACCGCAAACCTCATGGCCGAGATTGCGCAACCGCTTCTCGATTTCGAGGGCGATAAGCGCCTCGTCTTCCACGATCAGAATTTTACCTTTCAAAACCGCAGGCCTCCTTTTACCAGATTTCCTTGACAGGATGCCGTTTCCGGTAACATCACATAGCCGCTATTCACCAAATATCACTCGAAAAAGCGTACCATTCTCCCGTTCCACGTCAATGTTGGCATTGAGCTGATTGACCAGGGCCATCACCAGCTGCAGACCAAGCGTCGCGGTCCGGCGATAATCCAGATCCACTGGCAGACCGACGCCATCATCGGCAACGGACAACAGCAAACTTCCGTTTTCATGACGCATCGAAACAGTGACGATGCCTTTCCTGTCGTCAGGAAAAGCATGCTTGTAGGCATTGGACAACAGTTCGGTGATCAGCAGGCCGCAGGGAACCACTTTTTCGATATCGAGAACGATCTCCTCGATCTCCGTCCGACATTCGATCTGCTGTCCGTCACGTTGAAACGCCTGCTGAAGCTGAGCAACCAGGTTCTCCACATAAGAGCCGACGTCAATGTCGGCAAGACTTTTCGACTGATAGAGCAGTTCATGGGCCAGAGCCATGGAACAGATGCGATTCTGGCTTTCGATGAAGTGGCTTTGCAGTTCTGGATCCGTAAGCTTCTGCGATTGCAGATAGAGCAGACCCGACACCACTTGCAGATTGTTTTTGACCCGGTGATGAATCTCCCGCAGCAGCATTTCCTTCTCGACCAGCGACTTCTTGATCAGCTCCTCGGTCCGCTTGCGTTCGGTAATATCGAGGAACGACGCAACGCCGATGAAACGTCCCTGGTGTTTCATGACCCCGGCCGAAACCAACACATGCAGCTCCTCGCCTTCCTTGGTCACGTACTGGACCTCATACTGGCCAGGCACAGCTTCTCCGGCCAGCCGAGCCAACCCGCGAATTCGGACCTGTTCCTTGAAATCGGCATGGACCCAGTCCCAGAACTTCATCCGGCACAACTCCTCGGCGCTGTAGCCGAACAGCCGCTCCATGGCAGGATTGGCGTAGGAGACGTGTTCCCCCTGGTAGAGACAGATCGCTACCGGCGAGGTCTCCGCCAGCACGCGGAATCTCTCCTCGCTCTCCCGCAGGGCCTCTTCCGCTGCCAGTTGATCGGTGATGTTTTCCTGAAAGCTTTCGAATTCGTCGGTCTGACCGTCCGCATCAAGTATCCATCGGGAATGGACCCGGCAGGTGACCATACTGCCGTCTTTGCAGCGCAGGCGGTTATTGAAGACGGTCCAGGAATCGCCGGCGAGAATATTCTCCACCAAGGGCTCCCGTTCGGACGGCTTGGGGAACAACACATCCTGTATGGTGGAGCGGTTGATGGTCTCCCGCAGCTCCTCGGCCGAATCGTATTTCAGAATCGAAGCCAGGGCGGGATTGACGCTGAGCAGCTTGCCGTCCCTGGTGGAGCGGGTGATGCCGAAGGGAGCGTGTTCGACGATGGAGCGATAATTGCGCTCCGACTCCTGAAGCGCCTGTTCGGCCCGTGTATTTTCCACGATGGACCAGGCGAGATCCGCCAGCAGGGATACGGTTTCCACGTCCTCCGGGGTATAGCTCCGCGGCTTGTTGCCGACGCCGAGAATAGCCACGATCTTCTCCCCGCGAAAGACCGGCACCACCAGTTCCCGAACTACCGGGGCGTGTCCCGGCGGCAGGCCCTTGCGATGGGGAAGGGCGGCGTAATCGTCATGGATGACCGGCCGGCGCTGGTGGATACAGTCAACCCAAACCCCTGCTTGCGATACTGGATAGTGCAGCCCTTTACCTTGCGCCGTACAGAAGTCCCTCTTGGTTCTGGTCGACCAGTTCTGCAAAGACAGGGTCTGCTGGTCTTCTTCAAGAAAATGGTAGAAGCCGATTTTGCTGCCGGTCAGCTCCTCCGCCTCATCCAGGGTGGCCTCGAGCAACTCGTCCAAAGTGTGGGTCGCAGCGAACTGGAACAGCCGCATGCGGGCGGCCATGACAAGTTCGGTCCGCTTGCGGTCGGTAATGTCCAGCGCGGTAAAACTGACCCCCCGGCTCAGGTCCGACGGGTCCAAAGGAGCCGAAGCCAGCAATACATCTACGATGTTTCCATCTTTTCGCAGCCAGCGAGTTTCCACCTCGCCAATCCCCTCTGCCTCTATCTGGGCGTACTTGTCCTTCCCAACCAGATCGTATTCCTCCTGCGTAGGATACAACATTCGAGCGCTTTTGCCGATGAGCTCCTCAGCCGTATAGCCCGTCATCTCACAGACACGCGGGTTGACCTCCGAGATAACCCGGTCAGACACCATCCCCATCCCCGCGGGGGCGACCCGAAACAGGCTTTGCAGGCGCTCCTCGCTCAAGCGGTGCATCTCTTCGGCCTCCTTGCGCTCGGTAATGTCGATGATGACGCCCTGGTAGTGGCAGACCCGGCCCCCGGCATCCCGCTCGATTACGGTGCGATCGTCGACCCAGCGCACCTCTCCCTGCTTGGTGACGATTCGGTACTCCTGCGTAAAGCGGTCCTCCTTCCGGCGCATGTGCCCCTGTACTTCGGCGGCAACCCGTGTCAGGTCCTCCGGGTGAACCAGTTCAGCAAAGGGAACGTATCCGGACAGCAATTCATCCTGGCTATAGCCGAATTGAGTAACGTTTGCGGAGACCATCTCAACCGGCCACCCCTCGGCATTGCACCAGCGGAACAAGACCGCCGGGCTGTTTTCAAGCACAAGGTTTGCCTGGCGCATGGCTTCTTCCGCCTGCTTGCGCTCGGTCACATCCAGCACGATGCCCTGGTAGCCTGCCACCCGGCCCTCGGCGTCCCGTTCGATCAGACTCCGCTCTTCAACCCAGCGCACCTCGCCCTGCTTGGTTACGATGCGGTATTCCAGAGTGAAGATGTCCTCTCCGCGATCGATCTGGCCATGCACCTCGGCTACGAGATGGCTGAGGTCATCGGGATGGACCAGCGCAGCATAGGTTACGCCCCCGGATAACAGCTCTTCTGCCGTAAAACCGAACTGTGTAACGTTTCCGGAAACCATCTTCACCGGCCAATCATCGGACGGCCCCCAGTGGAACACGACCGCCGGACTGTTTTCCAGCACCAGCTGGGCCTCGCGCAGGGTCTTTTCCGCCTGCTTGCGTTCGCTGATGTCCTTGGCAAAAGAGCAACTGTAAACCCGATCCTGGTACCTGAACAGATTGACCGTGACTTCCACGGGGATTTCAGTTCCGTCCTTGCAGCGATGCACCGATTCAAAAGTATTGAAGCCGGTGGTGGTCACTTTTTGGCGATGCTCTTGCCAGAATTCCTTGGTCAGGGTGGGATCGATATCGAAAAAGGTCATGGAGCGAAGCTCGGCAGGGGTATAGCCGAGCTTGCGGGCCCAATAGTCGTTGACAGACAGGATGCGACCATCGTCACTGCCGCGAAAGATCCCCATGGAAGCCCCGTCTATCATTTCCTGACCCAGTTTCAGGGCTTCCTCGGTCCGTTTGCGTTCACTGATGTCGGTGGCAAAGGCACAGGCATATTCCTTACCATCAAAAACGACGTAATTGGCACGAATCTCCACCGGATAGTTCCGCCCGTCTTTGGCCCGGTGCATAGTTTCGAAGGTAAGAAAACCTTTTTCTTTCAGTTCCCGTTGGTGCTCGGCAAACGTCTCGGCCGAAAAACTCACAGCGATTTCGGGAACCGACATCTGCAGGAGCTCTTCCCTGCTGTACCCCAGGGTCCGGCAGGCCGCATCGTTCACATATATAAAGCGACCATCCGTGCCCGACCAGAAGGCCTGATCGATACTGTTATCGATGGCAAACTGGGTGAACTTCAATTGCTTTTCCGCCCGCTTGCGAACACTCTCATCCCGAACAAAGCCCTCGAATTCCAAAGGACGACCTTGATCATCACGCACGGCACGAAGGTGGAAAAAGCAGTCAATTAAACTACCGTCCTTGCAACGAAACTTTTCTTCAAAAACATGCCAACCTGCAGAGCCAAGAACTTCAGAGAGAATTTCATCGCGATGATTGGCATCAAGGTAAAGGGATTCGGCAATGCCTGTCCGATTAACCGTTTCGATCATATCTCGCGGCGAATCGTACTTCAGCATGCTGGCGCAGACCGGATTGACGCTCAGCAACTTGCCGGGGATACTGGATCGAAAAATCCCGACAGGAGCACTTAGAAAAACATCGCGATAATGCTGTTCCGACCCATAGGGCGGCGGAGACACTTCAAAACAAACATCTTCCTTCTGCCTGACTTCATACAATTTGCCGTCCAGATCGGAACGGAATCTGGCAAAAGCCCCCTTTTCCTCAATCTGCAGATCGGGAGAGGGTTCAACCTGAGTCACTTCGGACACTTGCAGCGAGCTGCTGCTCGCTTTGGAGACTGCATAACCGTTTTCCTGCAGAAGCTCCTGTAACACCTCGAGATCGTGTCCGCTTCCTTCGAGAATCAGGGTTGTCTTTTTATGCTTCATTTCATATCCACTGTGGGCTGCCGTAAGGTTTGCCGCAATTTAACCATTTATCGTCCCAACAATGATCAAAGTGGGCCGATGCGCTACCTTCGAAAATAAAAAAACAAAACCTATTGATTTACCGGGGATTTTAATTATAACCTCTATCCGCACGGACGAAAAGATTGCTAAAAAATAAAATTCCCCAATATAACAGGGGGGGGGGCCAACTAAATATTCCCACTATTTATATCCCGCAACATTTTATATGCGTGCAACAAGACCTTTGCCCTTCAATAGAAGATGTTGCGAAAACCGCCCTCATCAAAAGGTTAGTTTTTTCTTTGTTTTCCCTATAAAATAATTTAGGATAGTACGCTATGGATGAAAATAAGAAAGTCAGGATCCTACTGGTCGAGGACGAAGCGATTACTGCCCTGGCCATAAATATGGCTCTGGAGAATATGGGCTATGCCGCCTGTGAACCGGTTGCGACCGGACGCAAGGCCCTCGAACGCCTGCCACTTGATAAACCTGATGTGATCCTGTTGGACATCAACTTGACTGGCGAGATGGACGGCATCGAAACTGCGCAGAGAGTTCGAGACCTCTGCTCAACACCCATCATCTTTATCAGTGGCTACTCTTCCAATGAGTTGATGGCACGGGCTAACGCCATCGCCCCGGTGGCGATTTTCGTCAAACCGGTCCGGCCTCAGGAGTTGCAGGCCGCCATCGAAACAGCTGTACAGGGAAAAACCATCCCCTGACCCGATCGACAAGCCTCGTTCAAAGCCCTCCCTCCTTCCTTCTTTTACAATCCCGCCAGAAATTCTTCAAGGCGATCGCAGCCGCCGATTAGGTGGGGAAAGAGCTGTCCGGCCAGTTCGTCCCTCATCTGACTGAATCCCGGCCAGGCATCCAACGCAGCGGCGCCGTCATAGTCGACCCCGGCCACCCGCACCCCTAGCTCGGTTGCGGACAAATAGAAATCGGACCCCGGCAGTACCGCCACATGGGCCTGCTCAAGCAACACATCGCACAACCGGCGGCCGGTGAGGATGCCTTTGCCATGCAGCGCCTCGCGCTGATTCTGAAAATCGGGAAACAGGTAAAAAGCCCCTTCTGGCTTCGGGCAGTTGAGACCCATGGCGACAAAGCGCCGGTGTAGATATTCGCAGGCGTAGCGATGAATCTCGCAACTCTTGCGCACAAAAGGCCGCACCCCTTCGAAATTGCCGTAAGCTTCCAAGGCAGCGTATTGGATCGGTGCCGAAACGGCACTGAATGTCTCGCTGATCACCGACTTGAGGGCCTCGAGGACCAGGTTCAGGCTGTCCGGCACCAGCATTACCCCTAGGCGATAGCCGCCGGCGGCAAAAGATTTGGACAGGCCGCCGGTGACGATGGTCCCTTCCGGGTAGTAGTGAGCCATGCTGAAATGGGGCCGGTCGGTGAAATTGAGCATGGCATAGATTTCATCGGAAATGACCACCACCTGGTAGGCCCGGCAGATCTCCGCCAGTTCCTGGATCTCTTCCTTGCGGTAAAAAGCACCGGTCGGATTGTTGGGATTGTTGAGAATCAACAGCTTCTGACTTTGGCCGAGACGGTGACAGGCCCGGTCCAGCTCTTCGGCCTGCAGCCGGTAGCAGTTGTCGCGCCGAGTGACGATCGGCACGATCTCCTTGCCTCGCAAAGCCGCTTGCGGCCCGTAGCTGACCCAGCTCGGTGCCGGCACCAACAGCGGGCCCTCCCTAAGATAGATGGTCTGAAAGATCAGCTCCTTGCTGCCCGGGCCGATGCACACGTCCTCTCCGGTAAAGTCGTATCCGAACTCATCCCGGTAGAAGGTCGCCACGGCTTCACACAGCTCGGGCAGGCCGCGGGTCGGAAGGTAATCCTTTTTGTCGACATTGCGCCGCAAGGCCTCCTGCAATGGATCCGGCACTGGAAAGGGCGACTGGCCGAAACCGAAATGGAACACCTCATGCCCCTGACGACGCATCTGCAGGGCCTTGAGGTTTATAGCCAGGGTGGCGGATTCCTTGAGACTCAGGACCAGGGGATTGAGGGCTGGATACATAGTACTTCTCCTTTGCTGTGGATGTCACAGGCCGGTACGCAGATGCAACTCGATGGGATGGGGGTGCAGATAGATCTGCTCGGCCAGGTAGGGCGGGTGATATTTGCGGACGTAGTGATTGAGCAGCGTCAGGGGCACGCTCAGCGGCACCACACCCTGGCGGTACTGCTGGAGAAGCTCCAGCATCTCCTGCTTTTCGTCGCTGCTGAGCTGGCGCTTGAAATAACCAAGAGCATGCTGCAAGACATTCACGTGCTTAGCAGGCGTAGCCGGTAGTCGCACGGTCTTCATCAGCAGCCGCTGGTAACCGTCAAACAGCTCGTCGGCCGGCAACTCTCCTGCCCGGGCCACCAGTTTGCCCATCTGCCGGGCCAACTCGACACTATGGGACATGAGCAGCAGTTTGTGACGGGCATGGAAATCGATCAGCCCGGCGGCTCCGGCATCGGCAGCCAACAGCTCCCGCCAACTACGAAAGATAAAAATTGCCTCGAGAAAGTTCTCCCGCAAACGGGGGTCGTGCAGGCGGCCGTCTTCTTCCACCGGCAGCAGGGGAAAGCGCTCCATGAACAACCGGGCAAACAGGCCGACGCCTTCCTTATTCGGCACCCCGTGGCGATCATAAAGCTTGACTCGAGCCATGCCGCTGCTTGGCGAACGGGATTTGAATATAAAACCGCACAGGTTTTCGTCGGCCAATTCCTCCAGCCGCCTCATGGCCCAGGCCGTCATCCGGTTGGTGACATCTTCCCCGCTTTTGGAAAAAACCAGCCGCTGGTCATTAGGCTCACCCACCAGTCGCAATGTTTGACGAGGAATCGGCAACCCCATCTCCACTTCCGGACAGACCGGCACATAATCTACAAAGCGGCCAAGGGTATCGCGCAAGAATCGATCGAGCTTATGGCCGCCGTCAAAGCGAACGTTGTTGCCAAGCAGACAGGAACTGATACCTAAGCGAATCTTTTCCATACCGGCCGTCCTTTTTATAAGAGGGTCGCCAAACGAGGTCGATTAGAGTAAATTGTAACAAAAACCTTCATTACAGCATCATCACGTCGTGGAGACACTCATGGCTCGATCCGCCAACTCTCGCCGCGCCAACGAACAGAAAAAAGCGCCGCGTAAAAAACTGCTGACCAAAAGATCCCACAAAGCGGGACGCCCTCCCGGCACCCTGATCCATGTCGGAGAAACTCCAGCCAGCGCCGTCAGTATCCGCTGTATCGAATACGACCGGGACCATCTGGCCGACCGGCAGGTCGAGACACCGGCCGAATGCCGCCTCTCGGCCGATAGCGGCCGAATCGGCTGGATCAACCTCGATGGGGTTCACGATCTGCCGCTGCTGGAGCAGATCGGCAGCCTCTTCAACCTGCACCCTCTGGTGCTGGAGGACATTGTCAATACCGATCACCGGCCGAAATTCGAAGATTTTGACGACTACCTGTTTCTGACCCTGAAAATGCTCCATTACGATGGGGCAAAAGCGGAGATTAGCACCGAACAGGTCAGCCTGGTGCTGACCACGCACCAGGTGCTCTCCTTTCAGGAGCGCCAGGGCGACGTGTTCGAAGGGGTACGGCAACGCCTGCGCAACAACAAGGGACGCATCCGCAAGATGGGCGCCGACTACCTGGCCTATGCCCTGCTCGATGCGGTGGTCGACAGCTATTTCGCCATTCTGGAACAGATCGGCGAGCAGATTGAACAGCTTGAAGCCGAGCTATTGCAAAGGCCTTCACCGGAAATCCTCAACCGCATCCACCATTTCAAGCGGGAGATGATCCTGCTGCGCAAGGCGATCTGGCCGCTGCGGGAGCTGATCGGCGTTCTGCAGCGTTGCGAGTCGCCACTGGTCTCCGAAAACACTGCCGTCTTTCTGCGCGACGTTTACGATCACACCATTCAGATCATCGATACGGTGGAGACCTTTCGCGACGTCCTTTCCGGACTGCTCGATCTATACCTTTCCACTATCAGTAACCGCATGAACGAAGTGATGAAGGTGTTGACCATCATCGCCACCATCTTCATTCCCCTGACTTTCGTCGCCGGTATTTACGGTATGAACTTCGACCACATGCCGGAATTGCATTGGCGATGGAGCTATCCTTTGTTGTGGCTTGTCATGCTGGTTATGGCCGGCGGCATGTACCTCTTTTTCAGAAAGAAGCGATGGCTGTGAACCCTGCCGAATGCCGAAAAAGACTGTCTGCACTGGCCCGACGGGACCCTTTTCTCAACCAGGCCGACCAGCGCCCGTTGCTCGACCGCCTGCTGACCGCTATCGACAGCACGATCAGGGAAGCTCTGGCACAAGCCGAACGACAACTGGACGAGACCGGCCGACAACTGGACGACGAACTGGAGGAAACGGCCGAGCAGTTACGCAAGGCAGCCGTGCATCTGGGCGATGAGTTTGCCGCTGTACTCGACAACCAACCACTGACCGCGGAAACAACTTCGAGACTGGGCCGTACGATAGAAGGGCGCATCCTCTGGCTTTACGATCGGGTTCGCGTCCGCCTCGACGCCAGCCTCAACCGAATCGCCCCAAAAGGGCGCCTGCTGCATGAAATTCTGCAACTTCTGTCGGCTGCCTGGGAGAAACCCTGCCGGGACCTGCCGGAGGAACTGATGCTGATCATTGATCGCCAACAGCAGCACCAGGCAGACGGGCGTTCCATCTGGCAGATCGAAGGGGAACATGTCCTGAACCAGGCCTGTGAAGGACATAGTTACCTGGGCAGCTGGCTGACCTACCTGCGCCTGCGCCAACAGCTGCGACGCCGCTTCAAAATCGTGCGAGGGGAACTTTGTGAAATCTTGCGGCGTCACATGCCAGCGCCGCTGCAGAAAGTTCCTCCCGCAGCCCTGGAGCAATGCCAACAGACCCACGAAGAAAGGATCAGCAGCTTTGGCGACCTTTGGCG
>ENA-ORCU01000508-ORCU01000508.1-marine-metagenome-genome-assembly--contig:-NODE-508-length-14156-cov-3.223737_pt1 | contig 14156 bp, 7 predicted proteins | sample MGYA00248631_ERZ508512 | MGnify/ENA primary metagenome ERZ508512 (study PRJEB26183, sample SAMN06268844) | marine metagenome | isolation source: Tt an P1 anaerobic enrichment on pine from sediment taken...
TTACAAGGGCTTATATCGGGTATGTGCACGCCATCGCTCACAACCTGGGCGGGCTGTACGGTGTTCCACACGGGCTGGCCAATGCCGTCGTTTTACCGTATGTTCTGGAATTCTGCAAAAAAGAAGCGGAAAAAAAGCTGGCAAAGCTTGCTGTTGCCGGTGGACTTGGCATTAACGGCGATTCGGATTCAGTGCTTGCGGACAGATTTATTGAAAAGGTTAAAACGTTGAACCAGGATATGAATATTCCGACTCATATCGCGGAACTCAAGGCGAACGATATCCCGCTGATTGCAGCGCGTGCCCTGAAAGAAGCGCATCCTCTTTATCCGGTGCCAAAACTGATGACGAGGCCACAGTGTGAAGAGCTTGTCGGGCGGTTTCTGGCATCATAGTCAAATCATAAATCATGTGCGATTAGCTGAATTTTCGGGGTCATGCCCTTTTGAATTGACTTTCATATGTGATTATACCCTCCAATTTTTATTGCTCGACCACTGAGAATAGAATACCCTGATGCGTAATATCCTGTAATGTAATGAACCGCGGCAATAACCGGCAGGATATCATTGGTTTTAACAGACCGCACCATAACATCATTTCGTGCGGTCTGTTTTATCACTTGCGAATCATGGCAGCAGCATAAGCGGTATGGCTTTTTGCATCCGCTGAATTTAGAGGTTGGGCTTCCACATTTAAGTTGGTATCAATGACCAACTAATCTCTTCCATGACGGGATCTGAAATACACAGTCGTTAGCTTCCTCTTCCATGCGCTGGAAAAGCGATACTGGCAAGGTAAGAGCCTGGTTTTCAAACAGGCTCTACGTGTCAGGATGTCATCCCGGAAACGTTTTCGCATGGGTAGATACAAAATTATGCGGAAGAAAATACAATATGAAGAAAAGGTATTTTCAAACCGCCGGGTTCATTGCTGTTTCAAATCGTCACTGACAAGTAATATGTCCAATTTTTATTTGCAGTCCACCGCCATTGAAATGTCCAATTAAATGACAAAAACCTACCGTTTTAAAGTGTCGAATTCCTCCTCTGGAATTGACAGGTTCGAGGTCTGTATTCGGGATAACCGACTGTTGACAATGAAATTTGAAGCAACATATTGAATTACTTTAAAATGATGCCTGGCATCTCGCTGAGCATTGCCGGATTATTGACAGATTTCGATAGGCAAATATATGCCAATCTTTTTTAACAATATCTCATTTCGTAAAATCGGTTGGACCATCCTTTTTTCACTGGCATTTGGCTTTTTTAGCATCCTCCAATCATATGGAGATCAGGCTGGGGATCCCTTGACCGTTGAAGAGAGAACATGGCTGGATCAGCACAATGGGAAAATTCTCATCAGCAATGAACTGGAGTGGCCGCCCATTACGTTTATGGATGAAAGCGGTAACACTGTTGGCATTGCCATCGATTATTACAAGCTCATTGAGAAGAAATTAGGCTTTACATTTAAATTGGACCGACCGGATACCTGGATCAATATTATCGACAAGCTCTACAACAAAAAGATCGATGTTATTTGTGATATTCAAAAAAATCCGGAAAGGGCCAAACATTTTATTTTTACCCAACCTTACATAACAATTCCCACTGCCATCATTGTTCGTAAAGAGATTTCCGGTGAGTTGGATTTGGCCAAAATGGGGGGGATGAAAATCGGGGCGGCCGCCGAGTCGCACATCTTCCAATTTTTAAAAAACAATTATAATACATTGCAGATTGTTCCCCTGAAAGATCCCAGAACCTGCCTGCTGGAAACCGCCACCAAAGCGGTGGATGCTGCGGTGGTCAATGTGGCTGCGGCATCCTATATCATTGAAAAGGAGGGGATCACCAATCTTCGGGTGGCCGGGTACACCAAACATCGATATCAGCTCAGTTTTGCCACCCGAAACGACTGGCCCATCCTTGCCGGGATCCTGGACAAGGGTCTGGGGCTCATCAGTCCCAAAGAAAAAGGTGCCATCTACCGCAAGTGGATCCACCTTGAGATCACACCCATCTATAAAAGACGGAGTTTCTGGATCATCGTTTCTACCATTGGTGCCTCGGTGAGCATTATCTTTCTGACCATCCTTGCAGTGAATCGGAAATTAAAGGGCATTGTGAAAAGACGGACCGCCTCACTTGAACAACAGACCAAGGCCTTGAAAGCAGAGATTGCCGTCCGCCGGCAAACCGAAAAATCGCTCAAGGAAAGAGAGACCCAGTTGCGCACCTTGATCGAGACTATACCGGACCTGGTTTGGCTCAAGGATGTCAACGGGGCCTATATCTCCTGCAACCTCAAGTTCGAGCGCTTTTACGGTGTTAAGGAGGCCGATATTATCGGCAAGACGGACCATGAATTAGTGAATAAAGAGCTGGCCGATTTTTTCAGCGAAAGTGACCGAGCGGCCCTGACCACCGGTGATCTGGTGGTTTACGAAAAAGAGATCCAGCCTGCGCGGGAGTGGGGCGGTCGGTTGATGGAGACTGTAAAAACACCAATGTACGGATCGGACGGCAAAATCATCGGAATTTTGGGAGTCAGCCGGGATATCACTGAGCGCAAAAAGATAGAAGAACGTGCCATGCAGGCACAGAAAATGGAAGCTCTGGGAACTCTGGCCGGCGGCATTGCCCATGATTTTAACAACATTCTATCATCCATACTGGGCTTTACGGAACTGGCCAAGATGAACACAGCCGAGGATCAGGAGACCCAGGACAATCTCAACCAGGTGTTGAACTCGGGGCTTCGGGCCAGGGAGTTGGTCAAGCATATATTGACCTTTAGCCGTAAGGCCTCGGTTCAAAAAGATGTTTTGCAAATAACCCCATTGCTCAAAGAAGACTTGCGGTTTTTAAAGGCCTTCATTCCCCCCAATATCGAAATGCGGACCGACTTTAGCGTTACCGACAGTGCCATTTTGGCAGATCCCACTCAAATGCATCAGGTTTTTATGAATCTGTTCACCAACGCCGCCCAAGCCATGAAAGACAAAGGTGGCATCCTGGATATTCGATTCAAATCGGTGGAACTATTGGATGGAGACCAATCCTATCCAAAGACATTGAGGCCCGGTAAATATGTCAAATTGACCATATCGGACACGGGCTGCGGCATCCCACCTCATTTGATCAACAAAATATTCGAGCCCTTTTTTACCACCAAACCCAAAGGGGAGGGTACTGGAATGGGGCTATCCACGGCCTATGGCATCATCGAAGCGATGCAGGGGCACATCTCGGTGACCAGCAAACAGGGCGTGGGTACCACTTTTCAAATCCTGTTGCCCGAGCAAGCCGGAGCCGATGTAACAGACCCAGCGGCCATGCCGGAGAATATGAGGTCGGGGCAGGGAACCATTCTCCTGGTGGACGATGACAGTGCCGTTATCCGTTGGACGTCGAAGATACTTCTCAAGCTTGGGTATACAGTGGTGGCTGCAGAGAACGGTCCCGAGGCATTGGACAAATTCAAGGCCAATCCCACTGGTTTTGACCTGGTTTTAACCGATTTGGCCATGCCGAAACTATCGGGGCTCGAGCTGTCCCGATCCATCAAATCCGAACGCTTGGATGTGCCCATTGTGCTGTGTACGGGCTTTAGTGAAGGGTTGACAAAGGAAATCATTCAAAATTCCGGTATCTCGGAAATTATTTTGAAGCCCGTCATTGCCAGCGAACTGGTTCAAATTATCGGTTCATATTTGAATCCCAAATAGAACAGGGTCAAAGAGAAACTGCCCCGACAAAGCCAGCGGGAGATTCCCGCTCTCCGGCGGCTTCAGCAACATGTATCTCTTGAGCAGGTAATTGAACATGCAATTCCAGCAGATTCAAGATGGAATTATGAAAATATCGATTTTAAAGATCTGACGCTCGCTTTTCGAGTTAAACGAATCTCCTTTTTTGGTTGGAAACTCATTCGGGTACATTAAGCATAGGTATAGTCATCTTTATTCAATCCACCGAAGAAGAAGTGCCTTTTGTTTTTTGCGAATCCAACACTTCTCTAACTGCTGCCGCCAAATCACCCTTGACAACTGGTTTCATAAGGTATCTTTGGATACCCAGGCTTAAAGCCTTTTCTTCATCAATCAGTTCACTGAACCCGGTACAAAGGATAATCGGAATATCAGGTCTAATTCCCCGAATTCTCTGGATAAGTTCAGCGCCATTCATCTTCGGCATGGTCATATCTGTAATGATGATATCATAGCCTTTAGGGTCGCTCTGGAATATTTGCAGGGCCTCACTGCTGCTGGTCATAGCAGTTGCATGGTACCCAAGGCTGGTTAGCATGCGCGTTACCATGGTAACTAATTCTTCCTCGTCGTCAACGATCAAAGCTCTTTCGTTACCAGTCGGGTAGATTTTCACAGTTTCAGTTTCTTCGGGAGTTATATCTGTAATAATGCGCGGCAGGTACAATCGAAATGTCGTTCCTTTTCCCAGTTCACTATAAACAGTAATATGACCGCCATAGCTTTTAACAATTCCATGTACTACAGAAAGGCCCAAACCTGTCCCAGCTCCTTTTTTCTTTGTAGTAAAATACGGATCAAAAATCTTTTCTATTGTTGCTTTGTCCATGCCAACACCATTATCGTTGACTGCAAGTTCAATGTATGATCCAGGAATTAAACTAAAGCTGCTGACTTTGTAATCATCCTCTTTAATCTGGACAGGCCGCATTGTTACGGCCAACACACCACCTGTTTCCCGCATGGCATGGTAGGCGTTAGTGCAAAGATTCATGGTGATCTGATGGACTTGGGTCGCGTCGGAAAGAACGGTTCCACTGCTGGGATCAATGTCCTGGCGGATTTCTATAGTTTTTGGAATGGAGGATCGTAATAATTTAAGGGCTTCTTTAACGATAAAATGAATCTGTAGCGGTTTTAACTCCTGCTTTGATTGCCTGCTGAAGGCCAATATTTGATTTACAAGATCTTTGGCCCGGTTGCCTGCCTTGTATACTTTATCAAGATCGGAGGTAATTGGGCTTCCCGGAGGGAGATCTTCCTTTGCCATTTCGGTGTATCCAAGAATCGCAGACAGAATGTTATTGAAATCATGAGCGATGCCGCCTGCCAAGGTGCCGATAGCCTCCATCTTTAGGGCCTGTTGAAGTTGAGATTCTAATCTGTTTTTTTCCTTTTCTGCATGTTTACGAGCAGTAATATCTTCGACAATTGCAAGATGGACTTTTCCCTTGGCAATTTCCTTCCATAAAGGAACAACGGTAAGAGTCACCCAAGCGATGTGCCCTTCTTTGGTCAAATACCGTTTCTCCATGGAAAAGTCACTTATCTTGCCTGCCAGCAAAAGCTGAGTATTATCCAAGTGAGCTTGCAGGTCGTCCGGATGAGTAATGTCCATAAAAGACCGGGCCAGCATCTCTTCCTCTGTATAGCCGACAATATCACAATATTTTTTATTGCAATGAATGAATCGGCCGGATTCTGAATTGATAATAGCTATGCCAATCGGAGCCTTTTCATAAATTACCCGAAATCTTTTTTCACTCTCCTCAAGGGTGCTCTCCATGTGCTTGCGGGCGGTTATGTCTCTTGCCAACGCAGTAATCTTGACAGCCCCCTGCAACTCAATCTTGCCAACCCTGATTTCAACCGGAAATGTGCTCTTGTCTTTTCTGCGATGAATGCTTTCAATGGTAACGTATTCATTTAACTCTAAAGTTTTGAATAACTCTGAAAATCGTTCAAGCGGAAACTCCGGGTCGATATCGGGAAGCGACATATTTAAAAACTCTTGCTTTGTGTAGCCAAGCACCTCACAGGCATGCTGATTTACATCAAGGAGACTTCCATTAATATCTATCAAGGCGAGTGTGTCACCCGCCTGGTCCACAATGGTGCGAACCCGCTCTTCGCTTTTTTTTCGTTCTCTTATCTCATTTTCCAGTTGTCGCCTGTGGGCGTTAACAGTCCTCAACCTCCATTGAAAAGTGGCGTAAATCAGCCCCGCCAGCATCACTGCGATCAAGGTCTTAAACCAGGCGGTCTTCCACCAGGGAGGTAGAATAACCACCTTTATGGAGACCCCCTGTTCATTCCAGATTCCGTCATTGTTTGACCCTTTGACTTTGAAGGTGTATTCCCCGGGATCAAGATTGGTATAGGTGGCAAAACGCTGATTATCAGCTACATAAGTCCAGTCCTTATCAAAACCTTGCATCTTATATGCATACTGATTTTTTTGGGAAAAACGAAAGTTCAGGGCGGCAAATTTGAAACTGAAAACCGACTGGTCATGCGAGAGGGTAATCTGTTCGGCAACATTAATGTGTTGAGTCAAAGGCGAATCAGCACCAATTGCGACAGGCTTATTGAACAGATGGAATTCGGTCAACTTTATTGGCGGGATATATTGATTATCAATAATCTTTTCGGGGTAAAAGGAGTTCATACCGTTTGTGCCGCCAAAAAACAACTGGCCGTCATCACTTCGGGATACGGCTTTTCGTCTAAATTGATTCCCTTGCAAGCCATCTCGGGCATCATAATTACGAAATTTTGCCTTTTCGGGATTAAATTTTGACAAGCCTTGATTGGTGCCAATCCAGATCGTACCCTGATCATCCTGATAGATTGTGTGAATGGTGCTGTCTCTTATGCTGTGAGGATCATTCTGGTCTGGAAAATAATTGGTGAATGTTTCTGCTTCCGGGTCAAAGCGGCTCAGCCCAGCCTCGGTTCCCACCCAAAGCATGCCTGATGAGTCAAAAAAAACTGCTGTTACCCACTCAGAAACAATACTATTTGGATTATCCGGAACCGGCATAAAATGAGTAAATGTCCGGCTATCAGGATCAAACCTGTCCAATCCCCCCCCATACGTCCCTATCCACAATGAACCATCTGGGGAAAAATCCATGTCCCAAGCTGCACCGTGACTTAGAGTGGTCGGGTCATCCGGGTTATGTTGATAACGGACGAATGATTCTTTCTGGGGATCAAATTTATCCACTCCGGCAACTGTGCCGACCCAAAAAGCACCATCCGGGGCCTGAGCAATATCAAGCACGGTGTTGTTGCTCAGGGAAGCTGGATTGTTTGGATCATGCAGGAACTTGGTAAATGTCTGGCGATTGGAATCATAACGGCATAAGCCCCCGCTGCGGGTGCCCATCCAGAGCACTCCCTTCTGATCATTATAGATGGCCTGGACCTGATCAGAGCTAAGGATGTTTTGGCTGCCTATATTGTGTTGATAATGGATAAACCTGGAATACGAACTGTCATAGCGATCAACACCATTGAAGGTGGCAAACCAGAGGGTGCCGGTTACATCTTCATTAATTCCCCAGACCGTATTATCGGCCAGACTATGGGAATTGTTCGGATCATTTTGGAATCTCAAAAAGATTTCCGATTCCGAATCAAACAAATTAAGGCCATGGCCGCTGGTGCCGAGCCACAGTCGTTCTTTGCTGTCTCGAAAAATGGCGGTTACCGGCGCGCCACTTATACTCTGGGGATCATTTTCGCTATGTCGATAATGAGTAAATACTTCCGTTTCCGGATCAAACTTGTCTAACCCTCCTTCATGGCCGAGCCACAGGGTATCATCCTTATCTCTATGCAAACTCCAGATAAAGTCGTTGCTCAGGCTGTGAGGGCCTTTCTCGTTATGTCGATAATGTGTAAATGTATTTTCTTTCGGGTCGAACTTGTTGAGCCCTCCGCCATAAGTGCTTACCCACAAAACGCCGTCAACTCCTTCAAGAATCATGGATGCTTTATTATGGCTCAGACTTGTTGGGTCGTTAGGATCGTGACGGTAATGGATAAACTCATTTTTATCCGGGTCATATTTGTCCAGCCCCATATCAGTTCCAACCCACAGCATGCCATTGCTGTCAACAAGAACACTCCAGACAAGATCGCTCACTAAACTGTTTGGATCATTCTCATCATGGCGATAGTTGATAAATGTTTCGAGGACCGGATCAAAACGTGACAGCCCACCACCCCAGGTGACAATCCACATGGTCCCTTTTTCATCCTGATACAACCGCCACGTGTAATTATTGGCAATACTATTGGGATCACCTTGCCGATTTACGTAATTGGTAAATTCAACACCATCGTATTTGTTCAACCCACTGCTAATCGTTCCAAACCACAAAAAACCTTGGGTATCTTGCATAATTGCAGTGACATTATTGCCCGACAGACCCTCTTGAACAGTCAGGTGCGTGAATGTGATACTTGGGGGATCAAATTGTAGCAGATTAGTTTCAGGTTCCCGGGCTGGAAGATGATGCGGGGAGCAGATGAGAAACAGCAGCGAGGCAATTATGGTAATTGTCTTGTACTGCATCATATTAAAATCTCTTAAGAGAGTGCCTCTTCTCCCTCGATAGTTGGGGCAAATGAAGCGTTTTTAATTTAATAAATGGCGTTTTAATATATAGCTTGTTTTCGTAAGTTTAACACACTGTCCCTCTATAAAAAATACAATAAAACACAAATAACGATTCCTAAACCTATGTTCGACAGTGGTAGATACATAGAGTTCCCCTTTTTAAATAAATACGGGTTGGCTGAAAGCTGTTATGTGCACAGCGTTAAATGTATCGCCTTTGTATTGATGGTCAACCATTTTCACCTTCTCGTTCAGACCCCTCAGGCCACTCTGAGCGAATTCATGCGCCTTTTTTCGGTTACATACACGGTCCGTTTCAACCGCCGCCACGGGCAAAGCGGGCATGTTTTTCAGGGCCGCTTCAAATCCCTGGCGGTTGACCGCGATTAATATTTGCTCCCGCTTTCCCGATACATTCATCTGAATCCCATCCGGACTCGCCAATTTGAAGGGGCTGATTTTAAAACCCAGGCAGACTATCTGAAATCCTATGGGTGGAGTTCGATTCCCGGTCACTGCTTTGTCTGCAAACGACACAAAACCATGGATTACCGGTGGCTGCTCAGCACCTACTGCGGCGGCGATAATACCAATGGCCGGCGTCAATATCGGGAGTATGTCTATCAGGGAATTAAGGCGAGATTGAAAATGAACATGCAATTCCAACAAATTCAAGATAGAATAATAAAATTTTCAATTTTAAAAATCTGAACCTCGATCCTTAAAGGAAAAATTATGAACGAAGAAAATAAATCAATCCATGAATTTGATTTTGAATTAATCTGCGAATATTTTTCAAACTTGGAACGCCAGGGACCCGGCAGCCCTGAAGTAACGATTAAGGCATTGAGTTTTATCGATAATATTAACGATAAATCACGTATTGCTGACATTGGCTGCGGATCAGGTGGACAGACAATGGTATTAGCACAGCATGCACCGGGAAATATTACAGGTATCGACCTTTTTCCTGTTTTCATCGACCTGTTCAACAGGAATGTTGAGAAACTGAATCTTCAGGGTCGAGTAAAAGGTATTGTTGGCTCGATGGATAATCTTCCTTTCCAGGATGAAGAATTGGATCTGATGTGGTCCGAAGGAGCTATCTACAATATCGGTTTTGAACGGGGGCTTAATGAATGGCGGAAATTCCTGAAAACTGGAGGTTATGTTGCTGTTTCGGAAGTGTCGTGGTTTACAGAAGAACGCCCTGCTGAGATCGATGAATTTTGGATGGATGCTTATCCGGAAATAGACACTATCCCAAATAAAGTGGCGCAAATGCAAAAAGCCGGTTATATCCCGGTTGCCTCCTTTATTTTGCCCGAAAACTGCTGGACAGAGCATTTCTATGCACCACAAGTAAACGCACAGAAAGTCTTCCTTGAGAAAAATGCAGGTAATAAATCTGCCGCAGAATTTATCGCAAACCAGCGGCATGAAACTCAGTTGTACTATAAGTACAAAGAGTATTATGGCTATGTTTTTTATATAGGTAAAAAAGTTTGAATGAATTCGGTAACTATCTGATGTGTAAACAGATATCTAACCAGACAAATCTCGTGCACCGGACTTCTTACCGCCGCCGGTGCGCGGCACTTTATGTCCACTGTTGACTATTGGATGAGGGTATGAAGCAGATTTGATAATTGGAGAATAATATGGTGACACTGGATGAAAAGTTTAGAGCTCTTGATGCAGACAATGCTCCTGGTCAAGAGGTCCGACAAGTCACAAGCAATCTTGATGAAATTATGCGCGGTAAAAAATATAGCGGGGTTCCGGTTGATTTCTCGCATGGAGATGTAGATGCCTTTCCCCCAATACCCGGCTCATCAGAAGCATGGAAGAATGGCTTTGATAGAGGGGGGAAGCAAGCATATACTGAATACCGGGGTGCGGCTCAGATACGCGAGAGCCTTGCCACGCGCCTTGGAATGTTCACAGGCAGCCCCATTTCGGCAGATAACGAATTGATCATAACACCCGGAACTCAAGGTGCACTGTTTTTGGCTCTCGGTGCGACAGTCTCTACAGGGACGAAAGTTGCTGTAGTGGAGCCAGACTATTTCGCCAACCGCAAACTTGTTAAGTTCTTCGACGGTGAAATTGTTCCCATTCAACTCCATTACCAGGGACGTCCATCTGAAAATGGCCCGGATCTTAATCAGATAGAAGATGCATTTAAAAACGACGCGAAAGTATTCGTCTTTTCGACACCGAACAATCCCACAGGTCTGGTATATTCAAGCAACTCAATAACTGAAATTTCAGCCCTCGCAGCAGCATATGATGTAACTTTGATTGTGGATCAACTTTACTCTCGGATGCTTTACAGCGGTGAGGTTTTTTCACACCTTCGCGCTTGTGAAATACAACCTGAAAATCTAATTACCATAATGGGCCCATCGAAGACTGAGTCTCTCAGTGGCTTCCGTCTTGGAACTGCATTCGGTACAGCCAGGTTAATAGAGCGAATGGAACGGCTTCAGGCCATAGTAACGCTACGTGCAGCAGGATACAATCAGGCCGTTCTAAATACCTGGTTTCAGGAACCGGAAGGTTGGATGGAAAAACGTATTCGTGAACATGAAGCGATACGCGATGAATTACTGAAAATATTCAGGGCTGCAGATTTTTTGACAGCAACGCCACAAGCCGGGAGTTATCTTTTCCCGCAGCTGCCGGTCCTTGATGTTGAACCAAATACATTTATAAGGCTGCTTCGCCATCAGGCAGGTGTAACAGTTACGACTGGAACAGAATTTGCGCCGGGTTATAGCGATAGCATCCGGCTAAACTTTTCACAGGACCATGCTGCAGCAGTCGCGGCAGCAGGACGGATCGTAAAAATGGTGGAGGTTTACCGTAAATGATCCAGATCGCCCGGCTCAAACCGCAGCACATCGGCAGCTCGCAAATGGTGATCCGGGCCGAACAGGGCAAAGGATGAGTAGTATTAAATATCTTAGAATATTTGCAGATGAAGAGGGCTGCTCTCATTTCGAAATTAAAACAATCGAATTAGAGGCAAAGGATTACGCACCACCTGCACCATCTTTAAACACTTCAAATCTGGAATCAGCAGACAACTCCGTTTTTGACAAAATGCTTTAAGTTTAAGCCGGATTTTACCTGAAAACTTTTTTGAGTACTCCATAGACAATATCATAGAAACTGAAATGAAATTTATATTTATTCTACTGGCAATCGTATCGGGAGCAGCTTTACCCATACAGGCTGCATTGAACGGAAAAATGGGGAAAGTGGTCGGAGACCCTGTTTATGCTGCACTGATCTCTTTTGTGGTCGGCTCATTGGGCCTGCTGATTTATGTATTGGCAATGAAAACAGACCTGTCCACCATCACACAGACCGGAAGTGTGCATTGGAGTGTCTGGACCGCTGGCCTCCTCGGGGCGTTTTATGTTACCTGCGTCATTATACTGGCCCCAAAACTTGGTGTTGCCTTGACGTTCGGGCTGGTGGTGGCCGGTCAGTTGAGCATATCGCTGATTCTGGATCACTACGGATTTCTTGATATCCCTGTACATGCCATGAACTGGCAGAGGATTGCAGGGATATTGTTCATCATAGTTGGCGTTGTGCTGATTCGAAAATTTTAATTGATAAAAGGTATATTTTAGTTGCCGTTTCAGATCTATTCTGAATCTCTCTTCCAACAAAGAATCCGTCCATAGAATCTCTATCTGGACCGGGAATCCACGAGATTGTTGATCTTGCAGGCTGCGCAGGCCGCGCCGAAGCCATTGTCGATGTTGACCACGGTGACGCCGCTGGCGCAGGAGGTCAGCATGCCGAGCAGGGCGGACAGGCCGGAGAAGTTGGCTCCGTAGCCCACCGAGGTGGGCACGGCGATGATGGGCTGTTCCACCAGTCCGCCGATGACGCTGGAGAGCGCGCCCTCCATGCCTGCGATAACGATGAGGACGGAGTATTTGCGGATCTGCTCCATGCGATCAAGGAGGCGGTGGATGCCTGCCACGCCGATATCCGAGATGACGGTGGAGCGGCTGCCGAGCATGTCGCAGGTGACGCGTGCCTCCTCGGCCACGTCGAGGTCCGACGTGCCTGCGGTGATGATGCCGATCTCGCCGGGCTTGTATTCGATATCACTCTGCTTGAGGGTCAGGGTGCGGCCCGTGGAGTTGTATTCCACATCGGAAATGCGCGCCTGCACCACGTCTGCCATCTCCGGGGAGACGCGGGTTGCGAGGATGTTGCTGCTTCCCTGCATGTGGCTGAAGATATCCGCCACCTGCTCTGGGGTCTTGCCCGCGCCGTAGATGACTTCCGGGAAGCCGTTGCGCAGGGAGCGGTGCAGGTCGATTTTGGTGTGGCCGATGTCGCGGAAGGGCAGGTCGCGGAGCTGATCCAGTCCTTGGTCTACGTCGATGGTGCCGTTTTTGACGCCCTGAAGGAGCGCTTTCAGGTTTGCGTTGTCAGACATGATGATTCCTTGAGCATGGTTATGCCTTCCAGAGTTTGCCGATGGCGAGATAGACTTCGCTGAGCGGGATGTCGTGCTGCTTGGCCAACGCGCGGCAGTCCTCCAGTTCCGGCTTGGAGCGGATGACCTTGCCGTCGAGGATGGCGTTTTTTATGGTCACGGTGCCAAGGCGGGTCTCCAGTTGTTCAAATGAAATGTCGAGCACGGTCTTGTCGATGGGGATGGACTTGATGCCCAGCGTGGACGTATGCCGGAAGACGAGACGCTTGAACTTGTCCTCTTCCTCGGCGCTGCACAGCAGGGATAGCATGGTGGCCGGACGGTTCTTCTTCATGACGATGGGTGTGAAATGGACGTCCATGGCACCCGCCTCCATGAGCTGGTCCATGGCGACGCCGAGCATCTCACCGGTCATGTCGTCGATGTTGCACTGGAGGAGTTTGACCGGGACCGTCGGCAATACGTCACTTTTCTCCTTCACCGTGGCGAGGCTGACGCGCAGGACGTTGGGGATGTCCGTGTCACGGTGGCCGATGCCGTAGGCGGTCTTCTCCACCGTCATTTCGGGAGAAGCATCGAACCGGCTTGCCAGTTCCGCGAGGATGGCTGCACCGGTGGGAGTGGCGGTCTCTTTCTGCACGGCCCCGCGGGTGGTGGGGATGCCCGCCAGGATTTCCATGGTGGCGGGAGCCGGGACCGGCATCATGCCGTGGGCGCATTGGACAAGGCCGCCGCCCAGCTCGATGGGGGAGGCCCAGACCGCGTCCACATCCAGCGCATGGAAACAGATGGCCGCGCCCACGATGTCCACGATGGAGTCGGTGGCACCGACCTCGTGGAAGTGGACGTCATAGAGTTCCTTGCCGTGGATTTTTGCCTCGGCCTCGGCCACGCGGCGGAAAATGGCGAGACTGGTGGTCTTTACTGCGTCATCAAGGTCGCTGCCGTTGATGATCGCTTCGATGGCCTTGAGATTCCGGTGCTCATGGTGGTGATGGTGCCCGTTGGCATGCCCGTGAGTGTGCCCATGATCGTGATGATGGTGCAGCACCACGTCCACGCGGGTGCCGTGGATGCCTTTGCGTTCGTCAGCGGACACCTCAACAGAGAATTCATCGTCAATGGCGAGCCTGGACAGTTCGGTCCGCAGGTGGTCTGGGTCCACGCCCAGCGCGATTATGGCGGCGAGGTTCATGTCACCGCTGATGCCGGAAAAACAATCGTAGTGTAAAATTTTCATTGTATTGTGTCGTGCGGACGCCGAAGCAGTCCGGCGT
>ENA-ORCU01000509-ORCU01000509.1-marine-metagenome-genome-assembly--contig:-NODE-509-length-14148-cov-2.883306_pt1 | contig 14148 bp, 7 predicted proteins | sample MGYA00248631_ERZ508512 | MGnify/ENA primary metagenome ERZ508512 (study PRJEB26183, sample SAMN06268844) | marine metagenome | isolation source: Tt an P1 anaerobic enrichment on pine from sediment taken...
ACGCCCTTCCAGACCTCCACCCGGCACGCCAGCGATTCGTACAGCGAATCGACATGAAACGGATGGCTCTTGTCGACCTTGGCGTATTCCTCGATCGCCTTCTTGTACTCCTTCTGCTCGCGCAGGAACGCCGCGTAGGAATACTGATGCGACTTGGCCAGGTCGTTGTTCGGATACTTGCCCAGCAGCACCTCCATCGAGCGGCGGTACCACTGCACGGCTTCGGGGTTGTCCTTGAACTGCTGATAGAGCCCGGAGATGTTGCCGGCGGTATCGACCGGCACCTTGACCACCGCCCGGCGAGTGAGATTAATGTTGAACACCGCCCGGTTGATGTCCTCGCGGCGTTTCAGAACGTATTGGTTGTCGGTATAGTATTTCTGGTTGCCGGTGCCGGTAAACAGCTTGGCCAGCCAGCCTTTTTTCTGTCGTCCCTTGATCTGCCCGGAGGTGACGGCAACTTCTTTTTCCGGAAGAGCGGTAACCCCGGTCTGTTGATCGAAAATCATTTCGGTCAGTTTGCTGGTGCAGAGGTCGACGAGGGACTGCATGGCCTTGTTGGCGACATCCTCCGGCATCCGGTCGAGCAGCTCCACGTTAACCACACCGGTCCGGACCATTTCGTCGGTGATGTCGCGAATCTGTCGGCGGGTGTAATCCTCCTGCCGGTTCATCACCCGGGAATAGTGCTCATAAACGGTGGAAACATCGGCATGAATACGCGCCTGAAAGCTGGGCAGCACCGCCTCGTAGTAGGTGCGCAGGGCCACGGAAACATCCGAGGTCGGTTTATTGAGAGACTCCCACAATAACGTGGCGCCGTGCGGCGTAAGAGTAGCGGCCACCGCCGCTTTGGATCCGGGGGTAACCGGTGCCCGGCCGCTGGAGATCAGATTGCGGGTAAAGCCCTGATCCGACAAGGAACCTGAAATAATGCTGAAGCTACCGTCGCTCTCCTGATGAAGCGGCACCGGTCCGAGCAGTCGAGCTCCGGCCTGCTCCTTCTTTAGAGCTTCTTTCAGTTCTTCAAGCTCATCTTCCGGAAGGCTGAAACTGATCAACATATGCAACAGGCCGCCGCTGGTCTCCCCCTGCGGATCGATAAACTTGACGAGGGACAGTTCGGCACCGCCGTCAGAGCGGGTCGCCACCCGCGGGGCCGGCGGCAGATAATAATAGCCCTTGGGGTCGGCGGCATCCTCCAGCAACAGCACCCCGTTGATCTCCCTCTGTCCCGATTCGTAATTGACTAAGGCTGAACTGGGCGATACAACCGCCAGCATCAGGCAGAAGACCAGGACAGCCAGTGCCATATGGCGCTTTATCGTCACTTTCATCAGGCTCCTCCTCCGGGTATTTCATCCCAATAGACCAACTCCCCGGACAGCTGCATGACCGGACCGCTGATTTTCCGGCCGCCGTTCAGATACCAGTCGATCTGCACCTCGACCTGGGGCTGTTGCAGATCTTCGGCAATATCGAGAATAACCGCAGGCATCGGCCCCTTGTTGCGCACGGTGGCCTGTTGGGTCACGGTGCGGCCGTTGATCAGACTTGTTACGGTAATCACACCGTGGCGGACCCCTGCGGCAGCAAGGGCCTCCCCTTCCCCCTCGAAGGTCACACTACGGTAGCGATGGGGCGGTTGCAGAGCGAGCATCGGACTGTCGGCATTGTCCCATGGCGAACGGATTTCCACGCCGCCATGGAAGGACCAAAGGGTCTGGTAGCGATAATCGAGCCAGGCGCTGCGATCGTCGTCCCCCTTGTAGCCGTAGCCTAGAGAAAAGGCGTTGCCTTCAGCGTTGAACTTCGCCGGGGTGATGACCACTTCGTCACTGGTGACGGCACCGGACTGATGCTGTTTCTTGAGTTTGACGGTCACGTAGTTGAGATGCCTGGTAAAAGTCGCCGCGTCCTGCCCGTCGAGGGTCACCAAAATCTCACGCTGCTTGAAGACCGGATCGTCGATGGTCACCGCGCGAAAAACGCGTGGATCGTGACCGTAACGGCTGTAAAGGGAGCCGATGTTTTCAGCCATGGCAAAGGCCTGATTTTCGGTGCGGTAGTGGTTCATGTTGTAGGTCAGCTTGCCGCTGCGCTTGATGTTTTTCATCTGGTAGGACGCTACCAGGGAGAATCCGGGCTGGTTGTTTGACCGGCGCTGGGCGGCGGAGCCTGTTCCGGAGCGGGCAGAACTGGAGGGGCGTGCAGTCGAACTGCTCCGCGTACTGCTGGCGGCCGGTGTACGACGGCCAGATGGGCCGCTTGAAGCGGTGGAGGTACGTCCAGCGGTGGAACCGGAAGAAGATCTGGAGGTAGAAGAAGATGCCGCTGCAGATCGGTTGGCAGTGGCGTTACTGCTGCTGGCGGTTTCCTCTCCAGCGAAGGGATCGGGCAGCGGCATGGAACTGCCCGCGTTGTTGCCAGATGTAGCGTTACGATCGGCCAGGGCCTCGCCCCGTTGAGCCAGGCGCTGCTGCAACATGCGAATCCGACCGCTTACTTCCCGTCCCCGTTCACCAGTCGGATTATGGTCGATCTGATAAGCCTGGTAAGCTTCCAAGGCTTGGCGGGTAGCGGATGTTTGGAATCCACCCGAGCGGGCCTCATCATAGAGGCGTCGTGCCCGATTGTAGGAATCACTGGCGCTTTCGGCAGGAGCCTGTTCATCGACGGCAGCGTCGGAGCCAGTCCCTTCCCCGGCAACTCTTTCCGACGGCGCCCCTTCTCTATCCAATCTCTCCGCAGCCTCGCGAGCAGCCCTTCCGTCTGCGCTGCCGGGACCGTAAAAATCAACAGCGCGCCGGTAATGGTGTATGGCTTCCACTCGCTGATCCATAAATTCATGGCATTGAGCAATATTCCAGTGAGCATTACCTAGATTGCGGTTGGTTGGCCTCCTCTCCTGAATAAGTCGCAAAGCCTCCCTGAAGTGTTCAAGGGCTTGAGGATAGTCGCCCCTATCGGTGGCTTCCCGGGCAACACGCAAAACTTCACGAATTTGACGCAATGACTCATCCTCACTGTCAGTTCCCTCAGACCCAGGCGTTTCAAGCTGCTGGTCGCTATCACTAGCGGGTGGACTGCTGTCAGGTGTTTCCGCCCGCTGCTCGTTCGGGGCTTGTTCTCCACCGGGGGCATCATCTGCATAAGCAGCTGCCACGACCATTCGTTGCCATGCGGCGCAAATCTCCTCCCAATTGCGCGGCAGAAAACTGGTGGATTGGCTACGGGACGAGCTTCTGCTCGAGCCTGCAGCATTTCGCAACAGCTGCACTGCCTGGTTGAGAGAACTGTAACTGTTTTTCTCAGCGGCCGCCCGACTCAAATCGTCGGTCGGCGCCGGGTCGAACATAACTTGCAACAGCTTGGCATTGACGCTGTCGAGGATCTTATCGAGAGGGGCGCTCTCGCCCTTGGTGGTAATTTTTACAGCGCCGGTCTGGCGAAGCTCTTGAAGCAGAATATCGACATCTGCCCCGAACCATTTGTATTTGAAGCCGGCTTTTACCCGGTGATGTTTGCTGATTCGGCTCCAGTCGGCTTCCAGGGTCGCCTCGTATGGCTCACGCACCCCGGCGAATTCCATATCGAATACCAGTGAAATGTCAGGAGTGTCGCTCTTGAAACTCTCCCACAGCAGCTCGGCCCCTTCCCTGGTCAAGGCCATGGAAACGGCTGCTTTTTGCCCTTCCATGAGTGGCGCCTTGCCTACCGCTACTGTTCGTGTAGTGACTTCATTATCTTCTTTAAAGGACGTGATCAGAGCGAAACTGCCCTTGCGATAGACAATGGGACCGGCAATGCGGGCATCGGGGTGTTTTTCCTGCAAAGCTTTTTCCGCAGCCTTGACCCGTCCTTTGTCAGCCCCGTAAGTCACGAGGAAATGAACGATCCCGCCGCCTTCCGCACGACCGGTACCGGCCTGTCCGGTCTTCTCGGTACGGGCATATTTCAGAAACGAAAACTGCGGGCGGCCATTTTTGGTCGCCAGGCGCGGTTGGTCGGGCAGATAGTAGAAGACGTCGATTTCCTTCAAGGACTGATAGCAGACCAGGTCGCCGCATTGTTCCATGCGGTCGAGATTGATCTCCTGACCAACTGCCGGGTTCACCATCAGCAGCAACAAAAGCAGAGCTGCCCACAGGCCTGTCGCTTTGCACCGCTCAAATCCCATCATTCGCACCCTCCTTTAAATTAATATCAGCATCACCAGCTTCTAAAGGAATCGCCGCATTCTCCTGTTCGGCAACCTCCCGGTAAGAGGTGATATCAAGCAGGTTGTCGCCCTGCTTAAGTTGCCAGGGACCGACCTGGCGTCGTCCATCCTGAAAAACTTCAGTGATACGAACCCGATACGGCTCGTCGAGGTTTCTGGACAATGAGAAATCGATCCGCGCCCGATAATCGCCCGATTCGCGAAAGGTCACCGTTTCGATCAAGTCGCGGCCGGCAGTCGGAATAGCCACCTCGACGATTTTTGCATAGAGATCGGGAACCAGGTTTTCGAGAAAATCGAAACAGAACACATCCAGGCCGGTATAACCATGGGCCATACGGCCACTGAGATCGGTACGCCGAAAGTGGTCAGGATAACGATCCCGGTCGAGATCGACGGGCAGAGTCCAACTATTAGTGACGCTTTCCTCCAGCCACGTTGGGTCGGAGGTATCACCTAGCCTTACACCGGAAAATTGCTCTTCAACCACCAGGCTGACCTGGAGCTGGCCTAACTCCACCGCCTGCCAGAGCAACTGCGCCGCTTCGGCATCCAAAGGCAGTGTAAAGGTGCCGCCGCTCCAGCGGCTACCTTGTTGCCACTGCAGACTTTGTCCGGCAAAAAGCAGACGAATGTCGCCCCCACTAATGGGCATGCTGCGTAGTTTCGGGTACTTGATGCCTGATGCCTGCAGATCACGCCGAATACGTTTAAGCTGCTGCGGCGGGCGCTGTCGACTGACTGTCAGGGACAACACGCCATGGGCCCAGAAAGAATCCTTGTCACCGGTGGCCTGGCGTCCATAATAACGAAACAGGTCAAAACCGTAGGCGGGGCATTGATCTTCCCCCAAGGCCAATTGGGGTACGGCTGGGGTCAAATACCAAGTTTCAGCGCGCTTGTGATCCCGATAAATCCGGACCCCGGCGACATCACGATAATTTTCCAGGTCCGGTTTCGCAGACAGAGGCCCGGCACAGATCAGGATAAAAAGGAAAGCACACAGGTACTTTGTCATAACACTTAATCTGGCAACAGTTCTTCGAGTTGTACGGTGCCGAAAAATTGGCTTAAACTGCGTCCGTCTTGCCATTCGGACTGCTCAAAACTTTGACCGGAAGCGGTAACGGCCAGTAATTTATAGCGATACAACAGAGGATTAACGCCACGGCTAGTCGGTACGAAGAGCCGGACCTCATCGTTCTGGTGATCCTCGGCAGTAAGCTGTATCTCCTTGTCCTGCACTTCCCGACCATTGGCGACAAAAAAAGGCGACCGGATACGAACCACTATTTTGTACAGATCCAGTTCGTCAAAAACGGAAGGGATTGCCTCAAGTTTGAGTTGCTCGCCGGGAGCGACGGCGACGCCTTTTCGCACCTCTTGATCGAATTCTTCCAGGCAGGGGGCGCAGTCCCTCTCGAGCTTGGTGCTGAGCCAGGCAATGATAACGTTATCGTCCAAAACCTGCTTTACAGGAGGCAGGCGAAAGGACCGCTCCTCACCGGGAGGAATAACAGTTGCCGTCTTGAAATCTTTCGCCACACGCTCCAACTGTCCTCCTCTAAGGCGATAGGCGTTGATTCCCTGCACTTCCACCGGGAAACCGGCGACATTGGTCAGGCTGGCAACCGAACGTCCCTTGAGCCAATCATCGAAGCCGGCAACCCGCTCACCTGCATAATGGTGATAGACGACGCGAATGGGCACCGGCACCGTGGCCTCCCCGACTTTTACCAGCAGATGGCCGGCCAGCCCTTCCCGCCCCAATTGAGCCAGCACCTCTTCAACTTCATCCTGGGTCAAAGCAAGGGTCAAGCGAAACGGCTGTTTAAGATGCGCCGGCGGCACAAGATGAATGCGTTCGGCGCTGAGGGCCAAACCGGTAGCCAGAGCCTGCAGATCGACCTCGGCACCGATGCCCTGAACGGCCTTGAGTTTCAGTTCGGTGCCGGGGGCCAGATCAAGGACCTGGTGCAAAACAGCTTTGAGCAGCTGAATATCGCCTAAGCGCTGCGGTGCAGCCAGTTCGGCGCTGAGCATTACCGAAGGCTGATCGGCCTCGCTACGCTGGTTGTATTGCACATTGAAATTGAAACCGCTCTCGTCCTTGCTCAACAGGAATTCCCGCGGCAGATAGTAAAAGACATTGCCGGCCGCCTTGTCCTGGAAAATAAGATGAGCGTCCCAGCCGCAGGCCTCACTCAGGTCGTCAAGCAGTGCAGCGTCCTCGACAACGTCGCTTAAATCGATCGCACGGGCCGGGTCGGGCCCCTGCGCCTCAATGACCGACTGGGGTTTCACCGGCAGCAAGGGCGGCAGCTTGATCAAAGCCGGTTTTTTCAGTTTGACTGCCGTTACAGGTTTAAAGGTTTTGGGGATTATTGGCGCCGGGCCCTTGACCGCTGTAGCCGGCCTCAGCAACAGGCGTTTTTCGGGTACAGTATCGGTACTCCAGGCGGAACCACCAGAAAGCAGAACCGCAACCACAATCCACCAGACTTTAGGCATCATCGCATAAATTCCTCGGTTTCTGGCTTGTTATAGGGTCAGGCGCGGCTTAACCCATACGGCCCAGTCCTGGGTGCTGTTGCCAGCGGCATCGACACGCAGAATCAGATTAACCTTCTTGCCCGCCCAGCGGCTCAGGTCGACATCTACATTTGCATAGCGATCGGGCCGCACTGTGCGACGGAAAACTCGATGATAACGACCATTTTCGTACACCTGCACGGTGAATTTTACGCCTTCCGAAGCCCCTGCGCCCTGCAGAAACCCGATCACCGCTTTGAAATGTACGTCAGGCGCCAGCACCATAGATGGATAAAAGCCGGCGATATAGCCTTTATCGACCCACTGTGGGTGGGTTTCCAGCATCTGGACCGCGGCATTGCCACTGTGCAGGTTGCCGCGCGCCAGAGTGCGGACGAAACCGCGGGCATCGCTGGCGCCGCCCGGACAGGGCAAAACACCGGCGCCGCTTCGCCATTGCGCTTTAGCAGCCTGACCGTAAAAATCGTAACTCGAAATACTCAGGGTCTGTACCGCAGGCAGATTGACCCGGGAAATCTGACCCTCTGCAGACCCTGCAGAGGACTGGCTTGCGGAAACCGTTGCGCCAGCAGTCTGTCCAACCGCAGCCGGTTTGACCGTGGTAACCGGTTTGACCGCAACCGGCTTCAATACCGTACCGACCAACACCGGAGCCGCAGTTGCAGGTTGTGAACTGCCGGCATCCGGTTCGTCGGCCAACTCGATTACTTCCTCTGCCTCAGGCGCTGTTTCTGGCGTCTCGATCTCGCTGCTGTCAGTCCAGGTCTTGGGCAGGTCGTAAACGATACTGCCGAAAGGACGATCCTCGTGGGCTTCACGGACTAGAAACAACTTGACCTGATCAGAATTAACTTCAGGGCTGGCAATTCCCCATTCATCCTGTCCACCGGCGTTGCGGCTCAGGGTCAGCCGCACGCGACCGCGCTTGCCCCTGACCTGGGTCAGGGTATTGCTGAAGCCGTCGATGGGGGTGCCGCCACTGAGCACTTCGCCCTGCACGTAGACACCGTCGCTTCGCTTGACCTTATCGTAGGTCACATCGAGTACGATGGCGTTGCCTCGCCGCTCGACCAGCTGGACTTCTCCCAAGCGCCCTTTGTAGGTACCGAGCCATTCATCCATCTGCTCCTGCAACGATTCCTTGGCTACTTCGCCAAATGCATCCACGACGCTTTGCAGCAGACCGCCTCCTTGACTGGCAGTATCTTCGGCCGCAACTGGAGCCGTTATACCGCTCAACAACAGAATAATCGCCATCCCAACAATCTTACGTGCCCTCATGCTTACCTCCGTCATGTCCAACAGCCGAGAAAATGCGCATTTGCATACCGGGTTATTTAACGTACACACTTTCACAAAATTGTTCCAAATGGTAACGAAAAAAATATCGAGTTGAAAGGAAAATGTCCCGGGAACTTGGTGCGAATCAACAAATAGGCGGGAAACAGGCAATATAAAAAAAGCCAATGACCTATGAGGCTTTTACAAGCAACCTCAATGCCATTAGCCCGGATTATTTATAAATATTTCTGCTGCAATCGCCAATCTTGCGCCATCTGCAAGCCGTGCTCGGTCATTTCGCTTCGACTTATTGCAATGCGTCTGCAGGGCTGCTCCATGCGTATGATTTACCCTAACGCACACTTGTCAATAAAAGGATGAAGCTTATGAATAAGCCGGGCTAGTCTGCGAGCCGTTTCAAATGTTGTCGGAGTTCCTGGTCTTGAGGAGTGAGGATGAGAACTTGCCGGTATATTTCTGTTGCTTTATAGGTAAGCCCCATTAATTCGTGTAAACGACCTGAGGCCTTAAGCAACGCTAAGTCATCGGGATGTGCACGCACTCCTACAAGCAGTGTTTTAAGGGCTTTTTCATACTCCTTCTGGCTTTCAAAATAACCAGACAACCGCCACACAATTTCAGGATCAAATTCGTCAGCACCCTGGAGAATGTTCAAGGCAGTCGCATAACTGTTGGCAGCAAGATCAGGACGACTTTTCTCCAGCAAGAAATCGGCGTAGTCCGCATGACAACGTGGATCCCTTGCCAGGATGGCGGCTACTTTTGATACGTCAAGGCCCTCTCTGTATAAAAAGTGGAGCCATTCAAGAGTCATTGAAGGGGCAACAGTCAAAATCTGTCGAATATGCTCCAACGCAATATTCCTATCGCCTTTTTTCAGCAGGCGCCCGACGTAGTCGACCTGCAAAACCTGGTTGCTCCAATCGTTGTTCAGACCATGCCGCATCAGCTTGAGGGCTACATTTTCGTATCCGGCATCAGCCATAAATATACCCAAACGATAAACTTCCAGGCCAGCCAGGGGGTCAAGGCGCAGGGCCCCTTCAAAATAGGACATAGCTTTGTTACTTCGCCCTTCTTGCAACATCTTCCAAGCAAGGTCCCTGCGATAGGATGCTTCTAATGGGTCGTAAAATGCTGCATGTGCAAGCAACCTTCGCTCGGGCAAGTTGCTCATAGCGTCTTGACCGTCACCAACTTCGGAGCTTCTTACAAGCACCCCAGCTAAAAACCCGCCTCCATAGAAAAGGAGGGCCGCTAACACCAGGCCTGCGGTGATTAGGACCCGCAAGGACAAACGCCAGTCATGGTTTCCAGGCTTATATTCATCATGTACCGGCGGCGAATATGATGATCGGGAGGTGGCCACAACCAACCCCGCAACAACAAAAACGTAGTATCCCAGCCAGATTGGTATAGGCAGGTCGAGCAGAACGACTGCTAATGTGAAAAACAGCAGACCGCTCAGGCTACCGGCAAAAAGGTAAAGGGCAAGTTTATTGCGACGCTTGCGCCATGAAGGCCAGGTTCGCCGCAGCAAAGCAACAAAAAACCAGATAGCTGCGGCCACAGATAGCCAACCTGCTTCGGTTCGCGTAAGCATGACAAACGGGTGAGGATCGGGTGTAATGCTCGGCTCTGCCCGTTTGAGATCAAGCCGCTGATAAAGTTTTTCATAGGTTCCCAGCCCTGAACCGGCTAAGGCGTATTGATAGGCTAAATCCCTGGCGATTGTGCGATCGGTTGAGGTTGGCAGAATGGTCGATGTTATTTTGGAAATACTGCCGCTCTGAACCCCGATAGCTAAAGCACCTGCAAGCAGTAACATGGCTAACAGCAAATAAGGAACTTCCCGACGGCCTCTTTTCTTGACAAACAGCAGTCCCCAAAGCAGACCCATTGCGCCAATATAAAACAGTGCGTAGCGCCAGTCCAAGAAAGCAAGGCTGAAAGGAACAAACAGCGCCGACAAAGCAACGATTAAAAAATGATCCTGCATGGTTGCTTGCCAGAAGCTGGCGATCCGCTCCTGAAGGGAACCATAACGGGAAGAAGGGCGAGCAGCCAGCATGACAGCCAGGGCCAGCGGGCCAAGTAACAACAGCAACAAACCGAGAGAAACAAGATCGTTTTGCAGAAAGACACCTAATCTACTATCTCCTTTAAGATTGGACGCCAGAGACAGTTTTACAATACACAAAACAGTCGTTACCACGGCCACACAACCACTGATGCCGGTCAGCCAGAGAGCTGCCTGTTTCAGAGAACGCCGATCCTGGAGCAACTGGGAGGCCAAATGATAACAGGCGATTCCCGAACAGAGGGTGAAAACAGCCTGTAGCGTCCCTTTTGGATACAGAGACAAAGGCATCCAGGGAGAGGTTACCAACACCCCCACACTCTGCTGGTAAATTCGCCAGGTACTTGGTGAGAGGATCTTCACAACAGAAGGCGGCAACGGAATTAACTGAAAAAGGCCCCATGCCACCACAGCAAGCAGTGCTGGAAAACCTGGTGCCAATGGTTGAGGTTCATTGCTGAAACGCGTCATCCAGAACCAGGCACATAAGAGGATGAGAGGGATCACTTCAAGGGCAGCCGCCAGCCAGGCCGACCCAAGAAATCCGTTGAATGGAACAAGCAGGAGAATTGCAGCAATGGGCAGTAATAGCGCCTTAGTCACTGAGATCCCTCCCGGCAATGATCGCAGCGGGATTGCTCGTGACTAGTTTATTGGCGGCTTCATCGCCGATAATTACCGCTGCAGCCATTTTCCCTTTAGAGAGCACCGGCAAACGATGCGTTGCGGAATGAGCGTCGCTAGCGAGAAAATGAACCTGTCCCATTCTCAGAAGGTAAGCCGCGCAATCACGAGAATCGGCGCCAAAATCTCCAATCAGGCTGCCGGCGGTAACCTGCACCAGACAACCGGCATCGACAAGACTGAAAAGGAGTTCGGGATCGCGGATGATGGAAGGGTTGCGCTCAGGATGGGTTATGATCGGGCGCAACCCGGACAGCAGAATTTGAAAGACCAGCTCACTGGCGTTTCGCGGCAAATGGCTATGGGGAAATTCAAGTAGAAAATAGTTTCCTCCATTGATCGTATAACGGGCCAAAACCTGTGGCGGCAGCATGGCGCTGACATCTGCTCCGGTCAGGACCTGTAAAGGATAACCTCGCTTTTTCAATATGTCATTGAAATCGTCCACCTGCTGCTGAAGAAACTGCGGTGAATGAACCTCGCCCTTGATATGCGGCGTGGCGACAATGGCGCTGATGCCATCCTCGATCGCAATTTCGGCCATTGCCAAGGATTCTTCCAGGCTAGCGGAGCCGTCGTCAATTTTCGGAAGGATGTGGCAATGAATATCAATCATTGTCGGCCTCTAATTACCGCTGACCGCAGGGCTGTTTTTGGGCTTTTCCGAATAGTAGTAATCCTGGTGATAGTAGCCGCTTTTTTGCGCGTCAAACCCATTGATCACCACTCCGAGAATTCGGGCGTCGATGTCTGCGAGCTGCTTACGCGAACGCTCCAGGATGTCATATGTCGTTACACCGGATTTACTCAGCAAAACCACCCCATCGAACAGACGACAGAGGATCCGCGTGTCGGCCACCGGTAACAACGGTGGGGAATCGCAGATGATGAAATCGAATTCCTTACTCATCGCATCGAGGAGCTGCTTCATACGGGTTGACGCCAATAGTTCCGATGGATTTGGCGGAATCGGCCCGGCCGGGATGATAGCCATTTGCGGCAACGGCCCCTTTTGAACAATCTGGCTATCCGCAGCACCGGCCAGGTAACTGCTCAGCCCTCTAGCATTGTTGATTTTCAGTGTTTTGTGAAAGCGCGGCTTGCGCAGGTCGCCCTCAATGAGCAGTACACGGTTGTCAGAACGGGCCAGGGCAAATGCCAGATTGACTGCCGTGGTGGTCTTGCCTTCTTCCGGCTGACTGCTTGTCACAAGGACCCGCTTCGGTGGGCAGTCCGGGAAAGAAAGCTGAATGGCCGTCCTGAGGGCACGATAACTCTCGGCAAAGGTGGACTGGGGTTCATTCAACACGACCTGGCCAAGGCTTTTTTCGGTATCGCGCCAACGACTCACCGTGGTCAGTACAGGCAAGCCGAGTCGCTCTTCGGCATCCTCCGGATCTTTCACCGTGTTGTCGAGATACTCAAGGAAGAAAGTCAGCCCCAAGCCGCCGAAGCTACCAATCATAAGTGCCAGAAGCAGGTTTGCTGCCACCCAGGGCCTGGCAGGATTCATAGGGACGTTGGCTTCTTCGACGATCCATAAATTGACCGGGCTGGTCTCCTCGGTAATACTCTTCTCCTTCAACTTGAGCATCAACGCATCGTACAGCTGGCGGTTGGTGTCGACCGCCCTCTTCAAGGCGCCATATTGAATGAATTTTTCATTTAAAAGCAATGCCTCACTTTTGGTATTAGTCAACTGAGAACGCAAACTCCGCTCGTTGGCGTAAGCCAGTTCATATTCGTTTTTGATTGACTCAACCAGGCGGTCGATTTCCTGATTTCTTTTACTCTTCAATACCTGCAGATCGCCTTTGACTTTAACCATCAGGGGATGCTTGGGGCCGTACTTGTTAGACAGTTCCATGATGTTTTTTTCGGTTTCAACGATCTGGGCACGAATCGCCTGTAGTGCAGGATCGGACGATATGGCGGAAACGGTGGTGGCGGCACGATAGTTTCTGCCGACTTTACGAACCTTTTGGTAAAGTGCCTCCAATTCTTTGCGCCGCGACTGCGCTCTGAGCAACTGAATGTTGATTTCTGAAAGCTTCTCGGGCGTTACCGTCATGCGATTTTCAATGGTAACGATATTGTTTTCCTTCATGTAACGCTGGAGTTCCATTTCGGACTCCCGCAACTTCTTCGCTTCGGTCTCCGCTTTCTTTGTCATCCACTGCAAACTGTTTCGGGTGGAGGCCAGTTTCATCTCGAGGGTTTCCTCGATATAGGCCTTGGCCGTAGTATTGGCAATCAAGGCCGCCAATTCGGGATTCGGCGATAGATAACTGATATTTACTATGCGGCTGCCTTCTACCGGGCGGACGCGTATCTGTTCACTGATAATTTTGGCCAGTTTGTCTTCCTTGGACAAATCTTCAACTTTGTCCTCTTTAGGCTTCTTACTGGCGCTGAAAAGACTGCGTATCCGCCCGGGTAGGGCCTTCAGTTCCACGGCCAGAAATCGCAGCGGAGAAGCTTTCTGACCCGTTTTCCCGATAATGGCGTCGTAATTGTCCTCAAGGGAAAGCCCTCTGACGACCCTTCGGGCAACCGCACGGCTTTTGATAAGCTGGAACTGGGTCTCGTGAAAAACGGGATCGTATGAATCGCGGCTGTAGCCACCTGTCAGACCGGCCCCCTCCATCTTTTCGATCATAACCTTGGTCGTCCCCTCATAAAGTGGGGTCATGATGAAGGTTGCCAGCGACACCAGCGCCACCACGGAAATCAGAAACGCAAGCAAGATATGACGACGCTTTTTAACGACTCGGATAATATCCCGCAGATGCAGTTCATCTTTTTTGATCGGCATGGTCAGACCTCATCACGTAATGTATCTGTCTCACTACCTTGTTTCCATCAGGAAACTCGCCAGTGTTCATCCGAAATTTCTCTGATGAACATTTCTTAGAAAAAGCTCTCCGGCACGACAATGACATCGTCTGCCAGAACGGGGGTGTGCAATGGCACTTTTTTCAATACGGTTTCCTGATTTTCAACTTTTCGTATAATCTGAACTTTTCGCTGTGCGGCCAGTTCGGTAAAGCCGCCAGCCATAGTTATGGCTTTGATTACCGAAGTGCCATGTTCCAACTTGTAGGCCGCGGGTCTGTTGACCTGGCCGGTCACGTAAAATACGCCGGCCCGTGAAATAAAAACCCTGTCACCGTCCATCACGATAAGGTTGGAGGCGTTTTCTTCTTTTTCAAGAAGGCTGTTCATATTTACGGAGATAATATCGTCCACTCCGGGCTTATCAGGATTTTTTCTCTTGATTGTCACCAGATCACCGGCATCGATCGTC
>ENA-ORCU01000510-ORCU01000510.1-marine-metagenome-genome-assembly--contig:-NODE-510-length-14108-cov-3.190721_pt1 | contig 14108 bp, 10 predicted proteins | sample MGYA00248631_ERZ508512 | MGnify/ENA primary metagenome ERZ508512 (study PRJEB26183, sample SAMN06268844) | marine metagenome | isolation source: Tt an P1 anaerobic enrichment on pine from sediment taken...
CTGTTTATCCAAATCCTGTCGAGAAAAGGGCCGCGCCGATTGGCGCAGCCCCGTTTTACAGACAATACCCGGATCACTCATCAGTTTCCGGGTCAGTTGCCCCCTTTGGGCAATGCCGTCAGGCTGCCGCCGCCTTTACATCCTTGATGGCGAACTCAAGCCCCAGTTCCTTGAGGGTCTTCTCTGTGGGGATACCGTTGTCATCCCAGCCGAAGTAGGCGTAATAGTCGTCCTGCACCTTTTTCATTTCCGCCGGAGAGAAAACGACTCCCTTTTTGGGTCCATCCGGAAGCGGTTCGGTCAACATCCGCTTGGGCAGGGTATCGTCTTTGCGGCTGCCACCTTCCCGGACGTTGAAACAGCGCTCCAGAGTGCGGATCCGGCGGGCGGTGGCCATCAACTCCTCTTCACTCATGTCCCAGCCGCAGAGGGGATTGAGCATGTCGACAAACATTTTCGGGGACCAGTAGCCACCGACAAAGGAGCAGATCACCAGGGAGTTGTGCAGACACCGCTTGGCCTGACCGGCCGGGCTGTTGCCCTCGTGATGGTCCCCGCCGCAGGTGCCCATGGCGTAACTGACGCCGCGGGGTTTGTCGCCGCGTGGATCGTGGGCGGCCATTTCCTTGCCCTTGACCACGCAGGCAAAATCCGCGGCATTGCCGCCGAGTTCCCTGGCCATGGCGGAAACGCCCCTGGCCAGAAACTTCCCGGCCTGCCCTTCTTTAAAGGCGATCTTGCGGATCAGCTCGATCACCGTCTCGCCATCGCCCCACTCGAGGGTCACGCCATCAAACTTGTCCGCCGTGAGCAGACCCCGTTGAAACGCCTCCATGGCAAACGCAAGGCTGCCGCCGGTGGAGATGGCATCCAGCCCCATTGCGTCACACAATTCGATGGCCGCCATCATCAGGTCAAAATCGGCAATTCCCAAATTGCTGCCCAGCAGGCCGCCGGTTTCGTACTCAGGCCCCTCGGCAATCAGTCCGTCGTAATCACCGCCCCGAATGACACCGAGTTTCATACAATGGTTCGGGCAGTTGTAACAGGCGGCGTGTTTTTTCCAGAACCGTCGATTGGCCTCTTCGGCGCCGATCTCTTCAATGTCCGGATACCAGGTGGTCTGGAAGTTTTTGGTGATCAGGGAGCCTGTGACATGGTGCTTGAGCTCCAGCAACCCCGCCGTCCCCCATCGTTTGAGGCCTTGCCAGCCTTCCTTTTTGAGTGAAAACTGCTTATTGGCCTCTGCGGCCTTGTGAAAGGCCTTGCGATCAGCCACCGGTACATACCGGGTACCCCGCAAAGCGATCGCCTTGAGCTTTTTGTGCCCCATGAGCGCGCCCGTGCCGGTCCGGGCGGCGGAACGGAACCGCTCCACCATCACGCCGGCGTATCCCACCTGGTTCTCCCCGCCGGGCCCGATAGAGGCGACCTTCACATAAGGGTCCTTGACCTGCTCAAGGATCATTTCCTCGGTGATATGAGTGTCTTTGCCCCACAGCATGCCGGCGTCTTTGAACTGAACCTTGTCGTTATGGATGTAAAGATAAACCGGTTTTTTCGATTCTCCGGTAATCAGAATGCCGTCCCAGCCGGCCCATTTGAGTTCATTACCGATAAAACTGCCCACCTCGGCATGACTCAAGCGCCCGGTGTAAGGGCTTTTGTTGACAAAACTGCAGCGGGTCGATGCACAGGCCGTACCGGTAAGCGGGCCGACCCCCATAAAAATCGGGCTGTCCTCCGCCATGGGATCATGTTTTGCATTGAGCCTGTTGAACAGCAGATAACTGCCCATGCCGGCCCCACCCAGGTAACGCCGACAGGTGTCAGGGTCGATGGGCACGATTTTATATTTCTGGTTGCTCAGATCGATTTCCAGAATGCGTCCGAAATGTCCGCCTTTGGGAGTTGGCATGATTAGGACCTCCTTTCGCCGTTTTCATTGGGATAAAACATGCCCTGAATCAAATCCTCCCCGGCCTCCTCCGGAGGAACGTTCCGATAGGCCTGGTTGACGCCAAAACCGAGCTTTCCGGCCATCAGACAGGGGCCTACGGGATTGCCCGACTGTTCCACGCAGGCTTTCACGCATTCGGGATCGCCATCACACAGATCGCACATCAGCGGCATCCCCTTTTCCGGATCGCGCCGGATAAATTTCGACGGGCAGGCCTCGATGCATTTGTTGCATTTGGCACCGATACACAGTTTTGCGTCCAGCTTGATGCCATTGGTCTTAGGATCTTTCTGGATGGCCTTGGGTGTGGTGGGACAAGCGTTGATGCAGGGGGCATCGTCGCAGTGCCAGCAGATCACCGGAACATCGACCACGCCTTTGTGTTTGTAAACATGAATGCGGGATTTTGCCGGCCACACCACCCCTTCGTGGTGCAGGCTGCAGGCGTACTCACACGCCCGGCACCCGACACAATTCTGTCGTTCTGCAAAAAGGTACTTCATCTGGGGCTTCGGCTTTACCGGCTCAGCCGCATCCGCCGGTTTCACGGAACCCATCGCCGTTGATGCCAGAGCAACCCCGGCCGCGGTCCCCACTCCTTTCAGGAATGATCGTCGGCTTGTCTTTTTATCCAGGAACTTGTCGTTTCCGGCGTCGCTTGCTTTCTTCTCCATCCACAACCTCCTTCTCATTAAAGGTATGGTTTTCTTCCTCATCCCATGGCCTCCTGTCGCAGGCAGCGCTCATAAACGCGAATTCAATACATTCCCGTTCCATGGCCGGCGTCTTTATCCGGACGCCAATATCAGCGACAGTGCGCTTATGCAGGTGAGCAGCAAAACACCCACAGAAGTGCACGATCAGGAGTAACAAGTCTGGGCCCGCTCAACAATTCGCGAAGCCCCCCATATTGATGTAGGTAGTTTTACCTATTGGCAGGTCTCGTAAAGGTGGACAGGTTCAGAGCTTCAATTGGTCATTAAATGATCAGGGCGTTTGCTGCCCCGAAGGGGTCACTTTTTCCGAACAGGGTTTCGGGCAAAGCATAGTGCCTTATTCACTGATTTCTGCCAGAAGAAACAAGAAACCTGTTTGGTTATTCCCAATCGCTATCGGGATCGAAAAGCCACGGGACTTGGGCACGACAAACCGGAAAGTGTACACCTTGCGATAGCCGACGTTCTGCCGGCTATGGAAACGAGAAAATCGATACCGATACCGATAAAACCATATCCCAACAAGCTGAACGTTGAGGTATATATGAGACCTATGGAAACTTTATTATGTGGTGGGAAGGCGATTCACGGAGGCGTGGTTCCGGCCTCCAAAGGGCCGCGCAACTGCCACCGGGTACTATTATCCGGTGCCGCCGCGGTCTTCAAACCGGCCGGGATTATTCGGAGATATATCCCTTGCGGATGGCATACTTTATGAGGTCGGCCAGGCTTTTGAAATTCAGCTTTTTCATGATACTGGCCCGATGGTGTTCGACAGTCCTGGGGCTGATGCACAGCAGGTCGGCAACCTCCCGGTTGGGCGCCCCTTCGGCAATCAATTTAAGGACCTCGGCCTCCCGAACAGTCAACAGCGTAGATTCCAGTTTGCCGCCGCTTCGCAGCAGAAAGGCAAGGTCTTCAGGCAAGCCCTGCTGCAGTAGGGGAGAGAGAAACGTTTTGCCCCGTCGGACCGTCTGTATGGCCAAAAGCAGCTCGCTGTCCGAATCCTCTTTGAGCAGGTAGCCATCTGCACCGGCGGCAAAGGCATGATAGATGTATTGGCGGCTCTTGTGCATAGTAACCACAAGGATCCGGATGCAGGGATACAGGGACCGGATTTCCCGGACCGCTTCGATTCCCCGGAGCCTGGGCATGGCCACATCGACCAGCACCATATCCGGTGTGATCGTCTGAAGTCGTTTCAGCAGTTCCAGTCCGTCACCGGCCTCCCCCACGACTTCCAGGTCCGGCTGGCTTTCGATCATCATACGAAGCCCCTGGCGCATCAGTATGTGATCGTCCGCCACTATGATCCGGTAAGATGCCATGCTACTCAAAATCTCTGTCAATGGGAATGGTCACCCGAATGCAGCTGCCGCAACCGGGACGGGTTTCGATGTCAAAATGGCCGCCAAGCATCAGTGCCCGCTCTTTCATGGCGGCCAGGCCGAGGCCGTCGCCGGGGGATTGGCGCTGAAAGAGCCGGTCCGGATCCATGCCTTTTCCATTGTCAACGACTTCACACAGGATCTCGTCCGGGCGACGCTGAAGCGTTGCCCGGACCTGGGATGCCCCGGCATGCTTGTGCACGTTGGTCAGCGCCTCCTGAAAAATCCGGTAAATCAGGAGCTGGGCATCCCGACGAAAGATATGATCCACATTGTCCAGATCAGCAGCAAACTGAAAATCAAAGTGCCGGGTAAAATCTTCAAAAAGCCACCGCAATGCCGCGTTCAGCCCAAGGTCCTCCAGAGCCGCCGGCGTCAAGTCGTGGCAGAGCCTGCGAACATTTTCAATGACACCCGACAGATAAGTAAGCATCTGGTTGCAGTTGGCCCTGATCGCGAGCTGTTTCGGTTCCATTTTCATCTGGACGGCCCGGATCTGGAGTTTCAGCAGGGCCAGGGACTGCCCGAGCTCGTCGTGCAGTGCCTGGAAAATCCGGTGGCGCTCTTCTTCCTGGGCCTCGATCAGTTTCGACGACAGATGCCGAAGCTGTCGAGTGGATTCCCGGATGGCACGGCCAGCCTGTTCCTGTTCCACGGCCAAGGCCAGCATATTAGCAAACCCTTGGAGGAAATCGATGTCGCTGGAGGAAAAATGCTGCTGCCGGGTGGCATAGGCACCTAACACGCCGAAGGGCTTGTTAGCCGTGCCGATAACGACTCGCAGGCCGCTCACCACGCCGAGCTTTTCAAGCAGAGGGAGCGATTCACGTAAATGTTGCTCGTCTTGCAGGTTCCCGATTACAATGGGATCCCGGAGCCGCATCGGGCAGCCGTTGCGGGCTTTTTCCCCGGTCTCGCATGGCATATGGCAGCAAAATTGCTCATCCGGACCGACACCGGCGCGGGGAATGCACTTGTCCTCCCGGGTCCGATATTCCAGGATATGGCAGTATTCCACCTCAAGTGTCCGGGAAACGAGCGCAGCCGCTTCATCGAACAGGCGACTGCAGCCGACGCCGGAGAGCGCCATCTGACCGAGGTCGGCGATCGCTTTCTGCTGCCGGACCCGGCGGGCGAGCTCTATTTCGGTGCGTTTCATGTCGCTGATGTCCACCGACAGCCCGGCCACACCGATGATTGAGCCGTCTTCGCTGCGGTAAGGGATTTTTTCGGTACGCAGCCAACGCTTCGCGTCGGTAATATGGGCAGCCGTTATATTGCGCTTGGGCTGACCGGTTTCGATCACATCCCGGTCGTCCTCCCAGTAAGTTGTCGCCATTTTCGGATCGGGTAAAAAATCGCCAACCGATTTCCCGACAATTTCCGTCTTGGGCCGTCCAACGGCCTCGGCATAGGCACGGTTGACCCGCACGAACCGATTTTCCGAGTCCTTAAAAAAAATCATCGCCGGCACAGCGTCGAGCAACATCTCCCATTCCTTCAGGAGCTGTTTGAGTTGTGTTTCATTTCTGATGTCTTGCTGCACGTTATTTTTCAATTGTTTACTGTCTGTTTTATAGCGCACCCGCACAGTAAATTGCCGGAGTACGTCAGCGATTCAGGTTCACCCATTAACGCCAGTGAGCTTGCCTATCACATAGTGTGTTTTTTAACAAATTGACGGATTGACATTATAGTCTTCAGTCTGTATTTGAACATTAATTTGATGAATCCGGTTTGGATTTTGATGCTGCACCAGCTGTGACTGTATATGTTGTACTTATCCATAACCGGCGCACAATCGTGTTACTTGTATTTGATCCGCTCAAAAAAATTGAGAATTCTGATCCGTTGTTGCCCGCGAGGGTCGGATCGACTCGGGAAAGACATCGGAAGGCGGAGAAAAATCTGCATGTTTGAACCAGCCGCAAGCCGGGAGATCGGTATCCACCAGTCGTACCAAGGACAGATCGACTTCGAAAAGATCAAGCAACTCATCGGCAAAGAGCAGTCCCGAAAGCTCTCCCGATTTTTCAAATCCCACCGACAGCGAATCTATCAGCTTCTTCTTGAGCATCTGCGAGAGGAGCCGCTGTCGCTGTATCGAACGTTCCTACTGAACGATCCGGAAGGCCGGCGCCGGGTCGAGGTCTATCTCGATTCATTCGAGATGGCGCTCGACGGTCATCTTGACACCTTCCTGGAGGACCAGAAGGCCATCGGATACATCCGGGCCATGGAAGGCTTCCATCTCAACGACGTCTACGGCTACACAGTCGCCTTCAAGCAAACCCTCTGGAAGGCGATCCTCGAATTCAACGACCGTCCCGAAGGAAAGACGGCCCCGCTACAAAACAGTGATATTTTTATTCTGCACAAACTGCTCGACTGTTCCTACTATCTGTTGTCCCTATCCTTTATTCAGACCCGGGACGAGATCATCGCCCGGCATCGCGGTCAACTCCAGGCGCTCCAAAGGTATGCGGCAGAGGTTGTTTCCATCTTCGAAGAGGAAAAAATCTGGGCACACGCCACCCAGGGGGTCTACGACATCTATGGGATGTTCGGAACATTCCTGGTACTTGACGACTCCGATCCGACAGTCGATCCGTGGGAGTCATCCCGGTTGATCGGGCTTCAGATCCCCCACGACGATCTGAAGAACACGATTGGGGCCTTGCGCCGCGCCCCCCGGCTGCTGGCCATCACCGGAAAGAACGTCCAGCTTTCCCTGAGCGAAGTGGATGACGCGGACCTGCTTCGACTCATCTGCGCCCCGATTCAGGACCGCAATTCCCGCCTGACCGGGATACTCTTCGTTCATAACCAGGGCAGCCTCTTTCGTTTTTCCCGATTCGACCGGAATCTTCTTTCCCAGTTCGCCTTCTACACCGGGGCGGTCTCTGCCAATTCCCGGATGGTTTCGGAAATCGCGGAAAAACAATTTGATCTTCGAATTCTGACCGGCCGGCTTATTTCGGTCCAGGAGGAGGAGCGGAAGCGAATCTCCGCCGACATACACGATGTCGTGACCCAGGCGTTGACCGGAATCGGTTACAAAGCCCTCTTCTGCATGGAGATCATCGACACGGACCGGGAGAAGCTGAAAAACGAACTCGACCAGCTCACCGTCAACATAAACGAAGCCCTTCACCAGTCCCGCCAGATCATCAGCAATCTCCGGCCCCATATCCTGGACGATATCGGCCTCGTTGCGGCGATTCGGAATCTGGTCAATGACTTTGATCAAAAATTCGGCATGTCGATCAACTTTTCTCACCCGGAGCAACTCGAAGTTAATCCGGACAAAGGAATCGCTCTTTTCCGAATTCTCCAGGAGGCGCTTAACAATATCCGGTGTCATGCCAGTGCCACAGCCGTGAAAATCGTTCTGGCCATAGAGGAGTCGGACCAGCTCTCGCTGATAATCCGGGACAACGGATGTGGATTTGATTCACGCAGAAGGCGACGCTTTCTGAGGGACTCGGGCCTGGGACTGCTGACTATGAGAGAACGAGCCGAGGATATTGGCGGGACATTCCGCGTCTTTTCCCGACCCGGGCAGGGATGCAAAATCACTGTTCTTGTTCCCATGGAGGGACCGTACTATGGAAAATCGCTTTCAAGTCATTGTCGTCGATGACCATGTCATTATCAAGGAAGGCCTGAAGGCCCTCGTGAACCTCGAAAAGGATTTCGAGGTAATTGCCGAAGCCAGTTCCGGCATGGAGTGCCTCGACCTTCTGGAGCGACTGACTCCGGACATCGTTCTGCTGGATTTGAAGATGCCCGGGATCGACGGGATTGAGGCGACACGTCTGATCAAGGCGGAGTATCCCCGGATCAAAGTGATTCTGCTGACCAACTACGACAAAGAAGAATATGTATTGGAAGCAATCCGTGCCGGTGCCGATGGGTATGTGCTTAAAGACGTCAAGAAAGGGGATCTGCTAAAAATTATGCGCAGGGTCCTCAAGGGCCAAGCCTTTATCGATCCGGCGGTAACCAAAAAAGTCTTTTGCCAGCTCAAAAAAAATCCGGCAGGAGGCGAGTCTCCGGCAAAACGCCCCTCCCTGTCCCACCGCGAACTGCAAATCCTCTCCTTTCTTGTGGAAGGAAATTCCAACCGTGAAATCGCCGACACGATCTGCCTTTCTCCGGACACGGTTAAAACCCATCTGAAAAACGTTTACCAGAAGCTCGGTGTCCGCAACCGGTCCCAGGCGGCTACAGTGGCGATCCAGGAAAAACTCGTCCGCCTGTCCCGTTGATACGTCCCCGGTCAACCCGGGGAAAAAAGGCAGAAAAGCTCGCCTTCTGACCGTTGATGAAATGCCGCAGTAGATGCTCTGCTCCAAGGGCTTTCTCCGGCCGGATTGACTACACCATCCGGTTCCGCACGTTTTAAACGTTCCGTCTTTTGCACACCGGTCCGCAGTCTGTCCCCCCCCCTTCTCACCCGTTCGAGGGATCTTTTTTCACCCGACCGGGTCATTTACAATTGTATCTCCGACTGTTAGCTATTTTCCATCCATAAATGGTTTTTGGCCAAACCCCGGCGTCAATCGGCGCCATCGCCTGTGCAGCACAGCAGGCCGCAATTCATTATAATGGCTCATTTCGCACCTTGGGTAAAATCCGCATTTCACGACTTGGAAACGCCGATAAATGCCCATCTTCTTCAAAGGCTATTTGGCACAGGCAAAGGCAAAATTTCCAACGGTTGTTAACCGGAAGCAAATCGGATCTGGAAGTATTCACCCATCATCAAGGAGGAACTCGATGACAAGCAGAAAAGTGAAGAAAGAAATTTCCCGACGTAGATTTTTGAAAGACACGGTTCTCGGGGGAGCGGCGGCCATGGCCTCACTTGCCTTTCTTCCCGGGATCCGCCCGGCCCAGGCCGCCAAAAAAGGCGTCTGGACCATGAAGTACGACTGCTACATCGGGGCAACCGCCGAGACGGCTCAACTGGACAACTGGTTTCTCGACGAATTGGTCAAGCGGAGCGATGGGCGGATCAAGGTCCAGAAGTTCTGGTCCGGCTCCCTGCACAAAGTTGGCCAGCATCTGCCAGCCATCCGGGACGGACTCTCCGAGATCTCCCTGATCAGCTACGGCTACTATCCCTCCGATGTACCACTGAGCCGGGGACTTGAGTGGTATTATCGCGGATGCGATCACGCAGATTCTCTGCTGTACGTATGCAGGGACATTTACGAAGGGACCCCGGACCTTCGCCGGGAATGGGAAGATCGCAACAACGCCAAGGTCCTTTACTTCACCAACTGGAGCTATTGCCCATTTATCATGAAAGAGCCGCTTTCAGGTGTTGCCGGGCTCAAGGGGAAAAAAGTCCGGGGATACGGAATCGGGGCTGACACCGTAAATCGTCTCGGCGGCCGGGGGATGCCGATCGTCGCCGGAGAGGTCTATACCTCACTTGAACGCGGCATCCTGGACGGAGCGTTTGCCTTTGCCTTCATTACGGCCGAGAAAATGAAACTGCACGAGCAGGCACCGTACATCATTGAGGGCGGGGCCGGCGCTCATGCCCCCACCACTGTCGTCATGAACCGAAGCCTGTGGCGCTCGTTGCCCGACGATCTGAAAGAAGTCGTCAGCCAGACCGTCAAGGATCTTTATGACTGGAAATACCTCGATCTTTACTCGAAGCTGACCGCCGAGAGCGTGGATAAGATGGTCAATGCCGGGGCCAAATTCTCCACCTGGTCCGATGCTGAGATCAAAAAGGCCAAAAGCATCGTCCAACCCGAACAGGTTAACCTGTGGATCGATGAAATCGCCAAACCGATGAAATTTGATGGCGCGGCTTTTCAGGCAAAGGTCGATGCCCTCATTCAAAAATACGAACCCGGAAAGCTTAAGACGCCCTGGGAAGTATACAAGGCGAAATACCTGTAGAAGAAATCAGCCACTGCTTGCCCGGCCGGATCTTTTCACTGGCGGGGCGGGCGCTGCCTGGAGGCGATCGGGAAGCGATGTTTCGGATTCGGTCGCATCCGGGCAATGGTGGCCGGAGTCTTTTCCATTGGCTCCGGAGAGAGTTGCCAATTTGGGGTCTTCCGCATTCCTAACGCAGCCCGAGGTCGATGTACCGGGCCTGCAGCGAGCCCTTCATTTTTCCCCGGCGGCAAGCCGCCCAACTTCTGGCGGAGGGAATTGAACATGAGCCGTTCCTCCCAACTTCTGGTCGAAAAAATAGCCGATACATACAAGATCTTTTGCACTGTCATGGGCGCCATCGCCGGCTCCACCATCGCGATAATGATGCTGAGTACAACGGCAGACGCCACGGCCCGGTACGTGATCAACAATCCGATTCCCGGGGTCTTTGAACTCAATGAGGTCATTCTAGTGATCTGCGTCTACATGGGGCTGGCCTGGACCCAGATCGAGCGGGGCCATATCCGGGTGACGGCCTTTCTGATGCGCGTTTCCCACCGCACCGAGGCCATGATGAATATCCTGGCCTGGACGGTCACCTTCGTATTTATTTTCATTATCGGATACCAGAGCGCCGTGGGCGCCATCGAGTCGTTCCATATCCGCGAATTCAGGTGGGGTTCGGTGCAGATGCCGATCTGGTGGGCCAAGGCCCTGGTCCCGATCGGCTGCTGGATGATGGGCTTCCAGCTACTGATCGATATCTGGAAAGACATCGAAGTTCTTCGCGGCCGGCTGCCCCGGCAATCGCGCTAACACGGCGAACGTTTGTATCGCCTTATCAATCGACAGGTGAGTTCAATGATGGATCCAGTCTTTGCTGTACTGCTCAGTATACCGCTCGTTCTGTTCATGCTGGCCGCCGGGATACCCGTTTTTGTATCCCTCGGGCTGGCCGGCTTTCTCGGTTGCGTGGCCATTTCCAGTTGGGAAATGGCACTGATACAGCTCAAGGTCTTTCCCTATGTACAGACCGCCAGCTACCTACTGGTGGTGGTACCGCTGTTCGTCATCATGGGGCATTTTGCATTCCGGGCTGGAATCGGCCGGGACGTCTACCTGATTGGGCGCAACTGGTTTTCACGGTTTCCGGCCGGCTTGGGGGTGGCAACGATTATCGGCAGCGCCGGATTCGCAGCCTGCTCCGGTTCCAGCGTGGCGACCGCCGCCACCATGGGCGCTGTGGCCATTCCCGAAATGCGGGACCAGGGATACGATCCGAAACTGGCTTGCGGAATTGTTGCCGCCGGCGGTGTTCTCGGGATCCTGATTCCGCCGAGCGTGATCCTCGTTTTCTATGGGGTGATTACTGACACCTCAGTCGGCTCCATGCTGATCGCCGGAGTAATTCCGGGTTTTCTGTCGGTGGCCGTCTATGTCCTCGGCCTGGCATCGCTCAGTCGGATCGAGCCCACCCTGGCTCCCCAGCCGATGGACGTGCCGTGGATCGAACGGATCCGGTCGCTCAAACACGGACTCGGCGCTTTTCTTCTTTTTCTGACGGTGGTGGGCGGCATCTACATCGGATGGTTCACTCCCACCGAGGCAGCGGCCGTCGGCTCGTTCGTGGCTTTTCTGGCGATGGTCATCCGGCGAAAGAGCATTGAAAAATTCTGGCCGGCACTGCAGGAATGCTTCGTATCGACCCTGCGCACCTCCTGCATGGTCTTTATCGTTATCGTCGGCGCCGGTTTGTACAGCTTTTTCCTGACCCTGGCCCAGGTGCCCCAGATGATTTCCGCCTGGGTCGCCACGCTTCCGGTGCCGCCCCTGCTTGTAGTCGGTCTTTTTCTCCTGCTCTACATCCCCTTAGGAATGCTTCTCGATTCGTTTTCCCTGCTGCTGGTCACCCTGCCGATCATGTTCCCGGTGGTGGTCGACCAGATGGGTTACAGCGCCCTGTGGTTCGGCATCCTTTCCACCAAACTGTGCGAAGTCGGACTGATCACACCGCCAGTGGGACTCAATGTCTATGTCCTGGCCGGGGTGGTCCAGGACGTTCCCCTGGCGGATATCTTCAAAGGATGCCTGTGGTTTGTGGTCTTCGAACTGATCGCCACGGTCATCCTCTTTGCCTTTCCGGCGCTCAGCTACTGGCTGCCGATGACCATGAAATAACGCCACCGGCCCGGAAAACCAGACAGATGCACGCTCATCGATGCTACCCACTATCCGGAGAATTTAATGAATCAGACATCAGGCCGATTGAACGGCCGTAAAGCAATTGTCACGGGGGGGGCCCGCGGAATCGGCGCGGCCACGGCGATATCCATGGCCAGAGAGGGGGCCGATATAGTGGTCGCCGATCTGATCCCGACGGAAGATACCGTGGCCCGGATCGAGGCCATGGGCCGGCGGGCCGTGGCCGCCAAGGCCAACGTAACCCAGGCCAAAGACGTCAAGGAGTTGGTCGAAAAGGCCATTGACGCCATAGGCCATGTGGACATTCTGGTCAACAATGCCGGTGTGGTCCATCGGGACAGCTTGCTGGAAACTTCGGAAGCGACCTGGGACCGGGTGGTCGACGTGGTCCTGAAGGGGACGTTTCTGTGTATCCAGGCCGTATATCCTCACATGCGGGATCGACGATACGGTAAGGTCGTCAACGTCAGTTCCATATCGGGGATCGTCGGCGGCGCCGTTTCCAAACTCAGCGACACCCCGGAACTGACCCAGGGTCGGTCTGGACCGGCATATGCCGCGGCCAAGGGCGGGATCCTGGCTCTCACCCGATGGATCGCCAAGGATGTGGCCAAGGACGGCATCTATGTCAACGCCATCGCCCCGGGGGCCTGCGACACGGAGATGACCCGGGGGTACAACTACTCCGTGGACGCCCTTCCGATCCCGAGGATGGGACAGCCAGAGGAGATGGCCGAGGCGATCCTGTTTCTGGCTTCTGACGCTTCAAGCTACATCACGGGCCAGGTTTTGAACGTCGACGGCGGCTGGGTCATGGCCTGATCGGAGCAATCCGGATGGACCGTCGATGGTAGATGCAAGACATAACAGCAAGGAGCTTCACACGATGAACCTGAGTATGCTTCTGACAAAAACAGCACGTCTGTATCCGGAAAAAGAGGCCCTGATCCAAGGATCGAGGACACTCACGTACGGCCAGTTCAATGCCCGGGCCAACCAGCTGGCCAACGCGCTGGGCCGCCTTGGCGTCCGTCCGGGCGAAAATGTGGCGATTCTGCAATACAATTATCCGGAGACCTTCGAAGCCCTTTTCGGGTGTCTGAAGGCAGGATGCGGTACCGTTCCGATCAATTTCCGCCTCCATCCGAAAGAGTGCGCCTTTATCATCGATCATTCCGATGCCCGGGCCGTTATCATCTCCCCGGAATTCAACGACGCGATCAGGGAGATCCAAGACCGGATCCCGAAGGTACGCCATCTGATCTCCCTGCCCGGCGGGTCCGGCGACATCCTCGACTACGAGACTCTGCTGGCAGCGGAATCGAACCGTTTCGAGGATGCCGATGTCGATCCGGACGATCTGGCCTGGCTGTTTTATACTTCCGGAACCACAGGGATGCCCAAGGGAGCCATGCTGACTCACCGCAACCTTCTGGCCATGTCCATGAATTTCTATGCGGACATCTGCCCGGGATTCGGCCCGGAAGACGTTGCCCTTCATGCGGCCCCCTTGTCCCATGGAAGCGGCCTGTACGGTCTGCCGAACATCGGCAAGGGGGCAACGAACGTCATCCTCGAGTCAAAGACCTTCGATCCGAAGCTGGTGTTCCGGACCATCGAGCGATACCGGGTCACGAACATGTTCGCCGCCCCGACCATGATCAAGATGCTGATTGATCACCCGGATATCGGACGCCACGATCTTGATTCAATGAGGGCCTTGAATTACGGGGGCGCGCCAATGCTGGTCGAAGACATGAAAAAGGCGATCGGGAAGCTCGGATCGTGCCTCGTTCAGCTCTTCGGGCAGGGTGAATCGCCCATGACCATTACCGGTCTGCCCCATCGGGACCACGTAATCGGAGGCACGCCTGAGCAGTCGAAGCGACTGGCTTCGGCGGGTTTTGCGCGAACCGATGTGGAGGTCCGGATCTT
>ENA-ORCU01000511-ORCU01000511.1-marine-metagenome-genome-assembly--contig:-NODE-511-length-14101-cov-2.892470_pt1 | contig 14101 bp, 10 predicted proteins | sample MGYA00248631_ERZ508512 | MGnify/ENA primary metagenome ERZ508512 (study PRJEB26183, sample SAMN06268844) | marine metagenome | isolation source: Tt an P1 anaerobic enrichment on pine from sediment taken...
GCATGGTGCGCACCGACCAGCAGCGTGCCGAACGCGGGTCACGTCACGAAGGCATTCGCGCAAACGAGGACGGCTCGACGCCGATCTTCATCGGCCCCAGGCCTCCCGAGGGCTGGGAGAACAACTGGATCAAGTCGATGCCGGGCCGGGCTTGGTTCCCCTATTTTCGTTTCTACGGTCCGACCAAGCCATTTTTTGATCAGAGCTGGAAGCTCCCGCAGATAGAAGAGATGGATTTTAAGACATACGAGAAAAAATAAGCATCAATTGCCACTGTCGCCGTCAGGTCGCAGGGCAGCTGGTTCTTCATCGACAACACAGAACAAGCTACTGCAGCGGCGTGCGCGCCGGCGAGGGGCGGCTGCTCAAATGCCTGGAGGAGCACGACAGCCAGGTCAGCGGACGCTGCAGGCAGGCCCTGAAGGATGTGGGGCTGAAGTAAAGTTATGTGCAACATCAAAACAGGAGAATTCTCACCATGAACAAAAAGGCTTTCACGTGGTTCATCGTCCTGCTGCTGGGCTTGGGCCTGGCCGCCCCGGCACTTCAGGCGGCAGACAAACCCAACATCCTTGTCATCATGCCGGATGATGTGGGCTGGTTCAACATCAGCGCCTACAACATGGGCATGATGGGCTACCGCACGCCGAACATCGACCGCATCGCTAATGAAGGGATGATCTTTACCGACTCCTACGGCGAACAGTCGTGCACGGCCGGAAGGTCCTCGTTCATCACGGGGCAGAGCGTGTATCGCACCGGTCTGTCCAAGGTCGGCCTGCCGGGCGCTGATATCGGACTGCGCAAGGAGGATCCGACCATCGCCGCATTGCTGAAGAAGCAAGGCTACGCAACCGGCCAATTCGGCAAGAACCACCTCGGCGACAAAGACGAGTTCCTGCCGACCAACCATGGCTTTGACGAGTTTTTCGGCAACCTGTATCACCTCAATGCGGAAGAAGAACCGGAAAACGAGGATTACCCCGGCGACCAGAAGCTCCCCAACGGCAAAACCTTCCGCGAGCAGTATGGTCCGCGCGGCGTGATCCATTCCTGGCTCTTGCCCGATGGCACCCAGAAGATCGAAGATACCGGACCTCTGACCAAAAAGCGCATGGAGACGGTGGATGACGAGACGTCCGACCGGGCCATCGCCTTCATCAGGGAGCAGGTGAACGCCGGCAAGCCCTTCTTTGTCTGGTGGAATGGAACCCGAATGCACTTCCGCACCCACGTCAAGGAGGAGCTTCGCGGCATTTCCGGGCAGGACGAATACGCCGACGGCATGGTCGAACACGACATCCATGTCGGCAAGTTCCTCAAGCTGCTCGATGAATTGAACATCGCCGACAACACGATCGTCTTCTATTCCACCGACAACGGCCCTCACTACAACACCTGGCCGGACGCGGCCATTACGCCGTTCCGCGGCGAAAAGAACACCAACTGGGAAGGCGGCTGGCGCGTGCCTGCCATGGTCCGCTGGCCCGGTCAGGTCCAGGCAGGTTCGGTGGCTAACGGCATCGTCCATCACATGGACTGGCTGCCGACCTTCCTTGCCGCCGCCGGCGCGCCCGACATCAAGGAACAGCTCAAGAAAGGCAAGGTCAAGGCCATTGGACGTCGCTACAAAGTGCATCTGGACGGCTATAACCTGATACCGTACCTCACAGGCCAGAGCAAGGAGAGCCCACGTAAGGAAATCTTCTATTTCTCGGATGACGGCGACCTGACGGCGTTGCGGTATCAGGACTGGAAGCTGATCTTCATGGAGCAGAAGGTGCCCGGCACTCTCCGCGTCTGGCAGGAACCCTTCGTGCCTCTACGGGTGCCTTTTATCGAGAATCTGCGGCGTGATCCCTACGAGCGGGCACAGATCACGTCGAACACCTACTATGACTGGCTGATCGACCGCGCCTACCTGCTCGTGCCGGCCCAGGCATACGTCGGCCAGTTTCTCGGCACCTTCAAGGACTTTCCGCCGCGGCAGAAAGCTGCAAGCTTCAGTCTCGACCGAGTGATGGAAAAGCTGGAGAGTACCGCAGGCGCTCAATAAGGCAATTTCGAGGGGCAGGGTTTATTCGGCGGGCGCTCAGCTTCGGGCTTCCGCCGATTGCCCATCACTCATGGAGTAAAGGATTTACATGATGAGAAAAGCCACCTTTTCGCTCTGTGCATTTCTTCTCCTTCTTGCAGGCACGCTGGCCGGTCAGGCTCTCGCCCAGACAGACCCTTTGCCTTCCTGGAACGATACCGCGCCGAAGAAGGCCATCATCTCCTTCGTCGAGCAAGTGACCAGACCGGGCTCGCCGAACTTTGTTCCGCCTGAAGAACGCATTGCCGTGTTCGACAACGACGGCACTCTTTGGGCCGAGCAGCCGTTGTACTTTCAGTTCCTTTTCGCGATAGACCGGGTAAAGGACCTTGCACCCCAGCATCCCGAATGGAAGACCCAGGAGCCGTTCGCGTCGCTACTCAAGGGCGACGTAAAAGGTGCTCTGGCGGGCGGGGAACACGCGCTGGTCGAGATCGTTGCGGCGACCCATTCCGGCATGACCACCGAGGAGTTCAAGCAGATCGTCCGGGACTGGCTGGCCACGGCAAAGCACCCGAAATCCCAGCGGCCCTACACCGACATGGCGTATCAGCCCATGCTTGAACTGCTCGACTATCTTCGCGCAAACGGCTTCAAGACTTTCATTGTCTCCGGCGGCGGCATCGAGTTCATGCGCGCCTTCGCCGAGGAGGTCTACGGCATCCCGCCCGAGCAGGTTGTCGGCAGCGCCGGCAAGCTGAACTTTGAGATGCGCCAGGGGAAGCCGGTGCTGGTGAAGCAGCCGGCTGTGCATTTCGTGAACGACAAGGAGGGGAAACCCATCGGCATCCAGAGATTCATCGGCCACCGGCCAGTTGCCGCCTTCGGCAACTCGGACGGTGACCTGCAGATGCTGATGTGGACGGACGCCGGCGACGGCGGGCGCTTCTGCCTCCTCGTCCACCATACCGACTCCGAGCGAGAGTGGGCCTACGACCGAGCCTCCTCAATCGGCAGACTGGACAAGGCCCTGGATGAGGCGAAAGCCAAGAAGTGGACGGTAGTCGACATGAAGGATGATTGGAAGCGGGTTTTTCCGTGGGAGAGCAAGTAATCGATTAACCCAGTGCAAGGCTGAGTATTTCCGCAGGGATGTGCCGCTTTTCCCCATAGCAGAACATTCTGGCCGCCGATAAAAGCGCATGGTACGCCCGAAGAACCGTCGAACTGCCGGTTCCTTCGGGCGTTTCTGGATTATTTTCGATAGCGCAACCCACCAAGGGGACGACACCGGGATATTGCCATCGCTCGCGATCGAATTGTCAGGCTGCGGTCTTCGAAAAACAGCCCGCCAGCAAATTATAAAGCCAGCCAAAAATCAGCCCGGCAATGAGACCGTCGACCAAGCCGTAAAGGGTGCCGATAATAACTGAGCCGAATTCGGGAGCGGCATGGTAGCCAGGATACACAGAGGCGACGAGTTCAAGAAAAAAAACGCCGTAAGAAGGCCAGATCAGGTTTGCGATGCCAACAAGAAAAATCGCACCGCTCCAGAGCAGGGCGGCAGCAACAGCAAAAGCGAGGACGTTGAGTTTCATAAGATCTCCTGGTCTAAACGATGGACGTAAAGAGCTTTGAATGCCGCAAAAACCTTAACTGAAACACGGGAACTGGGGGAAGAAAGGAGCGAAGAACAAGGACGAGATGAGTCTCCGCCTACTCCAAGTAGTACCCGCAGGCTATAAGGAAGTCCTGGCCGGGAACTCTCATGAAGTAAGTCCTCTCGGGGGTTGGCATCTCTGAACCCGGTTTGGGCCACTTATACTCAACCCAGCCGTATCCTTTCTCCTTAGCGATTTCGGTCATTTTTTGAACGCGATACGACCATAAGAACTCGTTAAAGTTTATGCTCCCGAGCATTTATGTCAACCGGCACTTGCGTTCGAATTCCGGGTACATCCATGACAGTTAAAGCAAGGGAGTGGCACCTCGTTGACGCAGAAGGCAACAAGAGCGGGGATGTAGGGTTAGGGTCTTGGGCAAGGCTGGGACTGGTGGCTGTCTCCCCCGGAATCTTCCGACACAAAATTTACCGGAAAACTTGTTTTTCCCGTGCCGGGGATATGGTAACGTTCGAGTCACCTCTTCCGGAGATGACAATGATCGGACCGACCGAAGACATGCCCTGGATTATCGAAACCCTGCTGGACACGGACCTGTACAAACTCACCATGCTGCAGGCCTTTTACCACGGCAGCGAATTCGAAGGTGCGGATGCCGAATGGAAGTTCAAGTGCCGGAATCCCGAGAACAAGCAGCTCCATCGCTTGCTCCCGGAGATTCGGCGCCAGTTCGAGCAGCTTTGCACGCTGCGATTTCAGGACGACGAAATTCGCTATTTGGCAAGCCTGGGCTATTTCAAGCCGGACTTTCTCGACTACCTGGCCACGTTGCGCCTGGAGATGAAACACCTCTCCCTTCGCCCCGACGGCGAGGATATCGAGCTCCGCTTTCACGGCCCTCTTCTGCAGGTAACACTCTTCGAAATCTACGGGCTTTCGATCATCAACGAGGTCTATACCAGAACCGCCTTCCCCCACCCCACTTACCAAAGGGGGCGACAGCGCCTTCAGCAGAAGATCGATCTGTTGCGGGAACGAGGCGACCTGGCCGGACTTAGAATTGTCGATTTCGGCACCCGCCGCCGCTTCAACCGCCCGTGGCAGGAATGGGTGCTCAAAACCCTTCACCGCGAAATTCCGAAAATCTTGGCCGGAACCAGCAACGTGCACCTGGCCCGCGAACTGGGACTGACGCCGGTAGGCACCATGGCCCACGAATGGTTCCAGGCCTGGCAGGCGGTGACCCGGCTGGAGGATGCACAGCGGGCCGCCCTGCTGGCCTGGCTGCGGGAATATCCGGACTGCCTGGGAGTCGCTCTGACCGACTGCTATTCCATGGAAGCCTTCTGCAGGGATTTCAATCTTTTTTTCGGCAACCTTTACGACGGTTTGCGCCACGACAGCGGCGACCCGATCGCCTGGGGCGAGAGGGCGATTCGGAGCTATGAAGAACTCGGCATCGAACCGATAGGCAAAACCCTGGTATTCAGCGACAGCCTGACCTTCGGCAAAATCCTCGAGATCTACGACCACTTCCGGGGCCGGATCAACACCGGCTTCGGCATCGGCACCAAGCTGACCAATGACCTGGGCTACGAACCGCTCAACATCGTCATCAAGATGGTGTCCTGCAACAGCCGCCCGGTGGCCAAAATCAGCGACGCCCCGGGCAAAAGCATGTGCGAAGACCCGGCCTACCTGGAAAACCTTGCGCAGCTCTACGAAATCGCCGGCTGGTAGTCTGCGACCCGCCTGACGCCGGCACCGAGAAACCGCCGCAACGTACAAATTCGAACCTTTATGCCAGAGCCGCTTAAGGAAAGGCAGGCCTTGCCATCAGCGCCGCCCTGAGACGCTCGATATAGTCGTCTGGGAAGGTCCACAGCGGCTGACCCGGAAGCCGCACCAGCCCGCGATCCTCAGGATCAAGGTCGTGCATCAAGGTCATGAGCAGATCGCTGCTGACCCAGGGACTGCTGCGAAAGTAGCCGTGCCCGTTGCCCGTATCCGAACCTTCGACCGCCGTCACATCGACCATGTGGAGATGGGGCGTCTTTTGCAGATATTCCAGCACGCGCGGGTTAAGGAAATCGACCCGTGTCTGGCCGAGCCGCTCCCGGCGCAACAGCCACGTAGAAAAACCAAGAGCCTTGTCCGTGGCCGAAACATAGATGGTGGCGTCCTCCACGACCTTCAGAAGTTCGTCGACCAGGTAGGCGCCGAACAGCTGGCGGTCCATATCGCTTCCGACCAGAATCAGCTGGCCGATGCGGAATTTGCTGAGAACCGCCTCCGGATCTGCGGAAACGTTCATCAGCGCCAACTGGTGAAGGGCGCCGGCCACCACTCGGGTACCGGCGCTGTAGCCGACAAGGTTGATCCTCTCCGCATCCGTCTCCTCGGCCAGGTACTCCAGAAATATCCTCAGGTTGTGAGCCGAAAGCTGCGTCGTTTCAAGATCGGAGAAGTAGGCCCACCTGCTCGGCGTCGACGGCCAGGCATATGCGATAAAAACCCCTTCGTAACCAAGAAAATGCCACAGTTCAGCTGCAACCAGCAGCGGATTATCGAACACCACCTTGTACCCATGAACATAGATGAAGATCTCTTTTTTGGAGGAGGCGGCAAGACTCTCGTTGATGGTGGCGGCAAATTGTTGCGCCGCGGCATGGGGTTGTGGCGGAATGATTTCGCGGGGGGTGAAAACGTTGAAGCTACGATCGAGGATGCCCAGTTCATCGACCGCATCAACCTTGAGCGGATATTTATCCGTCCGGTTTTTCAGCAGCGAAACGCGGCGTGCCTCCTCCCAGGTATAGCCTTCCTTGCCGAGGGCGACCCTCGCCAGCCCGAGCCGCAGATTGAATCCGCGCTCGTTCAGGTAGAATTGGTCCCCCTCAGCATCGGGCTTTCTGTCCGTGGCGTAAAAAACGGGAACAACGGGGGCTTCGACGACTGCAGGTTGGCTGGAAAAGAGGTCGACGGTGCCGTCGGTGTAGACCTCCGGGGCGGGCATAAGATCGATGATGAAGGGGTTTTTCTTAGCGCAAGCGGTCAGGCTCAGGACCAACGCCGCCACCATCAAGGTAGCGCCCAAACGGGCCCAGCCGCTGCTGTACGACTTGGTTTGACGGAAAGGAAACATGCTACGATCCCCTGTGCTGGAAACCGGAGCGCTCAGCAGAAATCAGATGCCGCGTTTCTCCGGCTGGCATAGTCTTCTTCGGCACATTAAAACCGTAACACAGCTGATTGACTCGGCAAGGCGCAAGCTGCCGGCAAACCGTAAAAGCGGCTTGACCGGGGCCATGCGTTCATCCACCATCGACGATAAACCAAAGGCCTTCCCGCCATCGGGAAGGCCTTTAATTGCAAAAGCCCAAACAAAGCAAACTGAACCCATCTGCCGATTTATTCTCGGCGCACGAACTCAGCCGGGCTGTTCCACGGGCTTCAGGCCGGCCAGATAATCACCGATCAGGGCTCCGCCCTGCTTGCTGAGGGAAAAAGCGGAACTGTCCATCAGCCAGGTATGAAGCAGGCCGATCAATAAAGCACGCAGGGCCAGGGCGGCCTGGATGCAGTCGACATCGGCGCGCACCAGACCAATATTCTGCAGGCGGCGCAGGTTGTCCTCGTCCCTCTGCTGCAGGCTCCGCAGCCTGTTCTGGTACTGGTCCCGAAGCTCCACCAGGTCGTCGGTGAACTCGGTGCGGAAAATGACCGTTTCGAAGTACCTGCGAAAGCGCTGATCCAGCTCGAGTTGATTAAAATATCGCAGCAGCCCGTCCTGAATATCGGCCAGGGAAGCGACCGGCATCTGCAAAAGGTCTTTGAGGCGGATGCCGCCCGAGTCCTCGATCTCTTCCTTCAGCCCGACAAACAGGTCGACCTTGTCCTTGAAATGCCAGTAGATGGCGCCGCGCGTCACGCCGGCCTTGCGGGCGATCTGCTCCAGGGTGGTGCGGGCATAGCCCCGGTCGTGGAACAACTCCAGCGCAGCATTGAGGATGTCCTGCCGGGTCTGCTCGGATTCGGCTTTGGTCTTACGGGCCATCAGCCAACCTCCTTTGCCTCGGGGCGTGTCCCCTTCCAGCGGACGCGCAACCTTTCGCTGGCCCGCTGAATGACCACATAGAAGACCGGCACGAACAGCAACAGCAACAAAGTGGCGGCGATCATGCCGCCGAACACGGCGGTACCGAGGGCCTGGCGACTGGCGGAACCGGCCCCGCTGGCGATCACCAGCGGGATGACGCCGAGGATGAAGGTAAAGGCGGTCATCAGCACCGGCCGAAAACGCAGCCTGGCCGCCTCCAGGGAGGCCTCGACGATCTCCTCGCCGGCGTCGCGCTTGGCCTTGGCGAATTCGACAATAAGGATGGAGGTCTTGGAGGCCAGAGCGATTAGCAGCACGATACCGATCTGGGTATAGACGTTAACGTCCATACCACGGGCCATGACCGCACCGGCCGTGCCGAGCAGGGCCAGCGGCACCGAGAGGATGACCATCAGCGGACTGGACCAGCTTTCGTACTGGGCGCAGAGCACCAGGTAGACGAAGGTCACCGCCAGCAGGAAGGTCAGCAGGGTCTGGCTGCTGGTGACCTTTTCCTGGTAGGACATGCCGGTCCACTCGTAACCGATGGACGCCGGCAGCTTGCTTTTCGCCAACTGCTCCATCAGCGCTAGGGCCTGGCCGGAACTGAATCCGGACGCCGCTTTGCCGTTGATGACGGCCGAAGGGTACATGTTGTAGCGCCGCACCAACTGCGGCCCGACCGCCTCATCGATGGAGGCTACGCTGCCAAGGGGGATCATCTGGCCGCGGCCATTGCGCACCTCGAGCCGGCGGATATCCTCGGCGCTGTTGCGGAAAGACGCGTCGGCCTGCACCTTGACCTGGTAGGTCCGGCCGAACTTGTTGAAGTCGTTGACGTAGACCGAGCCGAGGTAGGCCTGCAGGGTGTCGAAGATGTTGCTCAGGGGGATGTCCAGGGTCTTGGCCTGGGTGCGGTCGACGTCGGCGTAGAGCTGCGGCACGTTTGCACGAAAGGTGGTATAGACCTCCTTCAGCTGCGACTGGCTGTTGGCACTCTGAATGACATCGCCGGCCACCTGCTGCAGTACCTCCAAACCGACCCCGCCGCGGTCCTGAAGCTCCATGAGGAAACCTCCGGCGAAGCCGAGACCACGGATAGCAGGCGGCGGAAAGGCAAAGATGCGCGCCTCCTGGATGTCGGCGAACGATTGCCACATCTGGCCGACCAGTGCATCTTGAGTGAGGCCCTTGGCGGTACGCTTGGACCAGGGGTCAAAGACGATCCACATGGTCGCCATATTGGAGCTGGGCGCCATGTCGACCAGGGAGAAGCCGACGATGCCGACATAGTTCTGAATCCCCTCCATAGTAGCGAAGCGGCGGTTGAGTTCCTCCACCACCGCGCTGGTGCGCTCAACGGAGGCGGCATCTGGCAGCTGGATTATGACAAAAGCGTAGCCCTGGTCCTCGACCGGTACGAAGCCGGTGGGCAGGCGGCCAAAAGCCCAGAAGGCGGCGCCGACCAGCAGTACGAAACAGACCAGGGTCACCGCAGCGCGACGGATCAGGCCGGTCAGTAACCGGCCGTAGAGGTTGCGGGTGTGGTCGAAGGCGTTGTTGAAGAGGCGGAAGAACCAGTTGTGGCTGACCTGCCCCGGACGCAGCACCAGGGCGCAGAGGGCCGGGCTGAGGGTCAGGGCGTTGAGCGAACTGAATACGGTAGCGGTGGCGATGGTCAGCGAAAACTGGCGGTAGAGCTGACCGGTGATGCCGCCGAGAAAGGCGGTCGGGATAAAGACCGCCAACAGTACCAGGGTGGTGGCGATGACCGGTCCGGTGACCTCCCGCATGGCGCGGATGGTCGCCTCGCGGGCCGACAAACCGAGCTCGTCGATGTTGCGGGCGGCGTTTTCCACTACCACGATGGCGTCGTCGACGACGATACCGATGGCCAGCACGATGCCGAACAGCGACAGCATGTTGATGCTGACGCCGAGAGCCGCCATGACGGCAAAGGTACCGATCAGCGAGACCGGGATGGTCAGCGCCGGAATCAGGGTCGCCCGCCAGTCCTGGAGAAAGACGAAGATGGTCACGAAGACCAGGAGCACGGCGATGAGCAGGGTCTGCACCACCTCCTCGATGGCGGTATCGACGAAGTCGGTGGTATCGAAGGGCACGAAGTACTTCATGCCGGGCGGAAAATCCTTAGCCAGCTCGGCCAGCTTGGCCGTCACCTGGTCGGCCACATCGAGGGCATTGGCGCCGGGTAGCTGATAGATACCGAGCGCCACCGACGGCTTGCCGTTGTACTGCACGCGCTCGCCGTAGTTTTTGGCGCCGAGCTCGATGCGGGCCACGTCTTTGACCCGGATCAGGCGGCTTCCCGGCGCATTACGCAGGATGATGTCGCCGAACTGCTCGGCGCTCTTCAACCGGCCGCGGGTGGTGACCGTGTACTGGAACTGCTGACCGGAAGGGGCCGGCTCCTGGCCGACCATGCCGGCGGCCACCTGCACGTTCTGCTCGCGCAGGGCCGCGACCACGTCGCTGGTGGTCAACTGGCGGGCCTTGAGCCGGTCGGCGTCGAGCCAGATGCGCATGCTGTAGTCGCGGGCGCCGAAGATCCGCACGTCGCCGACACCATCAATACGGGCCAGTTCATCCCTGATGCGCAGGCTGGCGTAGTTGCTTAAAAAGAGGGTGTCGTACTCTTCATCCGGCGCATACAGGGAAGCGATCAGCAGGATATTGGTCGACTGCTTCTTGGTCGACACGCCAAGCTGTTTGACCTCTTCGGGAAGGGACGGCTCGGCGATTGCCACCCGGTTCTGCACCAGCACCGCCGCCATGTCGAGGTCGGTGCCGACCTCGAAGGTAACGGTCAGGGCGTAGCTGCCGGTGTTGGAGCAGTTGGAGGACATGTAAAGCATGCCCTCGACACCGTTGACCTGCTCCTCGATAACCTGGGCAACGGTTTCGGCCACGACCTCGGCGTTGGCCCCCGGATAGTTGGCGGTGACCTGCACCGTGGGCGGCGAGATCTCCGGATACTGGGCGATGGGCAGGGTGCGCATGGTCACCAGGCCGGCGAGCACGATGACGATGGAGACGACCGAGGCAAAAATCGGCCGGTCGATGAAGAACTTACTGAACATGGCGGCTCCCTATTGCGCTTTGGGCTGCTTGGCGGCGGCCAGTTGCTCGACGGTCATCGGATTCACGGGAGCACCGGGCCGGACCCGCTGCAGACCGTTGACGATCACCCGGTCGCCGGCAGCGATCCCCTTGTTGACCTCCCGCATGCCATCCTCGGCTCTACCAACCTGCACCGGCCGGTATTCGACCTGGTTCTGGTCGTTGACTACAAACAGGTAGTAACCCTGCTGGTCGATACCGAAGGCCTGCTCCGGAACGACCAGGGCGTCCTTCTGCACGCTGATCGGCGCCCGCAGGCGGGCGAACAGCCCCGGCAACAGACTGCCGTCCGGATTGGCAAACACACCGCGCACCTGAATGGTACCGGTCTCTTCGTCGACCCGGTTGTCCACATAGTCGATATGACCGGGATGGGGAAAGTCGTCCTCGGTAGTCAGGCTGAGAAATACCTTGCTTTGACCGTTGCCGTTGGTCGGTGACTGTTGAGCCGCATGCTGCTGATATTCGAGCAGATCCCGCTCGTTGACATTGAAGTAGACATAGAGGGGATCCTGACTGACCACCGTCGCCAGCAAGGTCTGATCACCGGCGCCGACCAGGTTGCCGGCATCAACCAGATGGCGGCCGATACGACCGCTGATGGGAGCATGCATACTGGTGTAGGACAGCTCCAGGCGGGCCGTTTCCACGGCCGCCCGCGCCGCTTCGATGGCCGCTTTGGCCTTGGCCTGTTCGGCCCGGGCGGCAATCACCTCCACCTCGCTGACCGCATTGTCCTTAAAGGCGTTTTCCTTGCGGGTCAGGGTCGCCTCGGCCAGGCGCATCTCCGCCCGGCGCATGGCCAGCTCGGCCTTCGCCTCGTCGAGCCGCGCCTGAAAAGGACGGGGGTCGATTACAAACAGCAGCTGCCCCTTCTCGACGTGGCTACCGGAATCGAAGTGAATACTCTGCAAATAACCTTTGACCCGGGCGCGGATCTCCACCGATTCGACCGCCGCGGTGGTGCCGCTGTACTGGGCGTAGTGGGTGACATCCTTTACCTGCGGCTCGGCGACGGTGACCGTCGGCGGCGGCGGAGCAACAAAGGTGTTCTTCTCCTTACAACCGGCCAGGAGCAACAGGCCCAGCAGCAACAGGGGACTCCAGTTGATGATTTTACGCTCTATTTTCTGCATCAGGGCTTCTCCTCGCTTTTGGATTCGGCCAATTGAGCCGACGCCTCCGGCGGAGTCCAACCGCCGCCGATGGCCTTGTACAGCTGCACCAGGTTGATAACCACGTCGCCGCGGGCGGCAGCGAGCTCATTCTCAATTGTGAACAGGGCCCGTTGGGCATCGAGCACGTTCTGAAAGTCGGACAGGCCGTCCTTGTAGAGGCCGGTGGCCAGCTTCAGGGAACGCTGCGCCGCGGACTGGGAACGCTCGAGGGCGGTCTGCTGGATACGCTGCTGCAAATACTCGGTAAGGGCGTTTTCCGCCTCGGCCACCGCAGTGAGCACCGTCTGCTCGTAGCGGTAAAGAGCCTGCTCAGCCAGCGCCTCTTCGGCGGCAATGTTACTGCGCACCCGGTTGCCGTCAAACAGCAGCCAGCGCACCGCCGGGCCGAAGGAAAAGGCGCGACTGGACGACTTGAACAGATCACCGGCGGAAATGGATTCCAGGGCAAAGGTGCCGGACAGGGACAGGCGCGGATAAAGATCAGCGGTGGCGATGCCGATGCGGGCGGTCTGGGACGCCAGCTGACGCTCGGCGCGACGCACGTCCGGCCGGCGCCGTAACAGGTCGGCCGGCACGCCGACCGCCACGGTGGCGGGCGGCAGGGGGATCGGCGCCGGCTCGTTCAGCTCGGCAAAAAGCTCGCCGGGCATGCGGCCCAGCAGCACGGTCAAGGCATTGATCGCCTGGCGCAGAGCGGTGCGCAGCGGCGGCACCACCGCCTCGGAGGCAGCCAGGACCCGCTCCGCCTGAGCGACGTCGAGCCCGGTGGCCAGGCCGTTTCTGAACCTGGAACGGGTCAGCTCCAGCACCTGGCGCTGGGATACGATATTGCCATCGGTGGCCGCCAGCCGGGCTTGGACGGTGCGGATGGTGAAGTAGCTGCGGGCGATCTCCGCATAGACCGAAATCATCACGTCGGCCTGATCTTCAGAGCTGGCCTGATAATCAGCCCTGGCCGCTTCCACGCTGCGGCGAATGCGACCGAACAAATCGATCTCCCAGCTGGCATCGAAGCCCACCCCATAAAGCGTCTCGCTGTCGCCGCCATTGGCACTCAGGCCATTTTCACTGGTGCGCAGACGCTGGACACTGCCCTGGGCATCGACTTGCGGCCAATACTCGCCGGAGGCGACCCCCAATCGGGCTCGCGCCTCCCGGACCCGGGCCAAAGCGCTGCGCAGATCGAGATTGCGATGAGCGCCCTCTTCGATAAGACGTTGCAGTAGCGGATCGTCGAACAAGGTCCACCAGCGGACGATCAAGTCCAGGTCTCGCGCCAGAGCCGGATCGTCTCCATCCTGCCAGGCCTCCGGCAGCTCGGATTGAGGAGCCTCATAGTCCGGCCCCACGCTCATGCAGCCGGCGGTCGTCAGAATCAACAGCATCGCCACCAGGTGGCGCAACCCCGTGGTCAGCGTGCAATTTGCGTTTTGCTTCGCCATTTTTCCCTCACTCTTCCGGTTCACATTAAACGCAAACATACATGAATGTTTGTTTCTTGCCAAGGGGGAAATTTTGTTGTTTCCGGCCCCTGTCCGGGGTGGCTTTTAGGCTGGTTTTTCAGGCAAAAGGCTAGATGCAAACTACTGGATCAACTTCGCCTGTCCCGGCCGGCAGCCGTGTTACTTTCTTTGCTAGTCCAAAGAAAGTAACCAAAGAAAAGACGGATTGGCTGTCGCCGGACTTCTGTTGCGAAGAGGTGGTGCGCCCTTCCACAATGGATTCCATGCTGAGCAACGAAGGTTCTCCGTTGGCCGCTCTCTGGAATTGGACCGGATCGCATGCCTGCTTCTTTTGCGCGAAATGTGACCGATTAGCATCCGCGCTGTTGGGTTTTAAAACCCAGCAAACAATAGGCACCAAGCTGGCAAGAGATATGAAACAGTGGCCTTAGCGCCAAACATTGGCAAAAGAGTGCGTTACAAAGAATCCGCCTTGGGAATGGCGAGGCTTGGCGGGTATTGCTTTTTCCCTTCCTGACAATCTGCTGCCCCACGCAGTGGCCGCCCTTTTTTTGCTACTTTTT
>ENA-ORCU01000512-ORCU01000512.1-marine-metagenome-genome-assembly--contig:-NODE-512-length-14096-cov-12.369142_pt1 | contig 14096 bp, 7 predicted proteins | sample MGYA00248631_ERZ508512 | MGnify/ENA primary metagenome ERZ508512 (study PRJEB26183, sample SAMN06268844) | marine metagenome | isolation source: Tt an P1 anaerobic enrichment on pine from sediment taken...
TTCACTTCAGGCAACTATGTAAAAACTTATACCAACGCTGCCGCTTGCGACTCAACGCATACACTGCACCTGACCATTACCAACTCAACTACCAGCGTGGAAAACATCACTGCCTGTGATTCGTTCATCTGGAACGGTTCGACTTACACCACCAGCGGAACCTATACCTTGGCTACTTCAAATGCAGCCGGTTGTGATTCAACAGCTACGTTGAACCTGACCATCAACAACAGTGATGTAACGGAAAGTTCAGTGACGGCCTGTGACAGTTTCACCTGGGACGGAACTACTTATTTCACTTCAGGCAACTATGTAAAAACTTATACCAACGCTGCCGCTTGCGACTCAACGCATACACTGCACCTGACCATCAACAACTCAACTACCAGCGTGGGAAACATCACTGCCTGTGATTCGTACATCTGGAACGGTACGACTTACACCACCAGCGGATCGTATACATTCTCTACTGTGAATGCTGAAGGTTGTGATTCAACAGCTACGTTGAACCTGGTAATCAATAAGGCTACCGAAGAAGTAATTGAAAGAACGGTTTGCGATCAGTTAACCATTAACAATATTACTTATACCGAAAGTGGAACTTACACGCAGAACTTAACAAATGCTGCCGGTTGCGACAGCACTCTGACCATCGTATTGAATGTAAACGAAAGCAGCGATCAGACCATCAGAAGAACCGCTTGCGAATCGTACGAACTGAATGGTGTGGTTTATTCCCAGAGCGGGACTTACACCCAGAACCTGACTACTGAATCAGGTTGTGATCTCACCATCACTTTGATTCTTACAATCAATCAGAGCACTGAAGAAACAATTAAAGCTGAGGGTTGCGGATCAGTAAGCGTTAATGGAATTACGTATACGAATTCAGGAACATACACTCAGAATCTGACAAATGCTGCCGGTTGTGACAGTACACTCACCATTATTGCCTCAGTTCTGGAAAGTTCTGAAGAGACGATTGAAGTTAGTAATTGCAACGCAGTTACTGTAAACGGAATCGAATACACAACATCCGGCATTTACATCCAGAATCTTACCAATGCAGCGGGTTGCGACAGCACCCTGACCATTATTGCCGAGGTTTTGGAAAGTACGGAAGAAACTATAAATGCCACAGTTTGCAGTGAGCTTACAATTAATAATGAAACTTACACTGAAAGCGGAGTTTACGTTCAGCATTTAACCAATGTAGCAGGCTGCGACAGCACGCTGACCATCAACCTTTCAGTAGAAGACAATATTCCTCCGGTAGCAAATTGTAAAGATATTACAGCAGAGTTAAATGCAAATGGATCATTTACCTTAACTGCTGAAGACATTGATAACGGTTCAACGGATAACTGTGAAATCGATACTATGTTTATCGATAAAGCTGAATTTAATTGCAGTGATATAGGTGCAAATGAAGTGACCTTAACTGTAATTGATGCCGCTGGAAATGAAACGACCTGTACCTCAATTGTAATGATAGAAAAAGGTGAAGCTTTTTGCGGAGAACCCAGGTTATTGGCCCGTCCAGACAGCATTACATTTGTTGAATGCCCGGGTAACCAGGTAATCTGGGTTCCCAACCTTTTGGACAACGATGATGTTACAGTTGCTTCAAACATCAGCATCTCAGTAACCCAGCTACCAACAGGAGTTGAACTCAACCGAGAAACAGGGCAACTGAACTTCTTCACCGACGACATTCAGGACCTGACACTGGAATTCAGCTATACCATTTGCAGCGATACCGATCCAACAAACTGTTCAACGGGAAATGTGAAAATTGTTTTGCTGCTCGATACCGACTGCGATGGAATTGCAAATATTACTGACATAGATGATGACGATGACGGCTTACTCGATATCCACGAAATGGATCCGAACAAATCAGCTACCGAAGAAGCAGACATCGATACGGATAGTGATGGAATTGTGGATCGTCTTGACCTGGACTCAGATGGAGACGGTATAGTGGACAATGTTGAATGGCAGCAAACCATTGCTGAAGGCATTGATCATGCGGAATATGTTGGTTACGACTACTATGAACCTACCGGTTCTGATTCTGACGGCGACGGTTGGGATGATCGTTACGACGACAATGCTGAGAATATCTATTATCCCGCATTTGACACAGATGAAGATGGTACACCTGACCACCTCGATCTGGATACCGATGGCGATGATAAAGATGATATGCTAGAAGGTAATGATGCCAATTTCGACGGTATTGCCGATGTAAATCCTACAGGTGTAGACAGCGACCACGACGGTTTGGACGATGCTTTCGATACTTTCGATAATTGGTTTGTGAAAAAAGATAAATACAAAAATACAATTAGCAGTAATGCTGCACTTCAGGACAAAGACAACAACGGAAAACGTGATTGGAGAGATAAAGTTGAACAACAGGAAGTGGATGTCTTTGATGAAGAATTGGAAACAAGCGACTGTGTACTGATCATCCCGGATGGTTTCTCACCAAACGGAGATAATATCAATGACTATTTTACAGTAGAATTTGATTGTGCAGTGGGTGCCCGTCTTTTCGAAGAAGTTTATCCTGATGCAAAGATCGAGATCTTCAATCGCTGGGGCAACCTGGTTTACAACAAAGAAAGATTTGGAAATACTTCGGAATGGGGAATGTACGAAGCATGGTGGGACGGAACATCAACCAACAACATGCAAATCGGTAGTGACAAATTACCGAACGCAACCTATTTCTATATTCTTTATCTGAATGACGGAAGCGAACCAATTACCGGCTCAGTATACCTTAACGACTAAATGTTAAAACCCGATAAATTAAAAACGATGGAAAAGAATATAAATATCAGCAAGATTATAGGAATCCTGGCAATTGTATTGGTTTCATTCAATTCCAATGCTCAACAGGATCCGATGTACACACAGTACATGTTCAATACCCAGACCATAAATCCGGCCTACGCCGGAACCTGGGAGTCGGTAGGATTTCTCGTACTGGGCCGTCAGCAATGGGCTGGTTGGGACGGAGCACCACAGACCTACACCTTCACCATGCAGGCCCCGCTCAAAAACGAGCGTGTGGCCCTCGGACTGGATGTGATCAGCGATAAAGTGGGTTTCGAAAAACGCTTCTATTTATTTGCCGACTACTCGTATCTCGTTCCGGTAAATGAAAAAACAAACCTGCGATTGGGGCTTAAAGGAGGATTTACCAATTATACCCACAACCTGGAGGACCACACCATTATCGATCCGAACGATCCTTCCTTCATTGGCGAGATTGAACATAAAATCAAACCGAACTTTGGAGTGGGTGCTTTCCTTTACAGTAAAAAAGCGTATGTTGGATTCTCTATCCCAAAAGTGGTGAACAGCAAATTTGACAACAATTACGAAAATTTCTCGATCAAAGGTGAAATGAGGCATTATTTCCTGATGGCCGGAATGGTATTTGACCTGGGAGAAAATGTAAAGTTCAAACCTACAGCGCTTGCAAAAGCTTCATTCTCATCTGAAACGGGATCACCGCTTCAATTCGATGTTACGGGTAACTTTCTGATCAAAGAAAAACTTTGGCTGGGAGCCATGTTCCGTTCAGGCGATTCTTTTGGTTTTATTGCACAATGGATGTTTGCCGATAAACTCAGGGTAGGTTATGCCATCGATTTCTCGACCACAAACCTGAGAAATTACAATAACGGTACTCATGAAGTCATGATTTCCTATGAAATAAGATTCAAAAAAGAGGAAGTGGTTTCACCACGTTACTTCTGATAAAATATTGATGTTGTGATAAGACCCGAGCTCTGGTATATTCTGCTGGTTTTCGGGTTTTTTGTTGGATCTTTCCCATACTCAATCAATTTCCTAATCGTGCAAGAAAGGCTTTTAAATTATGTATAATCAACTCTTGAGGTCGTTTTCGGTTAGCAGCGGATTAAATGCAGGAATACACACTTACCTATTCTGGATTATTGTCCCAAATTTGTACAACTGATCAGAATAGTGAATGATACATAGTACTGTCTAACAGAATCTTATAAGCTTAGGCACGTTATTTGTAATAATTCTAAACGAACGTACTAAACAACAAAATTGGATACTATGGATGCAACACAATTAAACTTAATTTTATTAGGATTTCGTAAGAATAAGTTATAATTTGCATTGGCAATAATTGATTCAAACTTCGGATAGATAAAGAATAAGGGGTTATTTACATCTTTCCTAAAGTTTCAAATCAAAGTACTTAATAAAAGTTATGTTGATGGCAAGGTTTCAGTGCAAAAAGTCATGGGCAAAACATATGTAAACAACATTAAAGTAATTGATTAAACCTCTAAAAATGAAAAAGATTTTTACCCAAAATTATTTAACGAAAATTACACTAACAATTTCAGTGCTTCTCTTGTTTATGGCTCCAGAGAAAAGCAATGGCCAGTGCACTATTACGACGACTGGATGTCCAACAATAGAAGTAGCTTGTGCAGACTCCGTTAATTCCGAAGGATCGCAAGGTAAATTTATTACCTGGACACAACCTGATTTTACTCTCAGTTGTTCTGGCGGATCAGATACGTCTAATTTTCAAATGTACTTCGACCTTCCTGAAAGTAGTTTGGCTGCCGAATGTTGGGAGTTTAATCGTGTTCAAAGGACTGGTCAATCAAGCGATGGATGGGTACGCTTGTGGCAGTCTACAGGAACAGGTGATCCATATTTCATCACGCCACTTACATATTTCGAACCAAACACCGATGTCAAAGCTTTTTTCACAGTAGAGAGCGGGGAGAATTTTACATGGTGGCTGGAGTTGTTGGATATGGACGGAAATATTGTCAATTCAGTTGATACACTCGTTGATGCAACGGGAGATTACACGCTGCAAACTCCGGACACTACCGGCGCGTTTTATTTAAAATTTCGTTTTACGACAACCCTATCCAGTATTTCAAATAAAAATACGGTTGATGACATTGTACACGATGGTGTTTTGATTGATGTTGATTGCGCTTCAGGAATTGAATTTACGGTTTCTCGTAACGGCCCTCAGCCTGGATTTTTTGTTATTGGAGATACAACCATTTCATATGTTGCAACTTACACACCTGCTGATGGCAGCGAAGCAGTTTCTGATACATGCACTTTTGATGTTACAGTGGAAGGTGTAAATGTGATGTCTCTCAATACGACTCCTGAAACCTGTTCAGGAAGTGATGGAACAGTTACCATTGTTGCCAGTTCCCCAACATCTGCTACTCCAGATCTTGAGTATAATTTGGACGGAGGCGGTTGGATTTCTTTTAATTCAGGAGAAACCATTAGCGGATTATCAGCGGGAACGCATACCCTTGATGTACGTGATCTTAATCTGTTGGGTGATTGTGCTCAGGTTGAGTTGTTGGTATTCACAGTGGGTGGAGGAGCCGATGTAACTCCCCCGGTTGCGGTTTGCCAGGATGCAACGGTGCAACTGGATGCTTCCGGCAATGTTTCCATCGATTCAAGTTTGATTGACAATGGATCGAGTGATAATTGCGGTATCGCATCCATGACTGTTTCGCCAAGTACATTTGATTGCAGCGACGTTGGAGACAACACGGTTACCTTAACCGTTTATGATGCCGCCGGAAACTCTTCTACTTGTACATCTACCGTTACCGTTGAAGACGATACAGCTCCGGTAGCTGTATGTGAAAATATTACAGTCCAGCTCGATGATACCGGAAACGCATCTATTACAGCCAACGATATTGACGATGGTTCAAGTGATGCCTGTGGTATCCAGTCTCTGGAAATCGATGTCGAAGCTTTCACTTGCGCCAATGTCGGAACCAATAACTTGGTGCTGACTGTTACCGATAACAATGGAAATACGTCAACCTGCGATGCTGTTGTTACCGTTGAAGATAACGTGGCTCCCGTGGCTGTCTGCCAGAATGTGACCGTTCAGCTGGATGCCAGTGGAAACGCTTCGATCACAACGGCTGATATTAACAACGGGTCAAGCGATGCTTGCGGAATCGCTTCACTATCGCTTGATCAAACTGATTTCGACTGCTCTAACGTGGGAACAAATACAGTAACACTGACTGTTACCGATAACAATGGAAATACGTCAACCTGCGATGCTGTTGTTACCGTTGAAGATAACGTGGCTCCAGTGGCTGTCTGCCAGAATGTGACCGTTCAGCTGGATGCCAGTGGAAACGCTTCGATCACAACGGCTGATATTGACAACGGGTCAAGTGATGCTTGCGGAATCGCTTCACTATCGCTTGATCAAACTGATTTCGACTGCTCTAACGTGGGAGCAAATACAGTGACACTAACCGTGACCGATAATAATGGTAACACTGACCAGTGTACCGCTGTGGTGACCGTTGAAGACAACGTGGCGCCAACATTCACAGCACCTGCAAATACCACCATATATTCTGACGCCAGTTGTCTCTACGATTCCGGTGCTTTAGTGGCTGGAGATGTGGTAGATGAAGCTGATAATTGCGATGTTAATCAAGCAACATATACTGACCAAATTGATAACTCGAATCCTTGTGCAATTCTTATAACCCGGACATGGAGTTTAACAGACATTCATGGCAACGCTGCTCCTGATCAAATTCAGTTGATTACGATAGCTGACACCGTTGCTCCAGTTGTAGTTTGCCCGGGTGACCAGAACCGAAAAATTGGTGATGTAGAAGCTGTTTACACCGTCCTTGGCAACGAATTCGATATAGTGTCGGCAGCCGTGGAATGCGGTACTCTTGCTGATACAGTGGTTGTGGTTAATGGAACAACATATGATATCGAAACTCTTGCCGGATTTGACCTTCCTTTGGGTGAGAACACAATTACCTGGCAAGTACGCGATAACTGTGGTAACGTTGGAGAATGTTCCTTTATGGTTGATGTTACAAAAAGTACAATACCGTATTACAATTGTGCATTCAGACCTCTTGTAATGGATTGCGGCGATGACTATGTTGCTTTGGCCAACGAATGGATAGATAGTGTTTTTCTGGATATCCTCAACAATGCCACAGATGACGATGTCATAACCCGGGATATGATCACGCATGATTACGATGGAGTTTTGCCTCCGGTCGAATGCGATGCAAATTCTGCCATTGGAAAAACGGTGACTTTCACAATTACAGATGATTACGGTAATACATTTGACTGCAGTAAAAATTTCGTTATTCTCGACCTTACTCCTCCGACCGTCGATATTGAAGCCAGTGATCTGGTTGTTGAATGTGACGGAGGAGGGAATACTTCAGAATTCAGTAATTGGTTAATGGCACATGGCGGTGCTGAAGCCTCGGATATTTGTACAGGTATAAACTGGAGTTACCTAATAAATGATACAACTATTAACTGCGGTAGCACCGATTCTGTTTCCGTTATTTTTACGGCAACAGATTCTTGTGGAAACGCAAGCAGCACGACTGCCGCATTTGTCATCAAAGACGGGACCGCACCAGTCTTGACCCTTCCACCAAATATTACATTGGATTGTGATGTCAGCACAGATCCGCAAATCACAGGATCTGCCAGTGCGATCGACAATTGCGATGAAAGCCCTGTTGTTAGCTATACCGATGAAGTTGCACCGGGAGAATGTGCGAATGAGGCGGTGATCTCCCGCACATGGACTGCAACTGATGCCTGTGGAAACATCACATCGGAAGAACAAACCATTACCATTCAGGATAACACTCCTCCAACATTTAATGAAGCATTGCCAGGTAACTTAACAGTTGAGTGCGACAATGTGCCGGATATGGATACACTCACTGCTTCGGATAATTGCGGGGATGCGACAATAACTGTATCTCAGGACACAACGGATGGAGACTGTGCCAATGAAATGATTATAACGCGCACCTGGACCGCCACTGACAATTGTGGAAATACAACTGTTCATACACAAACATTAACGGTTCAGGATATAACTCCACCAGTTTTTGATGGACAGCTTCCTGCAAGTTTGACAGTAGATTGCGACAATGTTCCTGAAATGGAAATATTGACGGCAACCGACAATTGTGGTGAAGCAAGCGTTACCATGAGTCAGGACTCAACAGCGAGAGACTGCCCAAATGAATGGATTATTACCAGAAACTGGACAGCAGCCGATGAATGCGGAAATACCGTTTCACATACTCAGGTAATTACGACACAAGATTTTACAGCACCTGAATTTAATGAAGCATTGCCGGCTGATATCACAGTTGAATGTGATGCTGTTCCGGATGCCGATACACTTACGGCAAGTGACAATTGCGGAGACGCCACTGTTCTTTATGAAGTTGACACAACCGAAGGTGAATGCCCGACGATTATGATGATCACCAGAACCTGGACGGCTTCAGATCAATGTGGGAATACAAATATACATACTCAAACTATTACGGTTCAGGATACCAAAGCACCGGAATTTAATGAAGAACTACCGGCTGACATTACTTTGGATTGTAATGAACCAATAGAAATGATCACACTTACGGCTACTGATGATTGCGGGACTGCTGTTGTCACTGTCGATCAGGACACTGCGATAAGTGACGAAACCGGGGAATTAATCATTACAAGAACATGGGTAGCTTCAGACGAATGTGAAAATAAAACTTCACATACTCAAGTAATTACAATTAAAGACTTTCCTATTGAAATTACCAGTGCCCAAAACCAGAGTGTTCTTTGTTCCGGGTATGCACAAACTGCACTAAATAACTGGTTAGAAAATAATGGAGGTGCTACGGTTTTGGAAGCTTGTGGTGAATATACCTGGAGTAATAACTTTAGCGGGTTATCGAATGGTTGTGGCCCAACCGGAAGTGCAACTGTTACATTCACGGCAACAGATGAAAGTGGAAATTCTGCTTCTACTACTGCAACATTCCGAGTAACAGACAATATAAGACCGGCTATTACCAATGAAGCTGCAGACATGACAGTGGAATGCGACGGACAAGGTAATACTGATGAACTCGAAGCATGGTTGGCTTCCAACGGGGGAGCAACAGCTATAGATGCTTGCAGCAGCGTTCGCTGGTCGAATAACTTCGATGGACTCACTTCATATGAATGTGGTGCGAGTGCAACGGTTATTTTTAATGCTTATGATGCTTGTGGAAATTCCGTTCAGACTTCTGCTACATTCACAATTATCGATACTACTACACCTGCTTTCACAGCACCTGCAGATATCACAATTTACACCGATGAAAATTGTGAGTATGATGCTGGTACAGCGATAACTGGTGATATAACAGACGAATACGACTTATGTGACACCACACAACTGGAAGCTACTTTTACCGACGAAATTTTACAAGGTGAATGTGCCGGAGAACAAGTCATCCTCCGTAACTGGAGTGTTGCCGATGCTTGTGGAAACACCACCTCAGCTGTCCAGACGATTACCGTTCGAGATAATATTGCACCGGTGCTGAGCTGCAACCCGATCACCGTTTACACCGATGAAACTGGTGGACTCACTCTGGGTGATGTGGAACTGGCTGAACTGTACACTGTTTCGGATAACTGTACTTCGGAAGAAGACATTACGGTTACTGTTTCGCAGTACGAATTCGGTTGTGGCGATGCAGGTGTTCAGGAAGGTATTGCAGTGGTGATCACCGCTACCGACCTTTGCGGAAACGTATCGACCTGTTCTTCGGTAGTTACGGTAATGGACACCATAGCACCGACAGCAGTATGCAGCGACTTCACTGTGGCACTTGATGCTGACGGAAATGCAAGTATTACACACGAGGACATTGAGAACGGTTCGACCGACAACTGCTCGATCGACACCATGTATATCGACAGAACCGATTTTACCTGCGCCGATGTAGGTGAAAACGAAGTAACGCTTACTGTGGTTGATGCCGCCGGAAATGTTGGTACTTGTACCGCAATAGTTACTGTAACTAGTGGTGCGGCAGATTGCGGACAGGTAACCTTGCGCGCAGCACCCGATATTCTTACCCTGGTTGTTTGTCCGGGTGGAACTGTAAGTGGAGAATTCAATCTCCTTGACAATGATGAAGGAATTGGTTCTTCAGGTGTTACGCTTAGTGCCGACAACATACCTGACAATGTACAGCTTAGCATTACAGATGGTGAAGTACTCTATGTTAACGAAGAAGCTTCAGCAGCCGTTATCGAATTTACCTACACCATCTGCAGCAATGCAGATCCGGAAAACTGTGCATCTGCCGAAGCTACTATTCGCGTACTGCTCGATACGGACTGTGACGGCGTTCCGGATATAGACGACATTGATGACGACGATGATGGAATGGTTGATAGTGATGAAGAAATTAATGCATTGAATCAGGAAACACTCGATTCGGATGGGGACGGTATCGTTGACCGACTCGACATTGACTCAGATAACGACGGTATTCCTGACAATATTGAATGGCAGTCAACAATCGCTGAAGGTGGAGAATACGATTATATCCTTCCGCTGGGAACTGATTCTAACGGCAATGGCTGGGACGATGCTTATGATCCAGAAAACGGAGGAACCTATTATGATGCATGGGACATGGACTATTCGGAACAAGGTGGTAGCGATGCTATCCCAGATTACCTGGATGAAGATTCCGATGATGACGGTATTCAAGACTGGATCGAAGGATGGGATGAGAATCCACACGATACGATTGCTGATGTAACCATTGGTGCAAGCGATTCGGACGGAGATGGACTCTATGATAACTATGATAGCTATGACACAGGCCAGGAATGGCTGCCCGGATTAAATGCAATCGGTTCTTATGCTCCTTTGCAAGATATGGCTGGTGATACAATAAATGGTATTCGTGACTGGCGAGATAACTATATAAAGCCGGAAAAACCTGATACTACCGATCCATTTACACCATTGGATCTCTTTATTCCTGAGGGCTTTTCACCCAATACGGATAACCGAAACGATTATTTTGAGATACAAATGAATCCGGATGATCTGGAGAATACCCTTTTCGGTGAAAAATATCCCGATGCACATTTATGGATCTACAACCGATGGGGGAACCTGGTCTACGAAAAAGAGCACTATGGAAACTATAATGTATGGGGCAGCAACAAAGCTGATGCCTGGTGGGATGGAAGATCCGAACATTCACTGACAATAGGAAGTGGAAAAGTACCGCCGGCAACCTACATCTATATTTTGATACTTGACGCGGATACGGTTGAAAAAGGAACGTTATTCGTGAACTATTAATCCATTAAAAACACAAGACAATGAAAACTTCATACAATAAAATACAAAGAATGAGTTTGAGAAATTGTGCACAGTGGATTATCATATTCATGGTACTTTTTTCAACCAGCGCAAATGCTCAGCAGGAACCGACCTATACGCAATACATGTTCAATACCCAAACCATTAACCCTGCCTACGCAGGAACTTGGGAAGCCCTTGGATTTATGATGCTGGCTCGCGAACAGTGGGTGGGAATCGACGGTGCTCCGTCAACCCAGACCTTCTCGTTCCAGAATGCACATAAAAACGAAAGAACAGGCTATGGCTTGAATATTATCAACGACAAATACGGAAAAGAAAAGCGCTTTTCTGTTTTTGGCGATTACTCGCACATGGTACAGGTTACCAACAACCTTAAACTGCGGATGGGATTAAAAGCCGGATTTTCGGCCTACTCGAATAATTTAAGCGACTACGACGTAATAACTCCTGACGATCCGTTTTTCCAGGGAGAAGTTGATTACAAATTCATGCCAAACTTCGGAATTGGTTTGTTCCTCTACCAGAATAATTTTTATGCAGGAATTTCGATTCCAAAGATCGTTAACAACGAGTTTGAAAACAACTATAACAACTATTCCAGTCAGGCGGAAATTCGCCACTATTACATCATGGGTGGATATGTTTTCAATATCTCGGAGAAACTGATCTTCAAACCAACCATGTTGGGAAAAATGGTGCAAGGTGCACCGGCTCAGTTCGATTTTTCAGCCAACTTCCTGATTTCTGAAAAGGTTTGGCTGGGGGCTATGTACCGATCGGGCGATGCCTATGGATTTCTGGCGCAGTGGGTTATCAACAACAAACTGCGACTGGGGTACTCTGTTGATTTTGCCATTGGCGAAATCGGTGGTTATCAAAACGGAACTCACGAGGTTATGATTTCCTATGAAATCAGTAAACTCGCAGATGAGGTAGTACACCGCTACTTCTGATAAGATACTTTGATGTTGTGATTAGAACCCGAGCTCTAGTTTTTTTTGCTGGTCCTCGGGTTTTTCCTTTTTAGATGCTTCCACCAGTTCATCAATCTCGGGCAGGCAACGTCCGCAGGATGTACCGGCACGTGTAAACTTCTGAATATCTGAAGTTGATTCAGCCCCTTTTTTCAATAAGGTCTCAATCTCATTCTGATCGATCAAATTACATATACAAACCAGTCTTCTTGTCATTATTCTTCGGAATTAACAACGGTAACAACAATAGCACGCTTTTCACGTGGCCCGTCAAATTCACATAAAAAAATATTCTGCCAGGTGGATAATCCCATATTCCCTTCAACAATCGGTATGGTTTCTCCCGGACCCACAATTCCCGCTTTAAGGTGGGCATCGCCATTATTATCCTGGGCGTCATGTTCCCAAACACCTGAAGGAATAAGTTTGTTTAAAAGACTTATCACATCGTTTTGCACCGATTCATCCCAATTTTCCTGGATCATAATTCCGGCTGTTGCACCCTGAACGTAAACGCTCACCAATCCAGTTTTTACACGCGACTTTTGAACCACATCTCTCACCTGCTCAGTAATATCAACGAGTTCGTTGTGTCGTTTGGTTTTAATTGTAATCCCGGATTGCATCAACTCAGCATTTTATTTTCGGTATAAACCTTTATTGTTCTGTAAATTTGAATCACCGTGTCGTTTTTTGGCATCGTTCCGTAAATTTTCTCTAAAAAACGTTTTTCAATAAGCAACTGAAAAGAAGGCTTAAAGTTCAGATCAAACACCCAGGAAAGTTGCATTACTTTAATATCGAGTTGATTTTTGACTAAAACTTTGTCGACCTGCTGGCCTGCTAGCACTTGTTTTACTATCGCCGGAGTTACGACCGATCCTGCAGGCAGTTCCCAGGTTAATGTATGATTGGGTGTTGAATTTGGTTTGGTATAATAATCGGTAATCACTTTCAGAATATCCAGTTTATCGGCATCACGTAGCAAGGTAGCAATCTTCATTTCATCAGCGGAAAGATCATTTGGCAACTGACGTTTGTTATGCAAGTTTATAGCAGTAAGCACGGTACTTTTTTGATGCGCATCCAGTTCATTCAGAAAATGCTGTTCCTCCAACACTTCTGCTGAATACCGGGCGTGATCGACTGACTTGGTGTCGCTAAAAGTATTGAATTCTGCCAACTGCTTAAACCGTCCTATATCGTGAAATAATCCTGTAATGCAGGCAATTGTTCTCTCCTCTTCAGACCAACCCAGCTTCGCACTGAGTTTATCGCACAAATCGGCAACCCGAATGGAATGATCATACTTGATCTCCAAATTCTGAATTTGCCCGGGGTTAAGTTTCGCGAATGATTTATAATAACTATCGAATCTGTCTACAGCGAGGTTAACAAACTTCGTCATTTCTTCCCAAATTTAAAACCACAAATTTAGCAGTAAACGAGCTTTGGGATATATTCAGAAGATAAAATTTAATCAACATTTCATAAATAATTCGACCTCGTTTAATTTTTGGGTTTAATACTGATTTGACAGTATTCGAACAAACAGGATTCATGAAATTTACTATTTTTGCAGCCTAATCGGTCCCATAGTTCAATGGATACCTGCCCAAGTGAAGTCATTCAGGCGGGGAATACAAGATTTGGATTCCTGCGAGCTATGCATAGAAAAATAGAATGGTCCCATAGTTCAATGGATACCTGCCCGACTGAAGTCATTCAGGCGGGGAATACAAGATTTGGATTCCTGCGAGCTATGCGTAGAAAAATAGAATGGTCCCATAGTTCAATGGATACCTGCCCGACTGAAGTCATTCAGGCGGGGAATACAAGATTTG
>ENA-ORCU01000514-ORCU01000514.1-marine-metagenome-genome-assembly--contig:-NODE-514-length-14026-cov-2.876264_pt1 | contig 14026 bp, 12 predicted proteins | sample MGYA00248631_ERZ508512 | MGnify/ENA primary metagenome ERZ508512 (study PRJEB26183, sample SAMN06268844) | marine metagenome | isolation source: Tt an P1 anaerobic enrichment on pine from sediment taken...
AACCGCTTCAAAGGAAAAGCGCCCTCTGCATGCAACGTGTTTTCAAAGATCTGTTTCTGCGGATTCTGGAACAAGCAACCGAGCCGGCCGCGCAACCGGGAGGCATCAGGAGTGCCGCCAAGAATCTGCACCTGCCCTTGCCGGGGGCTGAGGAACCCGGCCAGGCAGCGCAGCAGCGTGGTCTTGCCGGTACCGTTCAGACCGGTCAGGGCATAGCGCCGCCCTCGCTCGACGGCAAAAGTGACCCCGCTCCAGACCGGCTTGTCGTCAACCCCATGAAAAGCCAGGTTCTCCACCTGCAACAGCACTTCCGGCCCTGTCTTTGCAGAGGATGCCGGCGGCTCGCCGGCGGAGGGCTCATTATCATGCCAGCGGCCGTAACTGAGCCTGCCTCCGCTATCAAGCTGCCAAAAAACATCGATTTCCGACAACAGCGCTTCGGGACGATGCTCGCAGAGAAGAACGGCCATCCCCTTGTCCTTGAACTGCTGCAGGCTGCTCCGCAACAGCTCCAAACCATCAGGATCGAGCTGCGCGCCAGGCTCGTCAAGGATCAGCAACTGCGGCTCCATGACCAGCAGAGCGGCTATCAGCAGGCGATATTTCTGCCCCATGGACAGTTTGTCGACCGGGTAGTCAAGAGGTTTATCGAGGCCTACCGCCTGCAACGCGGCTGTCACCCGTTGCGGCATTTCCGCCGGTGACACGCAGAGATTCTCCAGACCGAAGGCAACCTCGGCGCCGACCGTCGAGGTCAGCAACTGCACCTCCGGATCTTGCAGCACCATGCCGACCGCCATGCTATTGCCATCCGTCTGACCCGGCATGTCGATCTTGCCATCGTAACTGCCATCACTCAACAACCCTTTGAGCGCCAGAGCCAGGGTCGTTTTGCCCGAACCAGTCGGCCCGGTCAGGCAATAACAGCGGCCGGTCTCGACTTCCAGATTGAGGCGGTTCAGAACCGGTGCTACCGCCTCGGGGTAGCTAAAAGTAAAGTCCTTTAGCCGTAGAATTACGCTCATCGGTCGATTTTATCCGTTTTCTCTGGCGAAGCGAAAATCTGCCAGGCCTTCCTTGTGCCATTGCCAGGATCGGCCGAAGCCGGGATATGCAACTCCCCTCTCGCTATTCCCGGCGGAATATAGCGAATTTACATTGCTGAGTCAAATGTTTACCCAAGACCATAAAGGAAGGATTAAAATATTTGCGACAGACCTCCTGCCTGTGCAGCGACCAGCAATCTTCAGCTTCACGGCCCAGGTTTGCATCAGGGCTTTAAAATGGCCCAACTTCCATTTATAATGGTGCGAAATCAGGTTGAGATCAGCCATTTTCCGGAAGGCAGAGCCGTGTGTAAAAAAATCTTCGTCGCCGCCACCGGCCAGCAGTGCGGCAAGACAACTACCAGCATCGCCCTGCTCCACATGGCCCGCAAAAAATATCGCCGGGTCGGCTTCATGAAACCTTTGGGGCCAAAACCAACCATCTTTCGCGGCCGCTGGGTGGACCAGGATGCAGCCCTGCTGGCCAAAATCTACGGTCTGGAAGACGACCTCGATTACATGTCGCCGGTGGTTCTGCAGGCCAACTCGACCCGCCAAATCCTCGACCGCAAGATTCCGGCCGAGCAACTGGAACGGGAACTGTTGCAGGCGGCCCGCGAACTGAAACAACGCTGCGATCTGCTGATCATAGAAGGGGCCGGACACAGCGGCGTCGGTTCGGTAGTTGGCCTGAACAACGCACGCATGGCCCGGCTTCTTGATGCACCGATTCTGATGGTAACCGATGCCGGTATCGGCAGGGTGGTCGACAACGTCCACCTCAACCTGGCCCTGTTCCGTCAGGAACAGGCCGATCTGCGCCTGTTGCTGGTCAACAAATTGCTACCGGATAAACGGCAGCGAACCATGGGGTACCTGCAACAGGCATTTGCCGACATGCCCTTCAAGGTAGCGGCCGGATTCGACTTTTCGCCGATACTGGCCAACCCGACCCTCAAACACATTGCAAAGTTGCTTAATGTCTATCTCAAGGGCAAACAGGGCGCCGAGCACAGCATCGTGCATCACGTGCAGTTAGGAGCCGCATCCACCCAGCGGGTCCACGACCTCCTGGAAGACTCTTCGTTACTGATCGTAACCAGCACTCGCAACGAATTACTGGTGACCCTGGCTTCCCTGTACAACATTCCCGAATACCGGCACAAGATCGCCGGGCTGGTGATTCCCGGCCTGTTTCCCATCTCCAATGTTACACAGCAGATTCTCGATCGCAGCCAGATACCTTACATGCGCGCCGAGAGCCACAGCAGTGCCGAAGTCTTTTCCGCCATTGCCAACGACGTTGCCAAAATCAACGCCGAAGACCGAGAAAAGATCTCGCTGCTGCAAACACTGGCCGAGACGGATTTGGATTTTGAAGCCATTGATGGTTTGTTCTGATTTTTCTCAATGCTCCACCAAGGCCAATCAATCTATCAGATGCAAAACCCGAAAAATCTGGAAAGCTTTTCTCACGCAAGGCTGCAAAGACGCCAAGAAAACCAACCCCAATTTTTAAGTTTTCTTTGCGACACTGTGTCTTGAGTGAGCAAAGCGAACGGGCGTGAGATAGAGATTGTGATTTTGCCCAAATATTTTTTGGAGATCCCTTGAACCCCGACAACCTGAAAAAACTGCTGGAAGCCCTGAACGCCGGCCAAGTCTCCGTCGACCAGGTTCTGGAACGGCTGGCCACCCTGCCCTACGAGGATCTCGGCGTGGCCCGTCTCGACCATCACCGGCACCTCCGCCAGGGAGCCCCGGAAACCATTCTCGGCGCCAGCAAGTCCGCCGAGCAGATGATCACCATCGTCGGCGCCATGGTGGGTCGCGACAGCAACGTGCTGATCACCCGCCTCGCCCCCAATAAAGCCGACAAATTGCTGACCGAGTTCCCACAGGGCTGCTATGACCCCGAGGCCCGAACCTTTACCTTGGAACAGAGTCCGGTCGAGATCGTCAGCAAAGGACTAATTCTGGTGGTCTGCGCCGGCACATCCGACCTGCCGGTGGCCCGCGAAGCGGCCGTCACCGCCCGTATGCTCGGCAACGAGGTTGAGGAACTGGTCGATGTCGGGGTGGCCGGCATTCACCGCCTCTTCGACAAACTGGATACCCTTCGCCAGGCGTCAGTAGTAATCGTTGTGGCCGGCATGGAAGGCGCCCTGCCGTCGGTTATCGGCGGCCTGGTGGCGGCACCGGTCATTGCGGTGCCAACCTCGGTCGGCTACGGTGCCAGCTTCGGCGGCATCGCCGCACTGCTCGGCATGCTTAATTCCTGCGCCAGCGGCGTCACCGTGGTCAACATCGACAACGGTTTCGGAGCCGCCTGTGCCGCCGCCCGCATCAACCGACAGGACAGATCATGAAGACCCTGTTTCTCGATACCTTTTCCGGCATTTCCGGGGACATGTTCCTCGGCCTGCTGCTCGATCTCGGGCTGCCACTGGCAAAACTTGAAAAAGAGCTAAAGAAGCTTCCTGTTACCGGCTATCGCCTCGAATTGCAGAAAATCCAAAAACAGGCCATCACCGCCAGCAAGCTGACCGTACACTGCGAGGAATTGCATCATCACCGCACCTGGCAGGATATCGACCGAATGCTGGCTGAATGCCCCCTGCCTTTGGAGGCCAAAAACCTTGCGCGGCGCATCTTCCGCCGCATCGGCCAAGCGGAGGCCAAAATTCACGGCGTGGCCTTGGAGGCAGTCCATTTCCATGAGGTCGGCGCCCTCGATTCCATCGTCGACGTGGTGGGCGCGGCCATCAGCCTGCAGCTGCTTAAGGTGGAACAGGTGGTCTGCGCCCCCCTGCCGCTAACCCACGGCACGGTGCGCTGCGCTCATGGCAGTTTTCCTCTGCCGGCGCCGGCCACTCTGGAGATCCTGCAAGGGTTGCCGGTGATCGACGATGCCGCCGGTGTCGAACTGGTCACACCCACCGGCGCAGCCATCGCGGCCGAAATTGCCCGGTTCGGCCCCATGCCGGCCATGACCCTGCAAGCTGTCGGCTACGGCGCCGGTGAGCGGGACCTGAGCGACCGCCCCAACCTGCTTCGCGGTCTGCTGGGGCAGACAACCGTAGAGCAGTCCCTCCACCAGGACCGTGTGGCGATTCTGGAAACCCATCTCGACGACGCCAATCCTGAATGGCTCGGTGCCCTGATGGACAGCCTGCTTGAAGCCGGAGCCCTCGACGTCGGTTACAGCTCCCTGCAAATGAAAAAGAACCGACCCGGCCTGGCGCTGACGGTTATCGCACCGCCCTCACTGACCGAACAACTGGCGCGAATCATCCTGCGCCAGAGCAGCGCCGCTGGGGTGCGCTGGCGGGAGTCTCGCCGATACAAGCTGCGCAGCGAAGCGGCCACCATAACCACCGTCCTTGGCGAGGCACAGGTAAAAAACTTCTACGAAGGAGAGGATCTGTTGCGCACCGTGCCGGAATTTGAAAGTTGCCTTAAGCTGGCGACCGACAGCGGCCGTCCCTTGCCGGAAGTGTATCGACTGGTGGAGCGGGCTATCGGAGCAACTGGCTTGAAATAGCCATTAGTCCGATCCACACCTCCCCCATTCAACAAACAACAAACGGCCGGACCCTTTCGGGACCGGCCGTTTTCTCCATCCAAAAACGCTTAGGTCAAATCAGTAATCCTTGACAACTGCAGCCTTTTCCCCAAAACCACCTAAAAAAACCCACCCAACCTTTAAAAAAATTAACTTGCTTGTGCCCGTGCTGGCGAAATATGGTCTACTAAATAACGCTTTCTGAAATCATGATTTATCACCAGGTGTTTCAAGATCCCCTGAAAGAGGAATCAGCGCGCGCCTCTTCAACTGTACAACACGAGAAACAGGCAAAACCTTTGAAAAAAGGAGGCATTAACCACATGATCCGACCACTCAAGTTCGGGACGAGACTCCTGCTGGCCGCCCTGGCCTGCATCATCCTGGTACAAAACCCGGCATGGGCGAGAGGGGAGAACAAGTCGGCAGCGCCCGTCGAAGCTAACCCCAAGATCGTCCGTGCCAGTGTCATCGGCGGCATGACCATGACCGGCCTGTGGGACGAGATTGTCAAACGCTTCGAGGCCAAATATCCCTATCAGGTCAAGCTGGTCAGCACCGGTCCCCGGCCGAAAATTTCGGTGCCTTTCCGGCGCGGCGAGGCCGACTTTCTGGTCATGCATGCCGGAGACATCACCACCGACCTGATAGCCGACGGTCACGGCATCAACATGCGGCCGTGCGCCCGCAACGACATTGTCATTTACGGTCCGGCCAGCGATCCGGCCGGCATCCGTGGCCTCAAGGACGGCGCCGAAGCACTGAAACGCATCGCCGCCACCCAAAGCACCTTCCTCGACGTCAACAGCAACGGCCCCCGCGAAGTCGGCCATACCCTCTGGAAGCGGGCCGGCATCCGCCCTCGGGGCGACTGGTTTATTCAGGACGAGGCTCTCCACGCGGAAGATATCCCAATGTTTGCCGATGGCACTAATTCATATTTCATCTTCGGCCGCATGCCCTCGGCCTATCAAAAGCACCCCTTCGGCAAGTCGCAGATCCTGGTTGACGAGGACCCGACCATGCGCCGTCCCTATATCCTGATGGAGGCCAATCCGACCCGTCACCCACAGGTCAACCATATGGGCGCCAAGGCCCTGGCCGACTTCATCCTTTCCGCCGAGATCCAGAACTTCATGGCGGAGTTCGGCAAGGAGAAAACCGGCGGTTTCCCCTGTTTCTACCCGGTCTGGCCCGTCGGTCAGGCCATGCACCCCGGCAAATAACCCTTTCGGCGGGAAGCTTAAGCGGCTTCCCGCCTTCCCTTATCAGTCCCCTCGCGACATTTCCCCTTTAGTTTTCCCCGCCGAATTGCTATTTTGGTAATTCATGCAGGGCGTCTGTGGACCTATCCTCAGTCCCCATTTCCATCCTGCTGAACGATAAGGAGTCCGCATGCGCCGTTTTATCCTCTGCCTGGCGAGTAACGCCGGTCTCGGCTACAGCCCGATCGCCCCCGGCACCGTCGGCACCCTGGCCGGAATCCCGGCCTTCTACCTGCTTGCGTCCTTCCCCGCGCCTCTCTATATTCTCACCTGGAGCGCCCTGCTATTCCTGGCCTTCTGGGCGGCGGGAGCGGCCGGCCAGATATACGGCGTAACCGACGACGGCCGCATCGTCATCGACGAACTGGTCGGCTACCTGGTCACGGTGGCCCTGCTGCCTTTCTCCTGGACCAATGCCCTGCTGGGTTTTGTTCTGTTCCGCATCTTTGACATCACCAAACTGCCTCCGGCGTCCTGGTTCGACCGCCGACTGAAAAACGGCTTCGGCGTGGTCCTGGACGATGTCGTCGCCGGCCTCTATGGAGCTATCGTCCTGCGCCTGGTGCTGCTCTGGCTGGGGTAAAAAGCCTAAACGACCTATAAGGCCCATTAGTCCTACAACCTCCTTGGAGTCACTCTCATGAGCCTCAACATTGCCGTCCTTGCAACCGGCGACGAACTGATCAACGGCGAAATGGCCGACACCAACACCTCGCGCATTGCCACCATCCTGGGCACTCAGGGCTACGTCATCAGCGAGTCGCGGGTGGTGGGCGATGTGGAGGTAGAGATCGAACGGGCCCTGCTCGATCTGGCCGACCGGCGCGAAGTGGTCATCGTCACCGGCGGCCTCGGCCCCACCGAGGACGATCTGACGGCGCGTGTAGCGGCCCGGGCCTTCGATCGCCGACTGGTCCTCAACGACGAGGCATTGCAACAGATCCGAGCCTTTTTCGCCCACCGCCACATGGAGATGAATCCGCGCAATGAAAAGCAGGCTCTGCTGCCGCAAAAATCGGTGATCCTCGGCAACCGCCTCGGTACCGCACCCGGCTTCACCCTGCGGAACCGGAACTGCGACCTGTTCTTTCTGCCCGGCGTGCCCAAGGAAATGGTCGACATGCTCGAGCAGCAGGTATTGCCGCGCTTGCTGGAGCGCAGCGGCGGCAATGCTCCGATGCAGGAACGTATTCTCAAAGTATTCGGCCTTTCCGAACCTCGGGTCGAGGAGGTATTCAACACTGAAGCCATGCCCGAGGGGATAACCCTGGCCTTTGGCGTCGACTTTCCCTTTGTCCACGTCAAACTGCGCGCCAGCGGCGAAACGGCAGGGGACCTGCTCGACCGCGCAGAACTGAAGACTCGCCGCCTGCTGGAGCCCTATGTCTTCGGCACCGGCCAGGAGACTCTGGCCGGCAACGTCGCCCGGATGCTCACCGACGCGGGCCTGACCATTGCCCTGGCCGAATCATGCACCGGCGGCGAGGTCGCCCAAATGCTTACCGAAATACCCGGCGCCTCTGCTTTCTTCGAACGCGGCGCGATCACTTACGCCAATACCGCCAAACACGAATGGCTGCAGGTGCCGGTGGACATCCTGCAGAACCCGGGGGCGGTCAGCGAGGCCTGCGCCCTGGCCATGGCCAACGGCATTCGCAACGCAGCCAACAGCGATCTCGGCCTGGCGATCACCGGCATCGCCGGCCCCGATGGAGGCACCCCACAGAAACCGGTTGGCACGGTTTTTCTGGCCCTGTGCGACGGGAAAACTGAGCAGGTCAAAGGCTACCGTTTCAGCGGCGACCGCCAACGAGTGCGCCGCATGGCCAGTTGCATGGCTTTGGAATGGGTGCGTCGTTATCTGATTGCACGAATGTGACCGGGAGTCCGCCATGACCGTTCGAGCCTTCATTGCTTTGCCCCTGCCGCAAGCCACCCTGGGCGTGATCGGCAAGCTACAGGAAGAACTGGTGACCGCCCTGCCCGGAGTGCGCTGGGTAAAGCCGGAAACCATCCATCTGACCCTGGCCTTTCTCGGCGATATAGCCGAAGAATCCCTTGAAAAGATCGCCAGTTCTATGCTATCGATAAGTGGTTTATATCCGCCTGTTACTGCGACTTTTTCCGGGATCGGCGCCTTCCCGTCCCGAGCCCGGCCACGGGTCATCTGGCTAGGCCTTGACGGCGGCGACACCCTGCGCCAGCTGCATGCAGCCCTGAAGCAGGAACTGGACGCCTTGCAACTGCCGACTGAAGAGCGGCGTTTCGTCCCACACCTGACCCTCGGCCGCGCCCGAAAATCGATTCCCGGCGCCGGTAAAATTCTCGAGCCCTTTGCCGACCGTGACTGCGGTCGTGCGCGGCTCGACAAACTGGTCCTGTACGAGAGTCAACTGCGGCCGCAAGGTGCCCTGCACCTGCCCCGCTGCACAGCGACCCTCAACGGTCCACAACCCTGAAGTAATCTTCAACTGTCAAAGGATTTCAGCCATATGAGCGACAACAACCGCAATCGTGCCATCGACCTGGCGATGAGCCAGATCGAAAAACAGTTCGGCAAGGGCAGCATCATGCGCCTTGGTGAGGATACCGCCATGCCCGACATCGAGGTCATCCCCACCGGGGCTCTGAGCCTCGACCTGGCCCTCGGCGTCGGCGGCATTCCCCGCGGCCGCATCGTCGAGATCTACGGACCCGAATCGTCGGGCAAGACCACTCTGGCCTTGCATATTGTCGCCGAGGCGCAGAAAAAAGGTGGCATCGCCGCCTTCGTCGATGCCGAGCACGCCCTCGACATCAATTACGCCCGCAAACTTGGGGTCAAGACCGACGATCTGCTGGTTTCCCAGCCCGACACCGGCGAGCAGGCTCTGGAAATTGCCGAGGTACTGGTACGCAGCGGCGCCATCGATGTACTGGTAGTCGACTCGGTGGCTGCCCTGGTGCCGCGCGCCGAAATCGAAGGTGAAATGGGCGATTCCCACATGGGCCTGCAGGCGCGCCTCATGTCGCAGGCGCTGCGCAAACTGACCGGCACCATCAGCAAATCGCGCTGCAGCCTGATCTTCATCAACCAGATCCGCATGAAGATCGGCGTCATGTTCGGCAACCCGGAAACCACTACCGGCGGCAACGCTCTCAAGTTCTACTCCTCGGTTCGCATGGACATCCGCCGCATTGCGGCACTTAAGCAGGGCCAGGACATGATCGGCAGCCGCACCCGGGTCAAGGTGGTCAAGAACAAGGTTGCGCCGCCCTTCAAGGAAGCGGAATTCGACATCATGTACGGCGAGGGCATCTCCCGCGAGGGCGACCTGGTCGATCTCGGCGCAGCCCACGACATCATCGACAAGAGCGGCGCCTGGTATTCCTTCGGCGGCGAACGCATCGGCCAGGGTCGGGAAAACGCGAAGCAATTCCTGCGCGAACATCCCGACATGAGCCAGGCTATCGAACAGAAACTCTTTGAGCATTTCGGCCTGACCGAACCGGTCGAAGTTGCAGCGGACGCGGAACATGGAACTGAATGAAATCCTCACCGTAGCCCTTAAGGCCAAGGCCTCGGATATTCATATTAAGCCGGGCTTGCCGCCCATCTACCGCATTGACGGTGCCCTGCGGCCGCTGCCCAAGGCCGAGCGCATCAGCGCCGACGAAACCCGGCAGATGGCCTTCGGCATCATGAACGAGAAGCGCCGCCGCCAGTTCGAGGAGACCCACGAGGTCGACATGGCCTATGGCGTACCGGGACTGGGCCGTTTCCGCGCCAACATCTTCAGCCAGCGCGGCAGCATCACCATGGTGTTTCGTGTCATCCCCTTTAATGTCCCCAGCCTGGAACACCTGACCCTGCCGCCGGTGATCAAGAAGATCGCCGAAGAACCCCGCGGCCTGGTGCTGGTCACCGGCGCCACTGGCTCTGGCAAATCGACCACCCTGGCAGCGATGATAGACTACATCAACAGCCAGCGCACCGTGCATATCATCACCGTGGAGGACCCCATCGAGTTCCTTCACAAAGACCGCAAGTCGATCATCAACCAGCGTGAAATCGGTAGCGACACCGAGAACTTCCCCACCGCGCTCAAGTACGCCCTGCGCCAGGATCCCGACGTGATCCTGGTCGGCGAGATGCGTGACATGGAAACAGTGGAAACAGCCCTCCACGCCGCCGAAACCGGGCACCTGGTGCTGGCCACTCTGCATACCGTCGACGCACCGGAATCGATCAACCGCATCATCTCGGTCTTTCCGCCCCACCAGCACCGCCAGATTCGCGCCCAGCTGTCGGGCATCATCAAAGCGGTCATCTCCCAGCGCCTGGTGCCGCGGGCCGACGGCAAGGGCCGGGTTCCGGCGGTGGAGGTCATGGTATCCACAGCCCGCACCCGCGACCTGATCGACGACCGGGAAAAGACCAAGCTGTTACGTGACGCTATTCAGCAGGGTTTCGTCTCTTACGGCATGCAGACCTTCGACCAGTCGCTGATGCATCTCTACAAGAAACAGCTCATCAGCTTCGAGGAAGCGCTGCGCCAGAGCTCCAACCCCGATGACTTCAAGCTCAAGGCTTCCGGCATATCCTCCACCTCGGACCTGAGCTGGGAAGACTTCGAGCGCCCCCATGAGGCGGCGAAACAGGAAGAGGAAGCCGACCCTCCATCCGAAGTCAATGACCTGGAATAAGGCTTTCGACGCAGCTTTACGGTTGTTGAAGAGCCGTGACAGGAGCGAGAAAGAACTACGCGACAGACTGCGGCGTAAGGGCTTTGAAGCGCCTGACATCGTCGGTGCGGTCGAGCGCTGCCTGGAGCTCGGCTATCTCGACGACGGTCGCTTTGCCCGTTGCCGCGCCCGCCAGCTGCTTGCAAGCGGCCGAGCCGTCGGCGCGCGGCTGCGGCACGAACTTCAGATGGCCGGCATCGCCGAGGAACTGGCCGAACAGACCCTGGCGGAACTGAACAAGGATTTCAACGAGGAAGCGCTGCTTGCCGAACTGCTGCAGCGACGCTACGCCTATTTCGACTATCAGCAAGCTGACGATCGGGAAAAGCGCCGGGTCGTCAATTATTTTTTGCGCCGCGGATTCACCATGGCGGTTATAATGAACCAGTTGAAAAAGCGGGGCTGAAAGACAGAGGCCCGTTCCAAAAGGCTGCTGTCCCGCTCCGCTTCCAGAATAACACCAGAAAGGTAACAGAGAACGCTCATGCTCACAGCCAACGACATCCGCAGCCGTTTTTTGCGTTATTTCGAGGAACGCAACCACACCCTGGTCGCCTCCTCGCCGCTGATCCCCCACAACGATCCGACCTTGCTGTTCATCAATGCCGGCATGAACCAGTTCAAGGACGTCTTTCTCGGCCGCGAAAAACGTGACTACGTCCGAGCCGCCTCGGCACAAAAGTGCGTACGGGCCGGCGGCAAGCACAACGACCTCGAGAACGTCGGTCGCACCGCCCGCCATCACACCTTTTTCGAGATGCTCGGCAATTTCTCCTTTGGCGACTATTTCAAGGAAGACGCCATCCGCTACGCCTGGGAGTTCCTCACCGAAGAGATGAAACTAGCGGTGGACAAGCTGTGGATTACCGTCTTTCGCGACGACGATGAAGCCTTCGCCATCTGGCGCGACCAGATCGGCCTGCCGGAAGAACGCATCATTCGCATGGGCGAAAAGGACAACTTCTGGTCGATGGGCGACACCGGCCCCTGCGGCCCCTGCTCGGAGATCCATATCGACCAGGGCGAAACAATGTCCTGTGGCCCCGATTGCGGCATCGGCAGCTGCGACTGCGACCGCTACCTTGAGCTGTGGAACCTGGTCTTCATGCAGTTCGACCGCTGCGCCGACGGCACCCTGAGCCCGCTGCCCAAGCCGTCCATCGACACCGGCATGGGCCTCGAGCGCATCGCTGCCGTTGTGCAAGGGGTGCAGAGCAACTACGACTGTGACCTGCTGCGCGGCATCATCGCCTACGTCGAAGAGCTGGCCGGCAAGAAATACGGCACCGACGAGGATCAGGACGTCTCCATGCGAGTTATCGCCGACCACAGCCGAGCCACCGCCTTTCTTATCGCCGACGGCGTACTGCCGAGCAACGAAGGGCGCGGCTATGTGCTGCGGCGCATCATGCGCCGTGCTGCTCGCCACGCCAAAATGCTCGGTTTTGGCGAACCGGTGCTCTATCGCACCGCGGTGTTCGTCCTTGAATCGATGGCCGAGGCGTATCCGGAAATGGCCCAGCGCACCGACTATGTGGCCAAAGTGGTCAAGAACGAAGAAGAGCGCTTTATTCAGACTCTCGACAATGGCCTGCGCATTCTCAATGACGAGGTCAGCCGCCTGAAGGAACAGAAACAAACCGTTATTCCCGGCGAACTGGCCTTCCGGCTCTACGATACCTACGGCTTCCCTCTCGACCTGACCGCCGACATCGTCGCAGGCGAAGGTTTTAGCATCGACGAAGAGGGCTTCGAAAGCGCCATGGAAGAGCAGCGCCAAAAGGCCCGCGAGCACTGGAAAGGCTCCGGAGAAGAAGCAGTGGCCGGCATTTACCGGCAACTGGTCGAGGAAGGACTGCAATCCACTTTCACCGGCTATGAGAGCCTGACCGGCAGCTCCGAAATCGTCGCCCTTCTGCAGGACGGCCAACCTGTAACCCGCGCCGACGAGGGCAGCCAGGTAGAGATTGTCACCGCCAGCACCCCCTTTTACGGTGAATCGGGCGGCCAGGTCGGCGACCAAGGCGAACTCGCTACCGCCACCGGCAAGGTGGCCATCAGCGACACTTTAAAGCCGCTGCCGGAACTGACCGTGCATGTCGGCAAGGTCGTCGAGGGCAGCATCGCCAAAGGGCCCGGTGCCGAACTGAGCGTCAACCAGGATCTGCGCCAGGCCACCGCCCTCAACCACACCAGCACTCACATTCTGCAAAAGGTGCTGGTAGAGACCCTCGGCGAACATGTCCAACAGGCCGGATCGCTGGTCACCCCTGAGCGGCTGCGTTTCGATTTCATTCACTTCTCGGCCCTGACCGCTGAAGAAATCGTTCTCATCGAAGAGGAGGTCAACCGCCGCGTCCGCGACAATCTGCGCGTCGCCACCGCGCAGATGTCCACCGACGAGGCCGTCGCCGCCGGCGCCACCGCCCTGTTCGGGGAAAAATACGGCGATGCGGTGCGGGTTGTGCGAGTCGGCGATTTCAGCATGGAATTGTGCGGCGGCACCCACACCGGCGCCTCCGGGGATATCGGCCTGTTCAAGATCGTACAGGAAACAGGCATCGCTGCCGGCGTACGACGCATCGAGGCGGTAACCGGCGGCAAGGCCCTGGAACTGGTGCGTAGCCAGGAGCAGACCCTCGACCAGCTGGCGGCCTTGATCAAAACCGACCGGCCGCAACTCGAAAGCCGGCTGCGCAAGCTTCTGGAAAGACAAAAAGAACTGGAACGCGAGGTCGAAGCCCTGCAGGGCAAACTCAACGCCGACCAGGCCGGCGACCTGCTTAATCAGGCTACCGAGATAGCCGGCATCCAGGTCGTCTGCGGCCGAGCCGACAACCTCGACGGCAAGGCACTGCGCGAACTGGCCGACCAGGTCCGCGACCGCATGGAGTCCGGCGTGCTGATCCTCGGCAGCTCTAACGGCGGCAAGGCCGGCCTTCTGGTGGCGGTGACCAAGGACCTGACCAAGCGTCTGCAGGCCGGCGCGCTGATCAAACAATTGGCGGCCATGGTAGGCGGCGGCGGCGGTGGCCGGCCCGATCTGGCCCAGGCCGGCGGCAGCAAGCCGGAGTTGCTTGGCGAGGCGCTGGCCGCGGCTCCCGGGCTCATAGAGAAGGCACTGGAAACGGCTTAGGCTATATAGGCAAGGTTGCCTGCCTGTTCAAAAAAGGCAAAACCGGCGGGTCGCGTCCCGCCAGACGCCTTCCTTTTTGTCCAAGCGGCAACAAAAAGGAAGCAAAAAATGCCTTCCCCTGCGGGGAGCAGCAGATTACTAGGCAGGGCAAAAACAACCACTGTCAAGCCATGCCACGCCCCGGCGGATTCTTTGTGACGCCCTCTTTTGCGAAAGGTCGGCACTGAACCCATCGGTCCATATCCTCAGCGCACTTGGTGCCTATGTTTTGCTGGGTTTTAAAACCCAA
>ENA-ORCU01000515-ORCU01000515.1-marine-metagenome-genome-assembly--contig:-NODE-515-length-14001-cov-3.008403_pt1 | contig 14001 bp, 10 predicted proteins | sample MGYA00248631_ERZ508512 | MGnify/ENA primary metagenome ERZ508512 (study PRJEB26183, sample SAMN06268844) | marine metagenome | isolation source: Tt an P1 anaerobic enrichment on pine from sediment taken...
GTGATATTTTGAATAGAAAATAGTCTGACTACAACATCCCCAATGCGTTGATAAAAACGTAAACGAAAGCGAATATCAGAACGGTGTTATAGATAAATCCGACCAACAAAAACTTCATCAGGGTTTTTAGATATCCCTGCTGATAGAAAGTTTTCAGCGCCAAATAAATGTAGACCGGAACTGCGAGCAACAACCACAGGGAAATAAATCCTGTTTTACCTGGCACAAGCAGAATGAAGGCTACTACCAGGCTTAAAATGACAAACATGAAGGAATGAATATGCACCGAAAAGACGAGATGCCGGATGTAGTACACTTTTCGCCTGAGATAAAACAGCTTGAGTAGCAGTGCGAAAACCGGCAGCAGAATAAAAAAGGCGTATGAAAGGTATTTCAATGTTTTAGAAATCAGTTGATCCGGCGCACGAAGCATATTGGCAAAGTTGATCAGTTCTTGTTTCTCCTCCGGATCTTCCGTTTCTTCCGCCAGTTTTCCCAATTGGCGAGCCAGATTACGCAAGGATTCGCGGAGGTTTTTGGCTTTGAGCAATGCACCGTAGTCGATGCTTTGTCCTTTGACGGACGTGGAGTCGTTGGTCTGCAGATCTGCTTGGCTATCTGGTGTTTCAAGACGTATTCCGAGCTCCGCAATTGCCTCAATCGAATCCGCACGTATGCCATTGTCTGAGTGGCTAAAGGCAATATTCAAGCCTCTCCCGGAAAGGATTTGCAAAAGCAGAAACAAAATAAAGCTCACAAAAATGTAGAGTCGAAAAGGCGGCGCGTACCGGGCTCTGCGACCTTTGAAAAATTCGATCGTCAGAAAACCGGGTTTGAACAGCAAATCGCGAAATGTATGGATAAAACGAGAGTCAAAGGCCAGAAAATTTCCTAAAAAATCGTAAAACACGAAGCCAAAGGGGCGGTTAAACTCTGAAATGGACTGTCCGCAGTTGGGACAATAAAAGCCTTTGAACTCATGGGCGCAGTTGAGGCATTTCTGTTGCTCCACGTCATCAATCGATTTTTTCTCTTTTTTAAACATGACAAGCATCTAATTTCGAATGCAAATTTGCTGACTAAGTTTTCAAAAATATTCGAATGGTTCTTGGTTTTAACTTACTTTTTCAAATTCCTGGTCCCGACCTTTTTCCCATTCAAACAAATCGCCGTCCAAATCGCCAAAATCCAAAAAAGGGAGAATGGTCGGAAGTAAATTTCTCACTGGCTCATACATCTGCGAATCTGCTTTTACATCTTCCGGAATCATTCTTACATTTTCATCTACTTCATCAAAAAGAATGAGCAAGACGCTTAATATCAGTGCTGTTTTGATAATGCCAAACAAAATTCCGGCGAGCCGGTTGATAAAGCCCAATGCGACAGCCGAAATAATGGTTTCAACGGCTTTGCCAATTAAATGAACCAGAATAACGATAACGGTAAACGTAACGATGAAAGCAATCAGCCCCAAATGTTTGGATTGGTAGTTAAACGTTTCGATGATAAAATCTGAAGTCAGGTGCGAAAAGTGGATCGCACCCCAAATCCCCAGGATAAGAGCAGCAAGCGATGCCACTTCGGCAACAAAGCCTTTGTAAAAGCCACGAAATGCCGCCAGGATCAGCAACACGCCAAGAATAATATCGATGTAATTCACGCCATTAGGTTTAAATGAAGCAACAGGGTTGTGCTGTTTTTTCGGTCTGAAAAATTTTTAAGTAAAAATAGAAAAATATTTTTGCCGTGTCGGTAATAGGTAGTCTCAATCAAAAAAGATAATTTTGACTAGCGCAGAATTTGTGTTCTGCCCATTATTTTAATCTAGAAAAATCAGCCAATGCCATTTATCAATTCCGTTATCAACTGGATCAATTTTAAACGAATCAATGAGATTAATCTATTTAAGGAACACCCGTTTGATACCCAATTGGAGGTATTTTTTGATCTGCTGAAAGAAGCCCGCGACACTGAGTTTGGAAGAACCTACGATTTCAAAAGCATACGATCTGAAAAAGAATTTAAAGAACGCGTCCCCATTCGCTACTATGAAGATTTTGCACCCTATGTAAAGCGATTGCGGCAGGGAGAACGAAACTTACTGTGGCCCGGCGAAATCAAGTGGTTTGCCAAATCGTCGGGGACGACCAACGATAAGAGTAAGTTTATCCCGGTGAGCAAGCAGTCGCTTGAGGATGTTCACTTTCGTGGAGCCAAGGATGTTTTCGCCCTTTACCTGAAAAATAATCCTGAGTCGGGGGTTCTCTTCGGAAAAACACTCACCCTGGGCGGAAGCCAGCGGGTGAACAACTTCAGCAACAAATCGTATTTTGGCGATCTGTCGGCAATCTTGATTGAGAACACACCCTTTTGGGCTGAGTTCATCCGAACCCCTTCGGTTGAAGTTGCATTGCTGGAGGAGTTTGAAGAAAAGATCGCCAAGATCATTGATGAATCACTGGATGAGAATGTAACCTCGCTTGCCGGTGTTCCTTCCTGGTTTTTGGTGCTGCTCAACCGGATTCTGGAGCATACCGGTAAAAGCAGTATCCTTGATGTTTGGCCCAATCTGGAAGTTTTTATTCACGGCGGCATTAAGTTTGATCCGTACCGGGAGCAGTACCAGCGAATTATTCCATCGGCAACCATGAATTACATGGAAACCTACAACGCGTCGGAAGGTTTTTTCGCCATTCAGGATGACCCGGACAGCAGTGATTTGCTGCTTATGCTCGATTATGGGATTTATTATGAGTTCATCCCGATGGAGAAGCTGGATGATGAAAATCCGCAAACGCTCAGCCTGTCAGAAGTTGAGCTGGACAAAAACTATGCTTTGGTGATCAGCACCAATGGAGGACTTTGGCGATATATTATTGGCGACACGGTTCAGTTTACCAGTAAAAGGCCATTCAAAATAAAAATTACCGGGCGTACGAAACATTTTATTAATGCTTTTGGCGAAGAGGTGATTATTGACAATGCAGAACAAGCCCTGAAAATTGCCACGGAACGTACAAATGCCATTGTTAAGGAATACACCGCGGGGCCGGTGTTTATGGAGGGGGATCAAAAAGGAGCGCACGAATGGATCATTGAATTTGAACGGGAGCCGAATGATCTGGAGTATTTTATGGATGTTCTGGACGATTCTCTGAAAACCCTTAATTCAGACTACGAGGCCAAACGACATAAAAACCTGACCTTGGAAAAGCCACATGTGCTTGTTGCAAAACAAGGCTTGTTTTATGCCTGGATGAAACAACGGGGCAAAGTTGGCGGACAAAACAAGATTCCGCGACTGGCAAACGACCGAAAATACCTGGATGAATTGATCGATCTGCAAAAAAGATTATAATTTATAGTTCGGAATCAGGTAGCTCAGTTAAATTTGTAAAACGAAATTGAAAAAACAGAATTATGCATATTGCTCTTGCGGGTAACATTGGCGCCGGAAAAACGACACTGGCCAGCTTATTGGCAAAACACTACGGCTGGAAACCTCATTACGAAGATGTTGATGAAAATCCGTACCTGAATGATTTTTATGAAGATATGCAGCGGTGGTCTTTCAATCTGCAAATCTACTTTTTGAATAGCCGGTTTTCACAAATTATGGAGATCCAGAACTCGGGATTGACTGTGGTGCAAGACCGAACCATTTATGAGGATGCTGAAATTTTCGCTCCCAACCTGCATGCGATGGGCCTGATGTCGACTCGTGATTTTAATAATTACGTCACACTTTTTCGTTTGATGAGCAAGCTCGTAAAAGCGCCCGACCTCCTGATTTACCTTCGGGCCAATGTGCCAACGTTGGTCAACCAGATTCAGCAACGTGGCCGGGAATACGAAAACTCCATCAGGTTGGATTACCTTAAGCAGCTGAACGAGCGTTACGAGGCTTGGATTAGTCGATACAAAGAAGGAAAGTTGCTGATTATTAATGTTGACAAAATCGATATCACCAATAGCCCGGAAGACCTTAGCAGTGTGATTGACAAAATTGATGCACAGATTCACGGTTTATTTTAGTCCGAAAAAGGCTTTCACGACTTTTTATTCCGTTTATTTTGATCCGCTGTTTGTTTGGTGATCATTTGGTCTAGTTGGGTGCATTCAATCGTCTTTTTTGTTCAACAAAAAAGACGATTGAATGACCCTAAAACGAGTTCTGTGCCGGGTTTATCTTTTGCATTGATCTAAACCACCCCCGACACATTCAATCCTCCAATCCTCCAATCCTCCAATCCTTCAGTCCTTCAATCCATCGGTCCTTTGGTGAATCAATCCATCAACTTCGTGCTTGATTTTGCCCCATTCGGCATCCGGTATTTTGGCACCAACCACCTGAATGACTTTGCTGGCCAGCAGTGAAGCAAGCTTGCCGCAGTTTTCCAGGCTGAAATCATTGGCCAGACCATATAGAAATCCCGACGCATAAACATCGCCGGCTCCTGTGGTGTCGACACTTTGAACCTGGGGCGTATCCACTTTCACGAACTGGTTGCCCGCCTGAATCAAGGAGCCATCCCGTCCTATTTTTACCACGGCGATGTCGCATTGCTCAGCCATTTGTTTTAGTGCAGCCGTCGGTTCCAGTCCCGTATAAGCCTTGGCTTCTTCTTCGTTGGCAAACACAATGTCCACATATTCAGTGATCAAACGTTTCAAAAAGTCCAGGTTGGCTTCCACCACATTAAAACTGGCCATGTCGAGGGCAATCTTCAGCCCTTGCTTTTTGGCCAGCTTCAAAATTCCTTCAATTAAAGCGTGATTGAATACCAGGTAGCCTTCAATGTGCAAATAATCGTAGTTTGAAAACAGCTCCTCTGAAAGTTCATCGGCACTAAGCTCACTGGCAGCACCCAGGTAGGTTCCAAAGGTGCGCTCTGAGTCGGGCGAAATCAGTGTTGTCGCTTTCCCGGTGGGAATCTGGCTGTAGAACAGGTGTGGCGTAACCTGGTGTTTTTCAAATTCTTCTTTGAAAAAATGGCCCATCGGATCGTTCGAAATTTTACCAATGAAACCGGCTTTTCCCCCCAGCTGCGCAATGGCCCGCAAGGTATTGGCTGCTGACCCTCCGGTTTCAATCGAGCGTTCCAAGCCTTCCGTTGAATCCAGAATTTTTTGGGAAAGTATGGCATCAACCAGCGTCATGCTTCCTTTGGGTAACTGAAAAGTATGAAGTAACTGATCATCTTTTAACTGAACGAGAATATCAACCAAGGCACTTCCAATGCCCACGATTGCTTTTGGCGTCATGAGGTTTTTCATAGGTTGGCAAAAATAATAAAAAAGCTTCGTTCTGTTTGCCAAGAGTCCTCGCTTTCCTGCTTGCTAAACAAGTATGTTTCACAAAACGATCAAAGAAGATCATAAAAGAGGGTACGAGTTCCAAATAAATAAGATGGGTGGGGAATATAAATTGACCAGGAATGCTAACACAGATTGATCAAAAAATGAAATTTGACAGAGAAAGAACAGAGTTTGATAGCGTGAACAAACAATTTGCTGGAGAAAGAACAAAAATTGACAGAGAGAGAACAAAATGCGACAGAGAGAGAACAAAATTTGACAGAGAAAGTACGGAGTTTGATAAAAGAAGAATAAACATTGAGTAAAGGCGAATGGGCTGTATTAATTGAATACGATCGAACACTCGCCGGAATATGAACAAACCTCAGGATCGTAGATTTTTTTCCTGCGTTTGAGAGGCACAGTATTCGCCTTGTGTTTGAACAATAATGTTTACGGCAGACAGTTTAGATACATGTAATTTTCTATATTTGTACGGCTATGACACGAAAAAATGCCATTAATGAGGGCTGAAGAGAGAGACAACAAATGGTTTCGAAAGGTGTTTGACGAATACTACAAAGCGATCCGAAACTTTGTTTATTACTTATCTGGTGACCTGAGCCTTGCGGATGATTTGACTCAGGATGTATTTTTGTTTTTGTGGGAAGAGCGGGACAAGGTGAAAGATGAAACTGTTAAATCCTATTTGTTCACCATTGCGAAGAATCGGTATTTTAAATATCATCAGAAGAAAGTCGTTCGTTTGAATTTCATCAGCAAACTAATCACCGAACCGGACCACGAATCACCGGAATTTATGATGGAACTGAAAGAATTTGATCATAAATTGCAGGTAGCTATTGCCGGGATTCCGGATAAAACCCGTGCCATTTTTTTAATGAGCCGGATTGACCAAATGACTTACAGCGAAATCGCCGCAATCATGCAGCTTAGCAATAAAGCGGTTGAAAAGCACATGAGTAAAGCATTGCAGATGTTACGGCAAAAAGTGGACAGAAAGTTATGAGCCTGGAAAATGAGAAGATAGAAAAACACATTTCAAGCTGGCGCGTTCCTGAATCACTGGGGGAGCAGGCAGCCTGGGAACGCTTAATGGCAGCCCAAAGCCGCCAAAAGCCTGTCAGGAAAGTTGATTTTCCGAAACTCTGGCAAATTGCGGCTGGTATCACCGCTGCTCTTCTGCTTGTTTTTGTTTTAGCTGAGTCGGGTATTTTCGCGCATCGGGAACACAATAACACGCTGGCTGCCCGAACTGTTTGGTTGCCCGACAGCAGTTTGATTCATCTCAAAGCTTATTCATCGGTTAAATATCACTACCAAAAAATCGGAGGAGCCCGGCTCATCGAATTGAGCGGTGAAGCCCGATTCGATGTCAAAAAAGGAAATCGCTTCGAGGTTGAGTTTCCGGGCGGGCGCCTGGAAGTGCTGGGAACCCAATTTACCATTCAAGCTTATTCTGAAGCGGCAGGACGAATTGATTGTTTCAGCGGAACGGTAAGTGTCAGAATCCACGACCAAATCCTGATTCTTGAAGGCGGACAGGCCGTAACATTCGACCCAACCAGTATTGACTGGCCTTTCAATATTGATCCGGAACAAAAGCTGAATTTGCCTGACAACACCTATTATTGGGAGCGTCGTCCGCTAAAAGAGATTCTGACATTGATTTGCCAGCGCGAAAACTATTCTCTTGAAGCTCCGGACTGGATTCTTCAGAAAAACTTTACCGGTCCGTTACAACTGGACCAACCAGAACAAGCCATCGGCATTTTGGCTAGGGCCATGAATTTCGATTATCAACTACAAAAAGACCAGCTACGGATCATTGAAAAAAGATAGTTTCAATATCGTTTGCTTTATGCTGACCATGCTGCTGAGTTTTTCGGCTGCGGGGCAAGGAAAGTTGATTTCAGTTGAAGCTCAAAATAAGCGTTTGAGTCTTGTTTTGGAAGAGCTATCCGAACGTGACTCCATCCGGTTTGCGTTTGATGCCGACTATTTTTCGGAAATAAAAGTAGATCTGCAATATGATCAGATTTTGCTAAGCGATTTTTTGAATGAGTTAAGCAAAAAATACCATCTGCTTTACGAGGAGATGGACGGGACCTACGTTTTGTACCGCAATCCCGCTCCCCGGCCGGAACCGAAACCTGAATTCATGACCATCCGGGGCCGGGTGATCGACAAAAACACAGGTGAGGCGCTCTTGTTTTGTAATATCGGATTGGGTAAGCAGCAGGGAACTATTACCAATGAGCTGGGCATGTTTAGTACAAAGATTGAAAAATCTGATCGCACAAATATTAAAATCAGTCACTTGGGTTACCGGCAGCTCGATACCACGCTTCACACAGCCAGCCCGCAGTTTCATGAGCTCGCGCTTGTCCCGTTCGATATTCATATGGAGACTATCAATGTCTACCAGCAGGAGAAGAATGTTTTGGAGATTGGAAGTCAGCCGGATCGAATCGCCTTCAACCCGAAGCAATCCGAAAATTTGCCGCGTGTAGATGACAGCGACCTGGTAACCGCTTTGACTTTAATTCCCGGTGTGAATTTTCTTGGGGGCGAAAACTCCGGAATATCGATTCGCGGTGGTTCTCCTTCTGAAAACCTGATTTTGCTCGACGGTATACCCGTGCTGGAAACCAGCCACTTGTTCGGGAACCTGAGTGTGTTAAATGCCAAGCATATTTCGCAGGCTTTTGTTTCGCGGGGTGCTTTTGACGCCCGTTACGGTGAACGGATCTCAGGAGTTGTGGTACTCTCCGGCCAAAATAATTTCCATCGTCCCAGTCTGGATTTGTCGGCTAATTTGTTGAATGTGAGTGCTGCCGGCACCATCCCGGTTGGAAAAGCAGTTTCCATTAGTGGCGCTTATCGAAAATCGTACATCGACCAATGGGAAAATTACCTGTACCGACAAATTTTGGAACAAGGGGCGCTGAGCAGTGAGGATGAATCAGCGGTTGTGCCAACCGTAGCCTATGACGATCTGAATTTGAAGTTTAGTATTAAACCGTCAGAAAAGCAGGAGCTTAGCTTTAGCCTTTTGGATGGAAATGATTTACAAAACCGGGAGTTTCTTTTCAGTGAAAATTCACGCCTTTTCCGGCATCAGCAGGCCGACAGCAGAAATCGTGGAGTTAGCGGGAACTGGCGTTATCAGCCCAATGACAAGTGGCAATTTCACCTCAATGCCGGCTACAATGAACTGGAACGGTCTTCAGGTTCAGTGGCCGGATTGGAACCCAACAGGCAAGGGAAAGGTGGTAAAGAGGAGCGGGATACAGACGACAATCAATTGCAGGAATTTATCGCGAGCTGGTCGGGAGATCTGAAAACCGGCAATTTCAAGCATTCGTTTGGCTTTGGACTCAACCGTGATCAGGTTTCCTACACTTATCTCAGCAAACGGACTACCGGAGCGATTCAGGTCGATTCCATTAATTACGATTCGCAGTTGACAATTTTGCATGCTTTTCTGCAGGAGAACATCCGGCTGACTGATCAGTTGCAGGCGCGAATAGGTGTTCGTGTTAACCACGAAGATCAGCAGGGCAAGTTCTATTTCCAGCCCCGGTGGGGGATCAGCTACGCCCTTTCCGGAGAGTTCAACCTGTTTTATTCGGGTGGTATTTATAACCAGTTTTTATCGCGAATTCGTAAAATAGACAGCAATGGCAACAGCGATTTGGTTTGGTTTTTACCTGATTCGGCCGGAATGGGAATCCTCGAATCGCAGCAGCACGTCATTGGAATAGCCTACGAGAAAAACGGCCTGTCCGTCAATCTGGAACCCTACTATAAGACGACCAGTGGAAAGTTGAATCTATTTGCTGAAACTAGTGGCGGAAAAGAAAAGACCATTCGCTATGTTCCACGAAATGGTGAGGCTGAGAGTTTCGGACTCGACGCTTTGGCACATTACAAGCATGGAATCTTCACCCATATGCTGGCCTATTCCCTGTCGCGGTCGAAGGAACGATTTGAGGTATTTAATGGCGGAGAAGCATACCCTTCATTTGATGATCAGCGCCATCGCCTGCGCTGGACTGAAATGATTCGTTATAAAAGCTGGCTTGTTTCAACGAACCTGACTTATCGTTCGGGAAGCCCTTTCCTTATGACGCAGGATGAATCAGGGGGCAGCGAGGATTTTGGACGCCTGCCTTTTTTTGCTCAGGCTGATTTTTCGTTGATGAAGCGATGGAACTACAAGTTTTTCACCTTAAGTTCGGGAGTCTCCCTGCTGAATGTCCTCAACCGCGAAAACGTGTTGGAGGTAGATTATTTCAATATTTCAGATGAGGCTGGATCTTACGCTGTTCGCACCGATGTTACGGCAATGAAATTTACCCCAGTCTTTTTTGTCAATATTAAACTGCAGTAAGGCAGGCAATTGTGATTTTAATTAAAAAAACTTCATTTTTCCGGTAGGGTATTTTCTATCGAACGACTATTAAGGGCATCAACAAGTTTTTTCAATGATGTTCACAGGCAAAATTAAATATTCATTTCCGGTATTACTTGTCCTGCCGTTTAAGCAAGAGCGGATGGAGCAGGTGATTAGAACCTACGAGGTGCCCGAAACGAAGGACAAAGAGCTTGTGTTCAATCAAATTATAGAAAAAATTGAAGGAGGTAAAAGTCAGTCAAGAGGAAAATTATCACGCCTGAATGTCATCTATCAACTCACTATTCCGGTTGCGGCTTCTCTTGTTCTGATTTTCCTTCTTCATATTTTGTTTGCCACATCGACTTTCGAAAACACTTCCCGGGAGGTTTATTCCTTTCGGCTTCCTGATCAATCGCGGGTGGTATTGAGCCAAAATAGCACGGCGACCTATCCCCGGTATTGGTGGAAGCGGGAAGTGACGCTGCAGGGCGAAGCGTACTTTGAAGTTGAGAAAGGAAAAGAATTCACTGTTGAGACAACAAAGGGACTGGTGCAGGTATTGGGAACCCGGTTTTTGGTTTCGGAAAAAGATAATCAGTTGATCGTGAGCTGCTACGAAGGGAAGGTGCAGTTATCGAATGATAAGCAAAAGCAGCTGGTTGCCGCCGGAAACACGTTACAATATCATGACCAAAGTTTTTACAAATTAACAAGTTCCAATGCAGCCTACCCAAAAATGGCCAGGTTTAATCAGTCATTCTCAAACGTAAGTTTGGTGGAGCTTATTGATGATCTCGAAAGTTTTTTCAGTATCGACATCCAATTGAATAGCATTGGTGTAAAGCATTTTAGCGGCACCATTGATTCGGCCGATGCTGAAACAGCCATTCGGATTATTTGTCGTTCACTTGACCTGGACTACCAAACGAATTCGGCTGAGCAGATCACCATTAGTGATCGGGGAAGGAAGCAAATTTGATAAATAGAATAGATAGAAAATTAATGACGGAGTAGACAGAGTAAATGAAGAAGAAAGATTAATCATTAATGAAAATTGAAAAGTTATGAAGCAAAAGATGAAGACAAGATTGATCCTGATGCTTGGATTGATCGCAGGATTTGCAGTGTCTTGTACAAATGAGGATGATTTGTCAAAAAATCCGGATGGAAAAGGAACGGTTTCGTTTCTAATTACTGATGCCCCATTCCCAACTGACCAGGTGGCTCAGGCCAATGTTACAATTGATAAAATTGAAATTCGCAAGGTAGATGAATCGGAAGGTGAAGAGAGCGAAGGATCCCCATTCGTGATGGTATCTGAAGAAACGATGGAATTCAATTTGCTGGACTTGAGAAATGGTGTAACAGCCGAGTTGACAAATGTTGAGCTGGAAGCCGGTACGTACGACCAAATTAGGCTCCACGTGGTTGACGCCAGTGTTGTTCTGAATGATGAGGCCAGTACGACTTTTGATTTGAAAGTACCAAGTGGTTCGGCCAGCGGCCTGAAAATTAATATCAAGGATGGGCTGGTTGTGCGAGATGGCGGTTTTGCAACCGTACTGCTAGACTTTGATGTGAGCCAATCGTTCGTTGTGCGAGGTAATCCAAGGACCAAAGCCGGGATTAAAGGATTTATTTTCAAGCCGGTCATTCGTGCCGTTGTTGAAGAAGCAACCGGAAGCATTGAAGGCCACGTAAGCGTTGGCGATACATTAGCTGTTGGTAATGCAACGGTTGAATTTTACGAAATGGATTCGCTGATTACTTCGGCTCTGACGGATAGCACCGGCTTTTATGCAGCCGTTGGCTTACCTTTGGGTGAGTATGACCTGAAAGTTATGGCTGAAGGGTATGTTGACAACGAAGTGCTTGATGTTGCTGTTACATCTGATGCTACCAAAGTAGTTGATATTCTGTTGGATCCAGTAGAAATTGATGAAGCACCGGCTGAAGGCGAGGAAGCATCAGCTGATGGAGGAGAAGAAACAGGAACATCCGGAGAATGATCAATCTCCCGGGTTCAATTAAAAATACTTGATTGGGTGAACGATTAGTTCATGGGTTTAGAGATAGATTAAGAGGCAACTCTTTTTCTATCTCTTTTTTTGGGCCAAGGTGGAGGTATTTCAACGGCTTTAGTTCTGTTGACTATTGGTGATCATGATTGCGAAATATACCGGTGGTATGCAGAAGTACAGATTGGCAACGAGTTTGATTAAAGCCGGAGGTCATGATATTTTTGCGGGAGAACTACCAGATTCTTGCAGAACAAGAAAAAAATAGACGCATAGGGACTTCGGCGGGCCAACAGATTTCGAAAAAAGCAACTGCTGTAAGGTAAATTTAACCCATGAGCTTGATTCATTTCATTTTGTTCTTGCATCGAAACCGGATTATTCCGTTGTCCTTTTCTAAACATCCGGAAAGCAATTCAGAAAAAAATGCTGCCTTTATAAATTTATTTTGTGCTTTGAATCGGTGGGTTGCAGAAGATCGTGACAAAAAGTGTTGTATTATTCGTCAGTGTTGATAAATTCAACAAATGTCATAAGTCAATGATTTGCCGCGTGTTGATGTGTTATTGTATGTATAGTGTTGAAATATGCAACACTTGGCACTGTTTTATTTTTGAATAGTTATTTTCTTTAGTGCTCATTATCAGTTGTTTATTGTGTGTGGTTTTTTTGGCATCCTATTTGGCAAAAGGATAGTCGAGTTAATTTGTGTTCTGAATATCAGTATTTTAGAATAGTTAAAATAAAAACCACGCTTAATATCAACGTTATGAAAACTTTTTTTTCTTCCATTTTCACGTTATCGTTTTTAATTTTCAGCATCGCCGTCTTTGGCAATGTGGAAAATGATAACAAAACAGGAGACCAAGCAGAAGCAATGTCCTTGCAAATTATGAGTTCTCCTGCGTTATTTGATCTGACTTCCAATTGGGTTTCCAACTTTAAAAAGCAACATTCAGCTTGCGACATTCAAATCGCTCAATTCACCGATGAATCATCATTCTCGGCAGATGCGCTTTATCTGGTTAGCTCCGATCAGCAGCTTTTAGGGCAGGAAGAGTCTGCCTGGAAAATGGTTGTTGGTCATGATGTCGTTGTGGCGATTTTCAACTCAAACAATCCTTGGGTTGAATCCATCGTCAAAACAGGGGTCAGAACGGCAGATTTAGCGGCGCTTCTGGCTGCAAATCCCAGCTGGAACACCGTTGTTGAAGGAGCACTTGCAAATCCGGCGAAAGCGTATATTACCGACGATCAGCAAGTCAAGGCCAGGTTCGCTGCCTATTCGAAGACAGAAATTCAGGCTGAAACGGTCGGTTCAGCAGCTGAGCTTGTTGCAGCAGTGCAAGGAGACCGGAATGCGATCGGCTTCTGTAAGCTGATTGATATCATTGATCCGGAAACCAAAGCCTTTGCAGCAAATATCAGCTTACTTCCTATCGATAAAAACAGGAATGGCCGCATGGATCAGTTCGAGAATATCTATACCAGTCCGGAAGCATTGACCCGGGGAGTATGGATCGGTAAGTATCCGAAAGAACTGAGCGGTGATATTTTTGCCCTGGCTTCATCAGAGCCTTCGAACCAGTCGGCCATTGATTTTTTGACCTGGGTAACCAGTCAGGGGCAGGAGCAATTGGCAGACGCCGGATTCAGCCAACTGTCGGGAAGAGAAAAATCCGCCAATATGGTGGCGCTGACCAAACCCACAACCCCCGGAGCCAACGACGGCAATCAACCTTTCTTGTCTTTCGGCTGGATGCTGGCCATCGGTGTTTCGCTCGTGCTTTTACTGATTGGCTTGCTTGTGCGGTCAAAACGTCGGGAAAAGCTGGGGATTGGCAGTGAGGACATTGAGATGACTCCGGCGATGAACGAGGATTCAATTGAAGCGCCAGCCGGTTTGTACTACGACAAAACTCACCTGTGGGCATTTAGGGAACGAGACGGACTTGTGAAAATTGGCGTTGATGATTTCATGCAGCACCTGGCAGGTTCGTTGACCCAGCTCAAAATGAAAGAACAGGGTGAAAAAGTTAGAAAAGGTGAAAAAATACTGACCATCGTTCGTGAAGGCAAGCAGCTGGATCTGTATTCTCCGGTTTCCGGAATCATCAAGAGCCGCAACCAATCGCTTATAAGCATGCCACAGCAGGTCAATTCAAGTCCCTATACTGACGGCTGGGTATACCAGATTGAGCCTTTAAATTGGGCTCGCGAAGTGCGGCTGCTTTTCATGGCCGACACCTATAAAGAATGGCT
>ENA-ORCU01000517-ORCU01000517.1-marine-metagenome-genome-assembly--contig:-NODE-517-length-13967-cov-2.443916_pt1 | contig 13967 bp, 10 predicted proteins | sample MGYA00248631_ERZ508512 | MGnify/ENA primary metagenome ERZ508512 (study PRJEB26183, sample SAMN06268844) | marine metagenome | isolation source: Tt an P1 anaerobic enrichment on pine from sediment taken...
ACCGCACGCACCGTTGCCGCCATTCAGGAAATGGTGGCGGCAGTACAGGAAGTTGCTTCCAGCGCGTCACAGGCGGCAGGTGCAGCACGACAGGCGGATGAGGATGCACTGGAGGGCGATCGCGTCGTGGCACAGACCATCGACTCGATTACGCATCTGTCCGAGGACGTGGAGCGTTCAGCCGATGTGATCATGCGCCTTGGCAAGGATGCCGATGCCATCGGCAGTGTGGTCTCGGTCATTTCCGACATCGCGGAACAAACCAACCTGCTGGCCCTGAATGCCGCCATAGAAGCGGCCCGTGCCGGTGATCAGGGGCGTGGTTTCTCGGTGGTGGCGGATGAGGTTCGCACCCTGGCCAGTCGTACCCAGCAGAGCACTGAAGAGATTCAGCGCATGATCGAACGCCTGCAGGCCGGCTCGCGTGAGGCCGTCAAGGTCATGGGCAACAGCCGTGAGCAGAGCGCTGCCACCACCGAACGCGCAGCCGGCGCAACACGATCACTGCAGCAGATCACCGCATCGGTTGCGACGATCAGCGAAATGAACACGCAGATTGCCGGTGCCGCCGAGCAGCAAACGGCCGTGGCCAACGAAATCGAAATCAGCGTGAAAGCGGTCGCGGGACTGGCCGACAAGGCAGACCACAATGCCGGCACGCTGGCCGATACGACGGCAGGAATGGCCGAGCTTGAGCAGCGCCTGAGCCGGTTGGTGATGACGTTTCGGGTTTAACATGGGATCAGTGAAAGGGCGGCTATTGCCGCCCTTGCGTGTCAGGCTGACCTGAGGATCTAGATGAGTGTTGCCGTCTGCATGGCCGAGCGCAGCGCCCCTTCGATATAGGCAACTTCCGCGCCATCCCCGATGTTCACCACCTCAATGCCATGCTTTTCAAGGCAGCGGCTGAGGCAGTTGTTGGTATCGGCACCGACCGCCAGCACCACGGAGTCTGCTGCCAGTTCATGACAGTTGCCCTCGGCATCGGAGTAGTTGACGCTCTTTTTGCCGATGGTGTGGACCTGAGTGTTTTTCTCCATGCGCACACCGTGGCTTTCCAGGTTGTGCAGCACCTTCCAGCGACGGACGATGGATAGCTCGGCCCCCAGATCCGGGCCCGGCTCCAGTACGTGGACGTTACGGCCACGCTCAACCAGAAACTCGGCCAGCTCAAGGCCGACCAGCCCGCCGCCGATGATGGTGACGTTCTTGCCCAGCGGCATCCAGAGTTTGGACAGGCTCTGCATCGCTTCGGTGCTGTTGGTCACACCCACCAGCGAGCCCGATTTCATCATCATGCGTTGGGTGACGTTGAGTTTGCGCTTGGCGATATCGCCCCCTTCACCGGTCATCAGCTTGCGCAGTTCGTCACCGGACCAGACATGCTTCTGATCGGCGCCGGGGATGTCCGGGGCATTGCGACGGGCTCCCACGGCGACGATCACCTGATCGGGCTTCAGTGCATTGACCAACGCTTCATCCGCATGGGTATTGAGACGAATATCGATCGGCAGATCACGGACCTGCTTGATCAGGTAGTCCAGCAGGGCGCCGTTTTCCGGGTAGGCCAGCGCGGCAAAGAACAGCGTACCGCCCAGACGGCCACTGCGCTCGACCAGTGTGACCTGATGACCACGCAGCGCGGCGACGCGCGCGGCTTCAAGCCCGGCCGGGCCGCCCCCCACGACCAGCACCCTTTTCGGGCTGTCGCTGGCGATCAACTGCAGTTCGGACTCATGCCCGGTCTGCGGATTGACCGCACACTTGACCCGCTCATTGACGAAAATCTGGCTGACACAGGCGTAGCAATAAATGCAGGGGCGCACATCGGCGGCACGATTGTCCTGCAGCTTGTTGGGCAGATCCGGATCGGCCAGCAGCTTGCGTCCCATGGCGACGAAGTCGCACTTGCCGTCGGCCACGGCCTTGTCGGCCACATCGGGATCAAGCCGACCTGCCGCCGTAACGGGAATGTCCACCTGTTTGCGAATATGGGCAGCCCAATCGAGGAACATGGCAGGCTGATGGGGTATCGGTGCCTTGGTGAAGGCGTTGCCGGTGCTCAGGTTGGCATAGGCGGATACGCTGATCAGATCGATGCCGGCGTCCTGAGCCATCCGGGCGGTCAGGGTGGCATCTTCAAGGCTGATGCCGCCGGGCAGATCCAGCTCGATGGCATCCATCCGCATCCATACCGGGTAATCACGGCCGACACGTTCACGCACGGCATGAATCACCTCAAGCAGCAGGCGGGCGCGGTTCTCCAGCGGGCCGCCGTACTCGTCATCGCGTTTGTTGTAGTAAGGCGAGAGAAAGCCGGAAATGATGTAGGTATGACCGGCGTGGATCTCGACGCCATCAAAGCCCGCTTTTTGGGCGCGTTCGGCGGCATCGGCGAACCAGGTCACCATCTGCTGAATGTCCGCCTTGTCCATCACCCGAATGCGCACGCCCTTTTTATCGCGCCCCTTGGAGGAGCTGATGAAACGGCCCAGTTCAGACTGGGTGAGGGCGGCGAACATGTCGGTGTTGGCGGCGGGCGGCATGGAAGGCACCCACAGCTCACGGCCTTCGGCCAGATCGCGCACCGAGGTCTTGCCGGCATGCTGCAGCTGGATGGCGATTTTGGCGCCGTGTCGATGGACCCGGTCGGTGAGCTGCTTCAGGCCCGGAATGAAATCATCCGAGGAGATGCCCACCTGATAGGGTTCGGCAGTACCGGCGGGATAGGCGATGGAGCCGACCCCCATGGTCAGCAGCCCGGCACCGCCCTTGGCGCGGGCTTCGTAAAACGCCTGAATGCGCTCGCCACAGCGGCCATCGGACTCGGCGTAATTGGACCCCATCGGGGCCATGAGAATCCGGTTTTTCAGCTCAAGCGAGCCGATCCTGCCGGGTTGGAAAAGGTTTTGATATGCGGCCATAGGCATCACCCTCGCGTCTGCTCAGAGTATGAAGTCGCAGCTGACATGGCATCAACCCTGCTGCAGGAAATCGATACAGGTGCGGTTGAACAGGTCGGTGTGTTCCACCTGAACCCAGTGACCACAGCGGTTCAGCATCAAAAAGCGTGCCTCGGGTGCCTTGTCGAGGAACTTGAACACGCCCTCGACCGGGTTGAAGCGATCATTGCTGCCCCAGAACCCCAGAATCGGACAGGTCAGCTCGCCCAGACGCTCGGTCATGTTGGGTACCATCATGGTCGAGAACAGGTTGGCGGGCTGAGTGACGGCAACGGCGGCGCGTTCTTTCAGCAGCGCTTCATCCAGCTGGGAGGCGTCGAACAACTGCAGCTGCATCACCTGACGCATCTCTTCCACGCCCATGGGGCCCTGACCGAAAACCTCGACCATGCGCACGATGCCTTCCATCTGGAAGTAGGTTTCGCGCTCTTCCACACCGCCCGGTGCCATCAGGACCAGACGCTCAACCGTGGCAGGATGCGCCAGTGCCTGCCCAAGGGCAATGGCTCCGCCCAACGAATTGCCCAGCAGGGTGCACCGCTCGATGCCGACTGCCTGCAGGAACTGATGCAGACATTCGACGAAAAACGCCAGATCGTAATTCACATCTTCCGGCTTGCTGGAGCGGCCAAAACCGGGCAGATCCAGCACGATATTGCGATAGCCGGCCTCGGCGAATACGGGGTAGTTGGTCTTGAAGTTGCTGTAGCCGCTGGCGCCGGGGCCACTGCCGTGCAGCCAGAGCACGACCGGGCCTTCGCCCACGTCCAGATAGTGCAGCGTCAAACCGTTTTCGAGTTGGGCATACTGGCCAACGGGCAATGGCAGGTGCTGATGATCCATTGTGTTCTCCTTATTATGGGCGGCCTGTAACAGTGCCGCGGACAGATCGGGTCTCGCTTATCCTCCAACTGACCTCCCCTGTCTGCATCGTCCGTTCAGACCAGCGCCGGCGCGGGTGCGACTTAGTCTTGATGGACGATGTTCAGCTTGCGCCGCTGGTCAAAGATGCATCACACAACAAGAACCTGAAAGCGATGTGCCCAAGGGTGCACGGGAGGACGTGTGATGAAACATCAAGACAAGGTGGTATTCGTAACCGGCGCCGGTCAGGGCATGGGGCGGGCGATCGTACAACGTTTCGCTGCCGAAGGTGCCAAAGTGGCCGCCATCGATATCAACCAGGACGCGGCTGCCGATACCGCTGCATCCTGTGAAGGTGAGGTGATCGCCATCGCCTGTGACATCGCCAACAGCGAATCCGTCAAGGGCGCGATGCAGCAGGTCAAGGAAGTCTTTGGCCGTCTGGATGTGGTCATCAACAACGCCGGTACCGGCTCCGTTGATGCCTTTCTCGATACGCCGGATGAAAACTGGGATCGCGTCATCGGCGTCAACCTGAAAGGCACCTTCCTGTGCTGTCGCGAAGGCGCACGCCTGATGCTCGAAAACGGTGGCGGCGCGATCATCAACGTTTCCAGTTCGGCGGCCGTTTCCGGTGAGGGCCCCAGTCACTACGTGGCATCTAAGGCCGGTGTCATGGGCCTGACGCGCAGCATTGCGCGTGAGCTGGCGCCGAACGGTATCCGCGTCAACACTCTGGTTCCCGGTGCGACCAATACCCCGATGATGCAGGGCATTCCTGAAGAGTGGATGCAGCAGATGATCAGTGCCATTCCGCTGGGTCGCATGGCCGAGCCGGATGATGTGGCCAAGGTGGCCTCCTTCCTGGCCAGTGACGATGCCGGTTTCATCACCGGACAGAACATCGCCGTCAATGGCGGCATGGTCTTCATCTGAGGTGGGTATGGCTGAGATGACACTGGAACAGCGAATCGACCGCCTTGAGTCCACCGAAGCCATTCGGCAGTTGGCGGGGCGCTATTCACTGTCGCTGGACATGCGGGATCTGGATGCGCACGTGAACCTGTTTGCACCCGATATCCGCGTCGGACGCGAGAAGGTGGGGCGTCAGCACCTCAAGGCCTGGGTGGACTCCACCCTGCGCGATCAGTTCACCGGTACCTCGCATCACCTGGGGCAGCACATCATCGAGTTCGTCGATGCCGATCACGCCATCGGCGTGGTGTATTCGAAGAACGAGCACGAGACCGGCCCCGAGTGGGTGATCATGCAGATGCTCTACTGGGATGACTACGAGCGCATCGATGGCCAGTGGTATTTCCGCCGTCGTCTGCCGTGCTACTGGTACGCCACCGATCTGAACAAGCCGCCCATAGGGGACATGAAAATGCGCTGGCCGGGTCGCGAACCCTACGAGGGCACCTTCCATGGCCTGTTCCCGTCCTGGCAGCAGTTCTGGAGCCGGCGACCGGCCGAGGATGTGCTGCCGGAAGTGGCAGCTCCGGCACCGGTTGACCAGTTCCTGCTGACCATGCGCGGTGATACACCCGCGCCGAAAATCCGGGTACGCTGAAGTAGCGGCCCGCAACATAACAAAAAGGAAGATGCGCATGAGAGCCAATCAATCTGCGCCGTTGGCAGCCGCGGTCCCGCGCGAGGAAACCCAGCGCAAGCTGGATCGCCGCGCCCGGGCGGCTGCGCTGATCAAGCCTCTGGATCACTACACCCTTGCCGACCGTATTGAAGAACAGGCCGATGCTCTGGGTGACCACCCGTTCATCATCTACGGTGACACGCGTCTGAGCTATGCCGAACTGGATGCCCGCGCCAATCAGGTTGCGCACGCTGCGCTGGCCTGTGGCCTGAAGCCCGGTGATGTCTGTGCGATGGCAATGGAGAACCGACCGGAATTTTTCACCACCTGGTTTGGCTTGACCAAAATCGGTGTGGTGGTGGCCTTTATCAACAACCAGATCAACGGTCGGCCACTGCAGCATGCACTGGAATCCACTCAGGCCAGGGCGGCCATCGTGGGCGAAGAGTGCGCGCACAATTTTGCCCAGACGCCCGAGATCAACACACCGCTGTGGCTGCTGCCGGATGCGGAAAAGCCTGCAACGGCAGCCGACCTGCAGGGGATTGGCGGTGAGTTCGTGACGGCACTGGAGCAGGCGTCATCTGAGCGGGTGGACCGTCGCTACCGCGAAGGGATCACCGCCGAGACGCCAACGCTGCTGATCTTTACCTCCGGGACCACCGGGCTGCCCAAGGCCGCCATCTACAGCCACATGCGCTGGCTCTGTTCGGGTGATGTGATGGAAGTGACCATCGACGCCACGCCGGACGACGTTTTCTACTGCTGCCTGCCGCTGTATCACGGCGCGGCGGCCACGTCGGTGACCTCAACCGCACTGAAGGCGGGCTCCAGCATTCTGGTGCGGCGCAAGTTCAGCGTCAGCCGCTTCTGGCAGGATGTGAGTAACAACGGCGTCACCGTGTGTCAGTACATCGGCGAGATCTGCCGCTATCTGCTCAATCAGGATACCCAGGCCGGCCATCACAAGCTGCGCTGCATGATGGGTGCCGGCCTGACGGCCGAGACCTGGCAGCGCTGGGTCGACCGGTTTGGGGAGATGGATATCTATGAAGGCTGGGGCTCCACCGAAGCCAACACCAACCTGATCAATGTGGATAACCATATCGGCTCCTGTGGCCGTGTGCCGGACTGGAACAAGACCAACTTCCGCCTGATCCGCTACGATCTTGAAAACGATGTTCATCTGCGTGACGAAAACGGCTTCTGTATCCTCTGCGAACCCAACGAGGTGGGCGAGGGCGTCGGGATGATCATCAATCACCCTGAGATCGGCGGCGGTCGTTTCGAAGGCTATACCTCAAGGGATGCCACCGAGCAGAAAATCCTGCGTGACGTGTTCAGTGAGGGGGACAGCTGGTGGCGCTCCGGCGACCTGCTGCGGTTTGACGAAGATGGCTACTTCTACTTTGTCGACCGTGTCGGTGATACCTTCCGCTGGAAGAGCGAGAACGTCTCCACTCAGGAAGTGGCCAGTGCGCTGGGCGACTTCAAGGGGGCCGAGCTGATCAACATCTACGGTGTACAGGTGCCGCAGCATGAAGGTCGGGCCGGTATGGCGGCGATTGTCATGCAGGAAGGCGAGTCGTTTGATCCGCAGGCGTTCTACGATCTGACCGTCGAGCGGGTGCCGAACTACGCGGCGCCGCTGTTCGTGCGCGTCAGTGCCGCGGCCGACATGACCACCACCTTCAAGCTGCGCAAGGTGGACCTGCAGCGTCAGGGCTATGCGCCCGAGCACTGTGCCGATCCGCTGTATGTGCGTGATGACCGGGCCGGGACCTACAGACCCTATTCGACCGATGTACTGGCCGAAGTCGGGTTGCCACCATTTGAATATCAATAAGGCGTCGGGAGATGACAATGGGATTGAGAGGAGATGCCGCGATAGTGGGCGCGGCGCAGTACAAGCCTGAAAAATATGCCACGGCGCCGCAGATGTTCCACCTGGAGCAGGTGGCCGATCTGGCGGCCCAGGCACTGGAAGATGCCGGTCTCAAGGCCAGCGATCTGGATGGCCTGGTGATTAACGGACCCCAGTTTCACGAGGCGTCCGTTTTCGTACCGGCCATGGCCGCCGAGTACCTCGGCATCGAGCTGAACTTTGCCGAAGTGGTTGATCTGGGGGGCTGTACCCCGGTGGGCATGGTATGGCGTGCCGCCGCAGCCATCGAAATGGGCCTGTGTGAAGCGGTGCTCTGCGTCATTCCGATGCGTCTGGCACCGTTCGGCCCGAGCGAAGATCCGGCCTGGATGGCGCGTGCCATGCGCTTTGGCGGACACAGCACCGCCTATGGTGCCCCGGAGGCGGAATTCGACCTGCCTTACGGTCACATGGGCCAGAACACCGGCTACGCCATGATCGCCCAGCGCTACGCGGCGCAGTACGGCTATGATCAGACGGCGATGGCCAAGATTTGCGTCGATCAGCGCACCAATGCTCTGGCCAACCCGGACGCCATGTTCTTCGGCAAGCCGCTGACGGTCGAGGATGTGCTGGGCAGCAAAATGGTGGCCGACCCGCTGCACGTACTGGAAATTGTAATGCCGGTGGCCGGTGGTGCCGCCGTGATCGTCACCTCCAAGGAGCTGGCGGCCAAGACCAAACACCGCCCGGCCTTCGTGAAGGGCTTTGGCGAGCGCCTGTCGTTCAAGTCACCGTCCTATGCCAACGATATGACCGTGACCCCGGTGGCGGCAGCCGCCAAGCGCGCCTTCGAAATGGCAGGCGTCAAACCGCAGGATATGGACGCGGCGCAGATTTACGACTGCTACACCATCACCGTGCTGCTGTCGCTGGAGGATGCCGGTTTCTGTCCCAAAGGGGAGGGGATGCGCTTCATCAAGGAGAACGACCTGACCTTCAAGGGCAACTTCCCGCTGAACACCCACGGCGGTCAGCTCAGCTTCGGTCAGGCCGGCAGTGCCGGCGGCTTCTCGCAGGTGATCGAAGCCTACACCCAGATCGCCGGGCGTGCCGATGCACGTCAGCTCACGCGTTGCGATCAGGTGTTCGTCTCCGGAACCGGCGGCGTGATGAGTGAACAGGGTGCATTGATTCTGCAGGGGGGCTAAGTCATGAGTCTGAAACCGATGCCAGAGATGACCGAGATCTCCAAGCCCTTCTGGCAGGGCCTGAACGAAGGCGAGATCCGTATCCAGCAATGTAACGCCTGTAACGGCTGGGTGTTCTACCCGCGCCGTCACTGCACCCACTGTCTGGCCCATGATCTTGAGTGGAAGCCGGTGTCCGGCAAGGGCACGCTGTATACCTATACCCTGACCCGCATCCCGACGCTGCCGGAGTTTGCCGACGAGATGCCGCAGGCACTGGCGGTGGTCGAGCTGGAGCAGGGCGTGCGCGTCAACACCACGCTGGTGGGACTGACCGAAGACGAGATCAAGGTGGGCATGGCACTCAAGCCGGCGCTGAATCAGGTCGATGCCAAGGGCAATACCCTGCTGCGCTTCACCGCGGCGGACAAGGCGCTGGATAGCCTGCCGTACATCAACCCGCTGGACAGCCTGCCGCGCAACGACAAGGGGCAGGTGCAGGTCGGCGTGGATAACCCGGTGGCCCTGCAGGCGCTGGTCAGCGATGAGTACACCGACTGGAGCAACACCCTGCTGGTGGATCAAGAGCTGATCAACACCTTTGCCGAACTGTCCGGCGACAACTACTGGATCCATACCGATCCGGAACGTGCCGCCAAGGACAGCCCGTTCGGCACCACCATCGCCCACGGCTCGCTGGTGCAGGTGCTGCAGTCGCGCCTGAACTTTGCGCTGCCGTTTGAAATTACGGGATTCCAGACCATGGTCAATTACGGCTCTGACCGTCTGCGCTTCCCGTCGCCCGTTCCGGCTGGTTCCGAGATCCACGCCCGGGCGCGGGTGAAATCGGTGCAGCAGTCCCGCAAGGGCACTGCGCTGACGCTGGAGGTCAATATCCACGTTGTGGGTAATGACCGACCCTCGGTCATCAACGATCTGGTCATTCTGTATCGCTGATTTCTGTTTTGTTCATGCTGTGTGCTTTGTTTGCCGCCCCTCGTAAGACGGGCGGCTTTTTTGGTTTTGGAGTGCTGTAAAGTTTGCTTCGCGCACAGAGCGGAGGTTGCGGGGATCGGCCCCAGTCGTCACTTTCGACCCTTTGCGGGTACTGGGATCTTTGATTCCATTTCATTTGGTTTTTTTCTCCGAAAAGATAAAAACGTGTAGTTGAGCTGGACGGGTGATAGGACTAGTGAAAGATCACAACCGGCTGCATGTTCCGGTAACAAGCCTTACAACACAAAAAAACACTATATATGGTTGTATTTTATCAATAACTTCACTATATATAGTATCCGTAGCCTCCGCAGTAGCAGTATTAGTGGCTCAACATTCGATAGCATTTACTTAGCTAGAGGCACTTCGCGGATGCTTGACGCACAAAACGTTCATACCTTCCATGTTTTAGCTCTTTCAGGTGGTGGGTACAGAGGTCTGTACACTGCTACCATCCTAAAAGCTTTCGAAGAAGCGATGGGGCAGCCCATTGCCCGTCATTTTGACCTTATATGCGGGACCTCAGCCGGTGGATTATTGGCGCTGGGGTTAGCAAAGGAAATTTCAGCAGAAGAACTTCAAGCCCTTTTCCTTAATGAAGGGACGCAAATCTTTGCCCAGCGCAGTTTTTGGCGAAAGCGATTTGGATTTTGGCTAAGGGCAAAGCATTCGAATAGGGGCTTACGGAGCGTTTTGGAGAAACACTTTGGTGATTCGACATTAGGTGACCTTAAGCACCGAGTACTAATTCCCACGGTCAACTACACAACAGGGCTTGGCCAATTCTTTAAGACGCCACATCACCCGTCATTCGAGCTTGACCACAAAATGCCTACTGTGGATGTGGCCTTGGCAACCTCTGCGGCACCCGCTTATTTTCCCTTGTCGAGGAACGACAGGGGAGTTTTCGTTGACGGCGGATTGGTGGGCAACTCACCAGGCTTATTTGGGCTCCATGAAGTAAAAACATTCCTATCGCCAGAGCGAGAGTGCCGTATACGCGTACTTGCTATCGGCACAATGACCGTCGGCGCGACAGTCAAGGGTGATGCCGCTCTGGATCAAGGAATAATTCAATGGAAAGGTGGTTTGTTCGACTTGTTGATTTCGGCCCAAGAGTCATCGGTTGATTACATCCTCAAACAGTCTTTGAAAGAGGATTATCTGAAGATCGATGATCAGGTCACCCCTCAGCAAAGTCTCGACGTCCAGTCACTCGACCTAGTAACAGAAGCATCAACAAACACTTTGCGTGATCGTGGAAACCACGCAGCCCAGCGTGCTCTGGGGGATGAAAAATTTCAGCCATTTAGATCGCACTTCGCAGATACACCCACTTTCTATCATGGTCCTAACCGAAACTCGGAGGTCGAATGCTAAACCTCAGTCCACTTCTGAACACTACAGTTGATCAACCCCATTTGCTCAAAGAACTGGACTTGAGCACTGCTGAAAAGGCCTTCATAGCACAAGCCAAAAATGACGTACGGAACCGTCTTAGAGACGGCATTCCTGAGGTTATGGCGCGCTATGGATACACGGGGAAGTCTGTAGTTCAACCGCGTTTTTTCACTCAGGGTTCATGGGCTTACAAAACATTAAACAGCCCATGCCAAAATCCACCACAACAATCTGATGTTGATGACGGGGCCTATCTCCCGGTCAGTGTCATCAAAGGTACCTCTCATCCCAGCATAGCCAGTTCCGTGTTTTTTGCAGTCGCGGAAGAAGCCTTGGAACCGCTCGTTAAAGCTAAAGGATGGCAGTTGCTTACGGATAAGGACACATGCATTCGCATCGTCATTTCTAAACTCGCACACATCGATATCCCCCTGTATTCAATACCCGATGAGCAATTTGAGGAGATGAGCTTTGCCGCCTGTAGCAGGGGATATGAAACTCTCTCCAAAGCGATGTCTGATTCAAAAACTGATACCTGGACCGCGTTACCAACTGATAAAGTTCTTTTGGCTCATCGCAAGGACAATTGGATTAAGTCCGACCCCAGGCCAGTAAAGGACTGGTTCATATCCGAAGTGACAGACAAAGGTGAGCAACTAAGGCGTATTGTCCGTTACCTCAAGGCTGCGCGTGATCAGCATTGGGCATCTGGTGGACCCTCCTCGATACTTCTGATGGCGGCCGCCGCGTCTGTATTTGAGAAACGCAAGGGCCGTGATGACTTAGCATTGCTGGATGTGCTCGAGCAAATGCCTGGTGTATTGCGTACCGGTGTAAATAATCCTGTCGACGATGATGAATCGCTTACGGACCGTTTGGGTGAAGAGGAAGTTGAAAAGGCTGCTACAAGGTTCGAGGAGATGTATCGTTACCTAAGCGGTGCGATTCATGCTAAGGAACCTCAACAGGCCTGCAACTGGGCAATCAACATTTTCGGTAAGCGTTTTCCTAACAGGCCCGATTTGGTTTTAGTCGCCTCGGTTGTTGAAACCATAACTGCGACGCCAGCAGAAGCTGGTCCTAGGGAGCTTGTCGAGCGCACAAAAGCCGGTTAGCGATGAATTCTGAAACCATTCAAGGCTTAATATCCGCCCTCAGTACTCAAGGATTCGAGCATTTAGGGCGAGAGGGCGGACGGTGGATTAAATTTTCAGGGGCCCTAAAAACGGGTGGGGGAGAGTTCGGCTGTGAACTTCGTGTCGACAAAGAGACTAAAGAATTACCCCTAGTTCGCTTAACTCCTGTTCCCGACAGCCTGAAGCCCATCGCGCCTCACATCGATGGTGAAGGTGGCCTTTGCTACGCTGCTTCTGGCGCTGTTGTTTTCGATATTTTCAATCCGATAGGGCAAATACTTCTGTGTCTCGCAAGGGCCGAGTTTGTTCTGGATAAAGTGCTAAGAGGGGAAATGGTCGAAGACCTCGAAGAGGAATTTTACGCTTACTGGGGGACAATGGCGTGTTACGAGGACGTGAGCAGTAAGGTTTATGGCACGCTGAAGGTTCTGTCTCCAGAAAGTGGGAAATGGTGTGTTATAAGCGATGATGTTGAGAGAACCAAGAAAAAACTTTCGGTCATGGGCTTAACTGGCGTTGAGCAAGACATCTTGGTCATTCGGATCGGCACAACCAAGAAACCCAAACCAAGTCAAAAAACTTGGCCTCCAACTACAGTTGGTGAAGTCTTGTCCTGGCAGTCGCTGCTGGATCGCACGTGCCGTAAAAAAATCGAGCGTGCGGTTGAAAAAGGCTATCGGAGTAAAAGTACCCACGTCTTTATAGTTATCGATTCCCCACTTATATCCTACGGGTTCCTCGCAGCATTCGATCGGACGTTATCGCTGCCGAAAAGAAAGAAGCGCGTTACGGATAAACAGCATATCTATGCTCAAAAGATCATTCCGGTACACATCGTTAAGATGGGTGACCGTTACGTCGTTGAGAGGAACATCCCAGGTCAAAAGACACTTGCTGGATATAGGATCGGCCTAATTGGATGTGGAACTATCGGAGGTTATCTCGCTGAAATGCTGGTTAAAGCCGGTGCAGGTGCTGACGGGGGAGAAGTGATCCTAGTTGACGATGATGTATTAGGACCCCAGAACCTCGGAAGACACCGTTTAGGTTTTGCCCATCTGTTTGGGAACAAAGCAGTCAGGATGGTAGAGGAGCTGGAACGGGTAAGCCCCGGAGCACAGGTTAAGGCATTGCCAGTGGATGCTAGAGAGGCGTTCTTGGATGACCTGGATCTTTTGATCGACGCTACGGGCGAAGAGTCTTTTGGAGACTGGTTAGCGGCTGCGTATCACGCAAAAATCCCCATACTATCAGTTTGGATTGAAGGTGCTGGTATAGCGGTCAGAACCCTCCTGTCTCAGGGTGTAGGCAGTGCCTGTTATAGGTGCTTAAACGAACACACTAGAGACAACACTTATGAATCGACAATCGAGAAAATAGAGCCCATCTTCGCAGGGCAAGGATGCGAAGGATTGTATGTTCCGTTTCCAGCTTCTGTGTCTGTCCAAGCTGCCAGCCTTGCATCAGATGCGGCGCTTGATTGGGCGGCAGGAGAAGCAACACCTAGGCTCAGAACGCGGTTATTGAAACAGGATGTCACTCTAGCCACGCCAGATTGTAACCCTGAGCCTTTTCCAGAGTGCCCTGCATGCAATTAACAAGCGACTGGGCGACGCCAGATAATAGAACTTTGGTGTATCTCAATGAATCTGTGCGCAAAGTACTAAGCCAGCACATTCAACGAACTTCTTCAGACGCTGAGTCGGGCGGCATACTTCTTGGTCACGTAAGAGGACCACACCTAGAAATAATCGAAGCTACTTGTCCAAGTCCTTGCGATGAACGATATCGATTTTTGTTTGTGAGAATGCAGGATGTTCACAATGAGTTGGCAGATAGGCGCTGGAGGAATAGTGACGGTACAGTGCGCTATATCGGGGAGTGGCATACACACCCCGAAGATTATCCTTCGCCTTCAGCGCTCGATCGTAGAGAGTGGATTAATCTTGCACTCAAGAG
>ENA-ORCU01000520-ORCU01000520.1-marine-metagenome-genome-assembly--contig:-NODE-520-length-13908-cov-2.553611_pt1 | contig 13908 bp, 15 predicted proteins | sample MGYA00248631_ERZ508512 | MGnify/ENA primary metagenome ERZ508512 (study PRJEB26183, sample SAMN06268844) | marine metagenome | isolation source: Tt an P1 anaerobic enrichment on pine from sediment taken...
GGCCTTGGAGATATTGGAAAACGAGCAGGTGCCAGTCAAAGAGGTTCATGTCACCCGAACCCAGGGGAGTACGATTTCGCCGCGGGCCACTTTCGTCGTATCATCAACCAATATCTATGGGTGGGATGCGATCCAAGCGAACCTGGCCGAGGCGTTGGGTGCAAACGTTGCCTTCGACGACCATTTGGGAGCCCTGTCTCTCATCGGGGAAGGGCTCAATCGAACCAATGTAACCTTGATCAAAGCCATAGAACTGCTGAAAAACAGCGACATCGAAGTGTTTGGAATCAGCACCACCTCGTTTCGTATTTCTCTGCTGGTCCCCCGCGAGTCCGTTGCAGCCGGCGTACGATTGTGCCATGCCAACTGGATTTTGGAGAATGGGTAAAATGATTGTTGGGATTGTTCAGGGTTTGGTGGTGCTGTTTGTAGGCAGCAGCCTGCTGCTCTACCTGTTCCAGGGAAAGATGATCTTCTTTCCCCAGCCCACCGCGCCGGCCAACCTGTCCCGTTATGCCGACCGCGAGATCCGGCTGCAACACGGCGACGTTACTCTCACCGGCTGGTTCTTCAACAACGGGATCGATGCGGCCCATCCTCTGATCGTCTACTATGGGGGCAACGCCGAGGACGTCTCCCTGAACTTCGCCGATCTCGACCGCTTTGCGGCCCAATCCTTTTTATTCATGAACTACCGCGGATTCGGGCAAAGCCAGGGACGTCCGTCCGAAAGCGCCCTTTTTGACGATGCCCTTTTCATTTTCGATCGGATCATCGCCTCCGAAGGCATCGACCCGTCCCATGTCGTGCTCATGGGGCGCAGTCTCGGTTCAGGAGTGGCCGTGCACGTAGCCGCAAACCGCCGGGTCGGCTGCGTGATTCTGGTGACCCCTTTCGACTCGCTGGTCAACGTGGCCAGGGCTCACTATCCGATTTTTCCGGTAAGATGGCTCCTCCGGCATCGCTTCGATTCAGCTGCCCTGGCGCCGGGTATTTCCGTACCGGCCCTTTTCCTTACTGCTTCCCATGACCAGATCGTGCCGCCCCGCTTCGCCGAAAAACTCCGGCGGGTATGGGGCGGGCCGACCACGGCGGTCCGTATCGAAGGAACCGATCACAACACCATCGAGACCTCGCCGGACTATTGGGAGGCGGTCAATGCATTTTTGTCGGCAGACCCGCGGTTGGAAGCCGAGAAAAAATAAATTCGATTCCAGACCTGGAGAAAAGGGATGCCAAAGCGAACCGTATTGTTGTTGGGGGCGACCGGGTTGGTGGGCGGTTATCTGCTGGATGGCTTGCTGAACGCAGAATTCTGTGGCCGGGTCGTGACCTTGACCCGATCGGTGATAAAAAATGCAGGGGTAAGTGCGAAGCTGGATGCCCGATTGGTTGATTTCGAGCGGCCCGAGAAGTGGCGCGACCAGGTGGCCGCCGAGGTCAAGGATCTGGACCAGGACGCGCGCGGCCTGCTGCGCAAGCACGGTGTGCGCTTCGGCCAGTTCACCATCTTCCTGCCGCTTCTGCTGAAGCCGGCACCCACCCGGCTGCGGCTGGTGCTGTGGTCGCTGGCCGAGGGCCTGCAGGAATTCCCCGAAAGCCCGCCGCCGGGGCTGGTGACCATCCCCACGGTCGCGGATGTGCCGGAAGGCTACTACACCCTGTCGGGCTACCGGGCCGCAGGCCAGCGCGCGATCCGCATCGACATGCTGGAGCGCCTGGCCGACCTGCTGCGCGGTCAGGACAGCCGCGGCGGGTTCGAGGCGACGCCCGACATGCTGTCGATCACCGGCATGACGCTGGAGCAGTTCGCCGACCTGATGCAGGGCCTCGGCTACAAGGCCGAGCGCGGCGAGCGTCCGAAGGTCAAGCCGGACGCCGCCGAACCGGCCGCGGCCCCCGAGGCCGAGGCAACCGCTGTCGAGCCGGCCGTCGAGGCGCCCGAGGAACCGGCGGCAGAGGCCGCCGCCCCGGCCGAGGCCGAGGCGCCTGCACCGGAAGAGATCCCGGCCGCCGCACCCGAGGCCGCCGAGCCCGAGGTCGAGGTCTTCTACACCTTCACCTGGGCCCCCCGCCGCCAGGGCAAGCCGCGCCGCGACCGCGGCGAGCAGCGCCCGCAGGGGCAGGGCAAGGGCCGGGGCAAGCCGAAGCCGAAGGGCAAGCGCCCCCCGCAGGAGGGCGGCGGCAAGCCCCGCACCTTCCAGGCGCGCCCCCCCAAGAAGGAAAAGCCCATCGACCCCGACAACCCCTTCGCCGCCGCGCTGATGGGGCTCAAGGACCGCAAGTAGGTGTCGGACGACGCGCCCCGCCCGCTGATCCGCCTGGACAAGTGGCTGTGGCATGCGCGCTTCTTCAAGACGCGCACGCTGGCCTCCAAGGTGGTCTCGGGCGGGCACGTGCGCGTCAACGGCGCCAAGACCGCGAAACCGGCCCACAAGGTGGGGCCGGGCGACACGCTGACCTTCCCGCAGGGGAGGGAGATTCGCGTGGTGCGGATCGTCGCCCTGGGCGAACGGCGCGGCCCCGCGCCCGAGGCCAGAACGCTGTACGAGGATTTGACGCCGATCAAGGACAGCGATCCGCCCGCGCCCCGATATGAGGGCAAGGGGCGGCCGACCAAGAAAGAAAGACGACAGAATCATCTTTTCAAGGCGTCACCGCTTGAATGATCAATCGGGCTGGTCTAGCTAAGCCAACAAGCCAAGAAGAATGAGGGCCACCGCATGACCTATGTCGTGATCGAGAACTGCATCGCCTGCAAATACACCGACTGCGTGGAAGTCTGCCCGGTCGACTGTTTCTACGAGGGCGAGAACATGCTGGTGATCCATCCCGACGAATGCATCGACTGCGGCGTGTGCGAGCCCGAATGCCCCGCCGATGCCATCCGCCCCGACACCGAGCCGGACATGGAGAAATGGGTGGAGTTCAACCGCAAGTACTCGGAAATGTGGCCGGTCATCATCTCCAAGAAGGACCAGCTGCCCGAGGCCGAGGAACGCGACGGCGAGGACGGCAAGCTGGAGAAATATTTCTCCGAGAAGCCGGGCGAGGGGGGCTGAGCCCGATTCGGCCCCAGCGGCAATGACGCCGGCGGCCGCCTCCTCTGCAGGGGGAAAGATTCCCCATGAAAATATGGGGTTGGCGCCGGTTCTGCGGCGCGGCACTTCAAATGCCGCGTGTTTTTTGCTATATATGATCCGTTGAATAGCCGCCTAGATCTGACATCCACGCGCAGCGCTGCTCGCCTGCGGTGTGGTTTTTCAGCGCCAGACTCGACAGTCCGCCGGAGCATGCCTGTTTCGGGGTGGTCGGTGTCGCTGTCACGTCAAGGGCTCGTGCGAGGAAAAAAAGCTAAATGAGTAAGACCAAGAAATCCGAATTCCGCCCCAACGACTACGTTGTCTACCCCGCCCACGGCGTGGGCCAGATCGTGTCGATCGAAGAGCAGGAAATCGCCGGCATCGCGCTGGAGCTGTTTGTCATCTCCTTCGAGAAGGACAAGATGACCCTGCGCGTCCCCACCAACAAGGCTGCCGAAGTGGGCATGCGCTCGCTCAGCTCGCCCGATGTGGTGGAGCAGGCGATGACCACGCTGAAGGGCAAGGCCAAGGTGAAGCGCGCCATGTGGTCGCGCCGGGCCCAGGAATACGAACAGAAGATCAACTCGGGCGACCTGATCTCGATCGCCGAGGTGGTGCGCGACCTGCACCGCACCGACGACCAGCGCGAGCAGAGCTATTCCGAGCGCCAGCTCTACGAGGCGGCGCTGGAGCGCCTGACCCGCGAAGTGGCCGCCGTGTCCGGCATGGACGAGGTCAAGGCCCAGAAACAGGTGGACGAGGTGCTGGTGTCGCGCGCCGCGTGACCGCCGCCTTTTCCCGGACAAAAGCCGCAGCGCGCGTCGCTGCGGCTTTTCTTTTGGCAGGGTCGCAGGCCCTGGTGGCCCTCGGTGCGGACGCGGCGGGCGCCTGCATTTCACGGAATGACCCTCGCGCCGGGCGCAGGGTCGGCCCGCCCGGTCCGGGCCGGTGCAGCGATTGGCGGGGCGTCAATCCAGCAGTGCCGCCGCGGCGCCGATGAAATCCAGCACCTCGCGTGTCTCCCGGTCGACCCGGAAGATGTAATCCCCGACGCGATAATAGGTCTCGTTCGGGTCCAGGCCGAAGCGCCGCGGATGGCGGAGAATGATGTATCCCCCGTCTATCCTGTCACCGACGGCATAGGGCACTGCCTTCTTCGCAAGCCCCGGCGGCACACAGGGTGGGTTCTTCTTGGCAAGCCCGGGAGGGCAAAACCCCGGATCCGCTGTCGCCATGGTCGAGGCGAGCGCGGCTCCGCCAAGGATTATCCCGAATATCAAGTTGCGGCGCATGGGCGTCCCTTTCCTACAGGACCGAATTGATGCACGGCAGCGCCTATGTCCAGCCACACCCGACGGGTTCGGCGGCTTTTCGCTGCATCCTCCATCTCACGCGAGCAGGCGGTTCCAGGTCAATGCCCCTGCGCGCATTCCTGGCCGCACGCCCCGCTGCCGGCGCAAAATCATCAGGGGGTTGGGGCTAGGCGAAGCCTTCGCCACCACAGGCGCTGCAGCGCGTGGTCTTGTTGCCGAAACAACCCTCGCAGCGTTGGAACTGGGGATAGCCGTTGATATCTGTGCCCTTGAGGACCCGGCCGGTCCCCCCGCAGATCTGGCACGGCGCGCGGCCCGTGCCGTGGCAGCGGTGGCACCGCCGCTTGACATGCGGCACTTGGTTCTGGCGGGCGCTGTGTTTCTTCATGCGTCTGTCCGTGCCGTTCCTGGCGCGTTTGTTCGAGACCCTGCGCCTCGCATCAGAGCACAAGCGGCGGCCACTGTCACCTTTCCAGGCGCCGCGACGGGCCCGGGGCGGGCCGCTGCGCCCGGCAGAACCTGCCTGGCTTCAAGCCCCCTCGGGGTCATCCGCGGGCGCGTCCTGCTCCGTCTTCGCGGCGCGGGTGGCCAGCGCCGTTTCCAGCTCCTTGTTGAACTGGCGGGCGCGCCGCACATAGGCCTCGTTCTGGTCCAGCGGCACGCCGGGCTTCCACAGCTCGGCCAGTTCGCGCAGCACCTGGCGGTCATGCTTGTAGAAGGCCGTCTCCATCTCGTTGGCCTCGAAATCCGTGAGTCCCATGTTCTCCAGCACGTAGCGGCCGGCGCGCAGGGAGCTGTCGAACATCTCGCGCACGATGTCGTCTGCGCCGGCGCGGTAGAGCTCATAGACATTCACCCGGTCGTAGGCGCGGGCCACGATATGCAGGTCGGGCCGTTCGCGCCTTGCATAGCGCACCAGCCGCGTGTTGGCGTCCTTGTCGTCCAGCGCGGCCACCAGCACCCGCGCCTGCGCCAGCCCCGCTGCATGCAGCAGCTCGGGGCGGGTGGGGTCGCCGAAGAAGGCCTTGAAGCCGAAGCGGCGCATCAGCTCGATCGTGGGCAGGTCGTGGTCCAGCACCGTGGCGCGGAATCCCGACATCTGCAGCATCCGGTTCACCACCTGGCCGAAGCGGCCCATGCCGGCGATGATGATCGGCTGCTGCTCGTCGATCTGGTCGGCCTCGCGCGCCTCCGCCGTCTCTTTCAGGCGGTGCGAGAGCCAGTCGTGGAGGATGAAGAACAGGGGTGTCAGCAGCATCGACAGCGCGATCACCAGCAGCAGGGTCTGCCCCAGCCCCTCGGTCAGCACGCGGGTCTTGAGCGAGAAGCTGACCAGCACGAAGCCGAACTCGCCCGCCTGCGCCAGCCCCAGTGTGAACAGCCAGCGATTGCCCCCGCGCAGTTTGAACAGCGTCGCCAGCAGGTAGAGGATCAGGCCCTTCGATATCATCAGGGCCATGGTCAGCCCGGCGATGGTCGCGGGGTTGGCAAACAGCACCGCGAAATCGATCCCCGCCCCCACGGTCATGAAGAACAGCCCCAGCAGCAGGCCCTTGAACGGCTCGAGGCTGGCCTCGAGGTCGTGGCGGAATTCCGAATTGGCCAGCACCACGCCGGCCAGGAAGGTGCCGAGCGCCGGCGACAGGCCCACCACGATCATCAGCACGGCGATGCTGACCACGATCATCAGGGCGACGGCGGTGAACATCTCGCGCAGCCTGGCGCCGTGGATGAAATGGAACAGCGGCCGGGTCATGAAATGGCCCACAAGGATGATCCCCGCCACCGCGCCCAGCGTGACCAGCGTCACGCCCCAGCCCGGCAGCCCCTCCAGCAGCGATAGCGCGTGCTCCCCGCCCGCGTTGCCGGAGGGCGGTTCCGGGGCGGCCTGGACGGCCAGAAGGGGCAGGAAGGCCAGCATCGGGATCACCGCGATGTCCTGCGTCAGCAGCACCGAGAAGCTCGCCCGCCCGCCGCCGGTGCGGATCAGGCCCTTTTCGCTGAGCGTCTGCAGCACGATCGCGGTGGAGGAGAGGGCGAAGATGAGCCCCACCGCCAGCGCCGTCTGCCAATCGAGCCCAAGCTGCATGGTGCCCGCCATGACCACGCCGGTGGTCAGGCTGATCTGCAGCCCGCCCATCCCCAGCAGCCGGTGGCGCATGTCCCACAGGGTGCGCGGTTCGAGCTCCAGCCCGATCAGGAACAGCATGATCACCACGCCGAGCTCGGCGAAATGCTGAAGGTCCCGCGTTTCCGACCCCACCAGCCCCAGCACCGGGCCGATGGCAATGCCCGCCAGCAGATAGCCCAGCACCGAGCCCAGCCCCAGCCGCGCCGCCAGCGGCACCGCCAGCAGCATGGCGCTCAGATAGATCGTGGCCTGAAGCAGAAAGTTTTCCATGTCGCGATTCTAAATCAGCCGGCCGGGGCAATGACAACAGGACTTCGGCGCGCGGGGGGCCGCCCGCGTCTTCACGTCGGCAGGGGCGCGTCGGCCTTGAACTGGTTCATCACGATCTGGCTCTGCACCCGCGACACGGCGGGATGGGGCAGCAGCACCTCGTGGATCACCCGGTTCAGCGCGGGCAGGTCCTGGCAGATCACCCGCAGCAGGTAATCGGCCTCGCCGGTCAGCGTCCAGGCCGAGATGATCTCGGGCTGGGTGCGCAGGAGGCGCTGAAAGCTTCTCGCCGCCTCGGGGTCGTGGGTGGCCATCTGCACCTGCACGAAGGCCTGCACGTCCAGGCCCAGCCGGGCCGCGTCAAGTTTGGCCGCATAGCCGGTGATATAGCCCTCGGCCTCCAGCCGCTGCCGCCGCCGCCCGGCCTGGCTGGCCGAAAGATGCAGCCGCTCGCCCAGTTCCTGCGCGGTGAGGTGGGCGTCTTGCTGCAGCGCCGCCAGCAGGCGGCAATCGGTTTTGTCCAGTGTCATGCGTGATTCCTGCGCAGTTGTCCGGAAACTAGCGTGAAGCGCGCATAAGTTCCATCATAACCTGGCTCAAACGCGCATCTTGCGCGGGGGCTGCGCGCTATTCTCCGCACAAACGCGACCAACAGGAGGAAACGCGCATGGGCCCCTTCCCGCATGATGCCCCCCGTTCAAAGATCACGGCCGAGAACCCCGCCGGCACGGACGGGTTCGAATTCGTCGAATTCTGCCACCCCGACCCGCAGGTGCTGCGCGATCTCTTCACCAGGATGGGCTACAGCCACACCGCCACCCACAAGGCCAAGGCGGTGGAGCTCTGGCAGCAGGGCGATATCAGCTACCTGATCAATGCCGAGCCCGGCTCGATGGCCGCCGATTTCGCCGCCGCGCACGGCCCCTGCGCCTCGGCCATGGGCTGGCGCGTGGTGGATGCGCGGCATGCCTTCGAGCACGCGGTCAGGAACGGCGCCACGCCCTACGAGGGCGAGGGCAAATGCATGGACGCGCCGGCTATCGTCGGCATCGGCGGCTCGCTGATCTATTTCATCGACCAGTATTACGACACCAGCCCCTACAACGCGGAATTCGACTGGGTGGCCGATGCGCACCCGCGGGGCGTGGGCTTCTACTATCTCGATCACCTGACCCACAACGTGTTTAGGGGGAACATGGACAAGTGGTTCGAGTTCTACGGCCGCCTGTTCAACTTCCGCGAAATCCGTTTCTTCGACATCCAGGGCAAATATACCGGGCTTTTCAGCCGCGCCCTGACCTCGCCCTGCGGCAAGATCCGCATCCCGATCAACGAGGACCGGGGCGAGACCGGGCAGATCGTCTCCTATCTGAAGAAATACAACGGCGAGGGCATCCAGCACATCGCGGTGGGCACCGGGAACATCTACGACGCCACCGACGCCATCGCCGCGCACGGGCTGAAATTCATGCCCGGTCCCAACGAGGCCTATTACGAGATGAGCAAGACCCGGGTGAAGGGCCATGACGAGCCCATCGGGCGGATGAAGAAACACGGCATCCTGATCGACGGCGAGGGCGTGGTGGATGGCGGCGAGACCAGGATCCTGCTGCAGATCTTCTCGAAAACCGTGATCGGGCCGATCTTCTTCGAGTTCATCCAGCGCAAGGGCGATGACGGCTTCGGCGAGGGCAATTTCAAGGCGCTCTTCGAGTCGATCGAGCGCGAGCAGATCGAGAACGGCGAAATCGCCGCCGAATGACAGCTGCGGGGCCCGCCCCGGCGCGGGGTCCCGTTCAGCCCTGCGGCAGCTTCAGCACATGCTCGCGGCTGCCCTTGCGATAGCGCAGCTCGCTTTCGCCGATCGCGGTGACCTGGCCGCCATCCAGCCGGTCGCCCGGCTGCACCTTGACGTAGCGCCCCGATTTCAGCCGCACCAGCGCCCGCCGGTTCGAGGCCGAGCCGTAGATCCCGATCAGGTTGATCTGGCCCAGCTTGATCGCGTCCGGGAGCGTGGCCTGCTTGGCCACCGAGGCCGAGGAGGGGATGCGCGGCGCCGCGGCCGCTGCGGCCGGCACGGCGGCGGCGGTGGCGGTGCTGGCCTGCGCCTCTCTCACGGCCTTTTCAACCACGGATGAGAAATCCCCCGGCCGTGCAAGCGGCTTGCGCGAACGGGCGACCGCCAAATCGCTGGCCCCCATCTCGCCGGCCCCGTCGGCCTGGGCTTCGGCCTCTGCCTCGGCCAGGGCCTCCTCCTGCAGCGAGGGCGGGCGGGTGAGCGGGCGGCGGGTGCCCAGCTCGGCCCGGGTGAGGCCGCCGAGATTGGCGCGCTCGTTCAGCTCGGACAGGTTGTCGGGGCGCAGCCGGGGGCGGAGCGCGGCCTGGCGCTCTGCCTCGGCGGTCTCGGCCGGGTCAAGCGCCGCGTCGGTCTCGGGGCGCTCGGGCGGGGTGATCTGCGGCGGGCCCGGGAACACGGTGACGCCTTCAGGGTTCAGCGTGCCCTCGGGGCTTGGGCGCACCAGCCCGCGTTCATCCAGCTCGAACACCTGGCCCGGGCCGGGCGGGTTGGCGGGCGTCGCCGGACGCGCGTCGTGGTTTTCCTCCGGCGCGGGCGGCAGGGCCACGGCATCCTGCGCGACAACCTTGGGGTCGAGCGAGGCGATATAGAGATCGTCCACCCGGTCCTGGCCGGGGGCCTCGGGCGGTTCCGGGGCGACCGGATGGATGCCGGAGGGGCCGGGGCCGGCGTAGAGCGTGTCGGGCTCTGCCGGGGCCGGCTGCTGCGGCGCGGCGGGCGCGGCCGGCGGCTGATCCTCCGCGGCAGCGGGCGGGGCTTCGGGCTCGTCGGCCGCAGGTTGCGGGGCGAGGGCGGTCTCCTCGGCCACGGCGGGCGCTGCGGCGCTCTCCTGTGGTGCCTCCCCGGCATCGCGAAGGAACAGCGCCCAAAGCGCCGCCAGCAGCAGCGCGAGCAGCAGCGCCGCGGCCAGGGCCAGGGCGAGTTTCGGAAGGCGGGACGACGGGGCCTCGGGAGCGAAGAGCCCGGGCAGGCCGAGCTCGGCCCCGGGGGCCTCGGGCGGCGGGGCGGCGACCGGCGTGGTGACGGGTGCCGGCGCCTTGGGCGGCTCGGCCTTGGCGGGCGCGGCCTTGGCGGGCTTGCGGGCGCGCGGCTTCCTGGCGGGTTTTTCCTTTTTCCGCCCCGAGGGGGGCGCGGCCTCGGGCGCCTCGGGGGCGGTGATGCCGATCGCGCCGCCGGCGATATCGGGCGCGACGGCGGGTTTGCCGGGGGCGAGGGTCAGGCGGGGCTCGGCCGAGACCGCCCGCGGCGCCAGCGCGGCGGCGGGTGCGGAAGCGCGGTCGCGGCGCGTGGCGAAGGCCGGGCGATCCTCGGGCGCGGGCAGAGGCGAGATGAGCGGCTGTTCGGGCGCCTGTTCCACGGGGGCCGGTTCGGGTTCCGGCGCGTGCGGCGCGGGGCCCTCAATGGCAGCCTCGGGCGCGGGGGGCTGCGGCGGGGCCTCGGCCGGCGTCTCGGCGCTTTCCGTCGCCGGTTCCTCCTCTGGCCTGGGCGCGGGCGCGGCCGCCTCTGCGGCGGGTCCGGGCCGCGCTGTCTCGCCCTCGGGCAGCAGCGAGGCGGCGATCCCGGTGGGGCCGAACCAGGGCGCGCGGGGGAATTGGCCGGGCGTGGGCCGGGCAGTGAAACAGACCGGGTTGAAGCGGTGCTCGACGGCGAAACCCTCGGCCTCGTCCAATGTCTCGCGCGCCACCACCGCGACCTGCACGCCGTCGCCGTCGGCCTCCCAGTCGAAGACCAGCTCTTCCACCGCATAGGGCGTCAGCCCCTCCAGCGCCCTGCGGATGCTGTCCTCGCCGGGCGGGCCCTCAAGCGTCAGGCGGGTGTAGAGGATCTGGCTCTCCGGCAGCACCAGCTCGCTGAGCACCCCGCCGCCCTCCAGCCCGCTTGCCGTGGCGCGCAGCATCTTCAGCGCCCGGCTCAGGTCGGGATCGTCGAGCGCGACCTTTCCGACCTCGCTCCAGCCGGTCTTGGTGCGGTGAAGCAGGCCGATTCCCTCAGGCGAGAGGGTCAGGGAAAAACGCGGTGTCATGGCGTCCGTATATAATGATCCTCCGGCGGATCGGCAGGTCGTGCCGTCGCAGCGGCGCGACTATAGCAGGAATTCGCCGATCGCGAGACCGATAACGCCGGGAAAGGCTTGAGCCCGTGCCGCACAAGGTTCAGCCTGCCGGGAGCGGAGGATAAACCCATGCGATTTCTGAGCATTATTCTGATTTCCCTCGGCCTTGCCGCGGCGGCGATGGCCGCCGAAACAAGCCCCGCCATCACCGTCACCGGACGCGGCGAGGTGGCCGCGGCCCCCGACATGGCGACGATCACCCTGGGCGTGACCAGCCAGGCAAAAACCGCGGGCGAGGCGATGGACGAGACCTCGGCCGCCGTGGCGGCGATCCTGAAGGCGCTGGAGGCGGCAGGCATCGCGCCGCGCGACATGCAGACCAGCGACCTGTCGCTCGATCCGGTCTGGAGCAGCCGGGCCAGCAACGGCGCCGCGCCCCGGATCGAGGGCTTCACCGCGCGCAACACGCTGCGCGTGCGGGTGCGCGATCTGGACCGGCTGGGGGGGGTGCTGGACGATGTGCTGGAGGTCGGCGCCAACACCTTCCGCGGCCTGAGCTTTGGCCTGCAGGAACCGGGGCCGCTGACCGATCAGGCCCGCACGGCGGCCGTGGCCGACGCGCAGCGCAAGGCGGCGCTGATCGCCGGGGCGGCGGGGGTGACGTTGGGCCCGGTGCTGTCGATCAGCGAATCCGGCGGTGTCAGCCCGCAGCCCGTGATGATGGAGGCGGCCCGCGCCGCCGTGCCCGTGGCCGCTGGCGAAGTCTCGCTCTCGGCCACGGTGACGATGGTCTTCGCGCTGGGCGAATAGGCCTCAGGCGTGGGCCTTTTCCAGCGCTTGGTCGAGGTCGCGGATCAGGTCATCGGCATCCTCGATCCCGATCGAGATGCGCACCACGTTGGGGGCCGCGCCCGCGGCCTCCTGCTGCTCGGGCGTCAGCTGCCGGTGCGTGGTCGAGGCCGAGTGGATCACCAGCGAGCGGGTGTCGCCGAGGTTGGCCACGTGGCTGAACAGCTCCAGGCTGTCGACGAATTTCACGCAGGCCTCGTAGCCGCCCTTCAGCGCCACGGTGAACAGCCCGCCCGCGCCCTTGGGGCAGATCCGCTGCGCGCGCTCGCGATAGGGCGAGGAGGGCAGGCCGGCATAGGTGACGTTCTCCACGTTGGGGTGGGCCTCCAGCCAGCTTGCCACGGTCTGCGCGTTCTCCACGTGGCGCGCCATGCGGAGGCTGAGCGTCTCGATCCCCATCAGGGTGTAATGGGCGGCCTGCGGGTTGAGCGTCATCCCGAGGTCGCGCAGCCCCACCGCGATGCCGTGGAAGGTGAAGGCGAGCGGCCCGAAGGTCTCGTGGAACTTCAGCCCGTGATAGGCGGGCTCGGGCTCGGACAGCGAGGGGAACTTGCCCAGCGCCGACCAGTCGAACTTGCCCGAATCCACCACCGCGCCGCCGGTCACGGTGCCGTTGCCGGTCAGGTATTTGGTGGTGGAATGCACCACCAGCGTGGCGCCGTGGTCGATCGGGCGGCACAGGTAGGGCGTGGCCGAGGTGTTGTCGACGATCAGCGGCAGCCCGGCCTCGTCGGCGATCGCCGCGATGGCGTCGAGATCGGTGACATAGCCGCCGGGGTTGGCGATGGTCTCGCAGAACACCGCGCGGGTGTTCTCGTCGATGGCGCGGGTCAGCGCGTCGAGATCGTCGAAATCCACGAATTTCGCCGACCAGCCGAAGCGCTTGATGGTCTGGCTGAACTGGGTGATCGTGCCGCCGTAAAGCCGGGTCGAGACCACGATGTTGCGCCCCGGCGCCATCAGCGGGAAGAGCGCCATGATCTGCGCCGCGTGCCCGGACGAGCAGCACACCGCGCCGACCCCGCCTTCCAGCGTGGCGATGCGTTCCTGCAGCACGGCCACGGTGGGGTTGGTCAGGCGCGAATAGATGTAGCCCACCTCCTGCAGGTTGAACAGCGCCGCGGCGTGGTCGGCGTCGCGGAACACATAGGCGGTGGTCTGGTAGATCGGCGTCTGGCGCGCGCCGGTGGCCGGGTCGGGCCGGGCGCCGGCATGGACCTGAAGCGTGTCGAAACCGTATTGCGGGGTGTCGGTCATGGTGTCCTCCCTTCGTCGTTGGCGCGACGTTAGGGGAGTCTACCCATGTCAGGCAAGCGTGGCGAGCGGCAGCAGCCGCGAATCGCTCAGCGCCGCGAGGCGGTGGGCATGGGCGTGCCGGATCTCCGGGTCGTCGCCGAAGGACAGGAAGGCACTGACCGAGCTCTGCCGGACCAGCATCGCCCGGTCCCAGCGCTCTCTTTCCGGGCCGATCAGCCAGTGTTCCGCCGCCCCCATGAACAGAAGCCCGCCGCCCGAGCGGTGCAGGAGGGGCAGGGTCTCCTCGACATAGAGGTCGAAGGCCGCCGCGCCCGAGATCGGCGTGGCCGGCGCGCGGTCCGGGGTGGCCCCGTAATCGGCGGTCTCGCGGAAGCGCAGCAGGTTGAGCATGACCACCGGGCCCTCGATGCCGCGTTTGATCAGCGCGATGGCCGCGCGTTCGGTCGGATAGAGAAAGCTCTCAGTCATCGCCCAGGTACTCCCCCTGGGCCATGGCCCGCGCCAGCTCTGCGATGTCGCCGGGCCAGCCCTGCATGGCGGCCTCGAACCCGTCGCGGTCGCGGGCGTAAAGGGCGCGGATGGCCTCTTCGAACCGCGGCAGGTCGCCTGCCACCGCGTTGAGAAAGCGGAAGGCTGCGTCGACCGCGCGGGCCTGCCGGCCGGCCTCGCCCTGCTGGGCATGGCCACTCTGCGGCGGACGGGCAAGGGCTGATTCAGCGACATCGCGCCCGACCAACACCTCCCCCGGCGTCCTCGCGCCGTCGAGGGTTTTTGCTGATTTTGCAATAAGTTTGCAAAATTCGGGTGGTCACCGAAGGCCGCTCGGGTTATATTGGAAACGCCGGTCGGGGTAAGCCGTGACCGGGACCGTCGGA
>ENA-ORCU01000521-ORCU01000521.1-marine-metagenome-genome-assembly--contig:-NODE-521-length-13902-cov-2.894973_pt1 | contig 13902 bp, 10 predicted proteins | sample MGYA00248631_ERZ508512 | MGnify/ENA primary metagenome ERZ508512 (study PRJEB26183, sample SAMN06268844) | marine metagenome | isolation source: Tt an P1 anaerobic enrichment on pine from sediment taken...
CCATGTCGATCGGCTGGCCGCCAAGATGGGCGGCGGCCTTTCTGAACCCTTCAATATCCCGGCCGAACCGTTTTATCAGGCCGTCGGTCTTTAATTCGTGCGGCCCCCTGAAAAAGGAGGCCGTTTTCAGGTCCTTGACGCCTACCCACTCGCCGCGGGGTGAGAACGCTGTGGCATTGAGCAGGTAAAACAGGGTGATAAGCTCCAGGTAATCGTCGTTGAGCGGCTCATGGTCCCCGTCGACCAGGCGGTACAGACGCTGCTCGTTAAAGTGAACCAGCAGATCAAGATGCAGAAACCGCAGCTGCAATCCGTCCGGATGCATCAAGCAACCGGCGCTCTCACAAAGTTCGTCCTGATTTTTTGCCTTGAGCTGATCCCAGTAATCGTCAGGAATCTCCACCGGTTCGCCAAGGGGAGCCCGAAGCGGCGGTTTTGCAGCCCGCCGCCGTCTCTGCATGTTCAGAAATCCGTCGCTGAAGGGATAGGGGCCGGTGGAAAAGTTATCACAGGGAAAGGCCGGGCAGTCCCTCAGGCAGAACTGGATGCGGTTCAGGCTGGCGCATGCCAGGATCGGGCACGGTTGGCCGAGAAGTTTTTCCTGGGCCTGAAGTTTCTTTTTCGCTTCCGGGCTGGTACCCGGACCGCAGCTGGAACAGGTTCCGTTGACATTCAATCGGCAGATGTCGCAGTTGATTCCGCAGGCACCGGTGGGCATGATTCCTCCGGGGGGTGAGTTTCGAGTTCCGGGTTCCGGCTTTCGAGTTCAAAGTGACGCGGTAGGGGCACAGCGCGCTGTGCCCTTACCGAGTTTCGAGTTCCTGGATTAAAGATAGTTCAAAGTTCAATGTTCAAAGTTGGCTTGGTGTTTCGTGCTCGTGCTCAGCGAAGCGGTGCTCGTGCTCGTAATCGAAATCGTATGGGCACAGCGAGTTCCGAGTTTCGGGAAAAAACAGTTCAACGTTCAAAGTAAAGACATCCAATACATTCGTCGCATTGACAAAAATGGTCAGATGACTTTGCTGTTCCGGGTAGAGGCACAGAGCGCTGTGCCCTTACAGAGTTTCGAGTTCTAAGTTGAACGTTCAACGGTTCAGGCGGTGGTGATTTGTCGTTCGTATATCAATGATGGAGCGTTTTTAACCGCGATTCGCCATCAGACTTTCAATCTCGTCAGGCTCGATGGGGATGTCCGCCATCAGGTCTGCCGGTCCGTATTCTGTGATGAGAATGTCGTTTTCTATGCGAATCCCTATACCTTCCTCCCGAATGTAAATTCCCGGCTCACAGGTAAGAACCATGCCGGGTTCAAACGACCGGTACCGGTCACCCAGGTCATGCGTGTCAAGCCCCATGTAGTGTGAGGTGCCGTGCATGAAATATTTTTTGTACAGCGGGGCGTCGGCAGGCTGGTCGCTGACCTCCCGGGCGTCCAGCAGCCCTAAATCAATCAGCTCTTTTTCGGTGATCTCTCCCACCGCTTTGTTGTAGTCCTCCATCGTGGTTCCCGGCACTAGCATGGATATGGCGGCCCTCTGAATTCGAAGAACCGCGTTGTATACTTGGCGCTGTCTGGGGGTGAACCGGCCGTTTACCGGCACGGTTCGGGTCAGGTCCGAGGCGTAGTTGGCATATTCGGCACCAAAATCCATCAGAAGGATATCCCCATCCCGGCACTGCTTGTCGTTTTTCACGTAATGCAGCACGCAGGAGTCGGCACCGGCGGCGATGATCGGCGCGTATGCGGACCCGCGGGACCGGCTGGAGAGAAATTCGTGCGTAATTTCCGCCTCGATTTCAAACTCCCAGACTCCCGGCCGGATGAACCCGAGAATGCGCCGAAATGCGTTTTCGGTGATCTTACAGGCAGTTCGGATCAGCTCGACTTCGATTTCCGACTTGATCGCGCGCAGGGCGTGCATGATCGGTGCGGAGCGTTCATACCGGTGCAGGGGATAGGCATCCCGGCACCAATTGAGAAATCGTCTTTCCCGGGTCTCGACCGTTACATCGGCCCGAAGGTGCTCGTTGGTGTTAAGGTAGATATGCTCGGCTTCAAATACCAGTGATCTGAAAATGCGCTCGAACTCCGACGTCCAGTATACTGTCTTGACGCCGGAGATTCCGGTGGCTTCGTCCCGGGTCAGTTTGCGTCCTTCCCAGATTGCAATCCGCTCACTGGTTTCCTTGACGAAAAGAATCTCGCGGTGCTTCTCCTCGACTGCATCCGGGAAGATGACAAGGAAAGTCTCTTCCTGGTCGATTCCGCACAGGTAGAACAGATCGGTGCTCTGGATAAAGGGAAGAATCCCGTCCGCGCTGGTCGGCATGATGTCATTGGCGACAAATACGGCAATGGAGCCGGGTTTGAGCGCCTGGGTAAACTGCTTTCGGTTGTGGATGAACAGCTGCGGATCGATCGGTTGGTATTTCATGGATTTCCTTTTTTTATTGATAGGATTTCAACAGTTCGACAAGAAACGTCCACATCCTGCCGATGGACGGAATATGCAGCCGTTCGTCCGGAGAGTGCGGGTTTCGGAGTGTGGGGCCAAAAGAGATCATATCCATCCCCGGATAGGTTGCGCCGATGATGCCGCATTCAAGGCCGGCGTGGATGATCTGTATTGTCGGATCGCTTCCAAACAGCCGGCGATACAGCGCCTGGCTCCGGGCCAGCAGCGGAGAGGCCATGTCCGGCTGCCAGGGCGGGTATTGTCCGCCGGTTTCCGATTTGGCACCGGCAAGAGCGGCGACGGCTTCGATTCGCCGGTTAATTTCATCGAGTCGTGAAGGGATCGAGCTTCGCTGGCTGGACAGGATGTCCAGCTCATTGCCGGCCATGGCGATGGTGGCCAGGTTGCTGGATGTTTCCACCAACCCGGGCACATCGGCCGATGTGCCTGCCACACCATGGGGAAGCGCGTAGATCAGATCCACGACCCGGATTGAGTCCTCCAGGGTGACGGCATAACGCTCCTCCGGCATGTCCTGCTGCTCAAGGGTGATGAACAGGTTTTTCTCCGTGGCGGCATATTCTTCTTTTACGGTGCATTGGAATTCTTCCGTCAGGTGCGCCAGAGCGTCGAATTTTGCCGGGTTGCAGATAAATGTCACCGATGCATCACGGGGAATGGCGTTGTGTGCCGTCCCGCCGGCTATTTCCACCAGCCGGATGGAAGCCGATTCGCGTATCCGGCTCAGGATCCGGCCCAGCAATACATTGGCGTTTGCCCGATGGGCATTGATGTCGATGCCGGAATGACCGCCCCGAAGGCCCCCGACGGTCAGCCGGAAGCGCTGCACGGGATCTGAAATGCGTGTTGTTTGAAGGGGAAGTCGAATTCGGGTATCCCGTCCACCGGCACAGCCGACGGTAAATACGCCTTCGTCCTCGGAGTCGAGGTTCAGCAGTACGCGGCCTGTGATAAATCCGGGTGCAAGGGCCGCGGCTCCGGTCAGTCCGGTCTCTTCGTCCACCGTGAACAGCAGTTCAATGGGCGGTCTGTCTATGGTGGTATTCTCGGCCAGTGCCATTCCGATGGCCAGTGCGATGCCGTTGTCGGCCCCGAGCGTGGTGTTATCGGCTTTCAGCCAGTCTCCATCCACAATCATTCGTATCGGATCCCTGGAGAAGTCATGGGATGATTCCGGGGTTTTTTCACACACCATGTCCATGTGTCCCTGAATGACAATCACCGAGGCGTTTTCATAACCCGATGTCGCCGGAACGCGGATAACAATATTGCCGGCCGCATCCTGGGCGGTTTCGAATCGGTTCCCGGCCGCCCACTCCAGAAGCCAGCGGGAAATTGCTTCCTCGTGTCTGGAACAGCGAGGGATCGCATTAATCTGCTCGAACAATTTGAGTATGATATGTATTGGATCGCTCATGATTCGTCTCCGGCCTGTTTATTTAGTTGAGCTGTAATCCGTAAAAACGGAGTATTTTTTTGGACAAAATATAGCTTGAATCAATGTGCAGCTGATGGCTGTCCGTGATTTTTCACTTAAAAAACGCGATCAGTAACCGTCCGAGATATAGCACCGGCTCCACAGATATCAAGAACAATTGAGGCGGGTGGCGATCGTTCACAGCTGGCCGGAAAGGAGAAACGAGCGCGCATCCCGGGCCGTGATGCGGGGCGCCTCTTCCATTGGCACGTGCCCCAGTCCGGGATAGACAATAAGCGTTGAGCCAGCGATGTCATTGTGAAATCGCCGGGCATTATCAACCGGTATCCACCGGTCGGACTCACCCCACAGGATCAGGGTCGGGGTGGTAACTCGCCGGATGGCTTCATGGTTGCTGTACTCCATGGTCCGAATCCGCGCCAGCATGGCCTCCCGATTGCCCCTGCGTCTCAAAAGATCATAATACCGGTCGACCAGATCCGAAGTAATGCGCGACGGGTCGCCGTACACCTCTCTGAGGTTTTTTTTGACCATGAACCGGGGGGTGATTACGGTAATCAACCGGCCCAGAACGGGCAGGCGGGCCAGGGTGAAAATCGGCGGCGATTTGCCGGGGTATCCGCCGGCATCGATAAGAACCAGGCGGGTGACTTTTTCCGGGTGAGCCAGAGCATAGTGCCAGCTGATCGCGCCGCCCAGTGAGTTTCCCGCAAGAGCAAAGCGGTTCAACTGCAGGCGCCGAACAAATCGGTCAAGAAACCTGGCGTAGCCCTCGTAGCTGTATGTGTTGTCCGGTGTCGGTCCGGTAAGGCCGAAGGCGGGCAGATCGAGCCGGATTACCTTAAAATTTCCCTTCATCTCCCGGGTCCAGGCATCCCACGTGTGCAGTGAGGCGCCTGTGCCGTGCAGCAGAAGCAGCGGCGGACCGGTGCCTTCGATTTTATAGTGCACCGGCATCTCGTCAATATCCACAAACCGGGAACGGTCATCTGAATACCTGGCGGTGAGGTCCTCAAGGGGAATATCCGGTCGAATCAGCGTGAACGGCAGAACGACAGCCAACAGGATGAGCAGGCGAACGATGGTTTTCACGGACACTCCCTCTGGTAAAGGCGATATGGCCGACCGGTTTTGTTTCGGGTCGTTCGATCGGTTTCAGGCCATGGCGGGCGACGGTTGCGGCCTGAATTGTTCTAACCCGTATTTCGGGTATGGCGCATCATTTGAATACATCAAAGACGGGCATCCTTCAAGGCGGTTTCAATTTGCCGACAGCGGGCGGACATGGTAATTTGACCCTATGCGGGCATTGACCGTTCAATTTTAAACCGGTTTTCCCACCCGAACAAGTATCCGCTACCCATATCGAATCGTTGAAAACACCACATGGGATCGCGTCTCGATCGATCGATTTTCCCCGCGAAACAAAACGTTTCAAACAGGCTCTCAGCCCGGAGGAGGTGTTGATGATGAGAAAATGTTCGGTTGACACATGTATTGGGTGGATTGCCCTGGCGCTGATTATGTGTGGCGGGTGCGCCTGGCGGGCACCGGCCGGGGATCTTGATCGCAGGGTTGCCGACCGCTACGGGGCGGCGGATTTTCATCGGGTCGAGTCGCTGCGCTATACGTTCAACGTGAAAAAAGGCGATCAGACCGTCAATCGGTCATGGATCTGGGAGCCGGGTAAAGACCGGGTGACGTTTTGGACTCCCGGCGATGCCGAAGATCGGATCTCCTACATTCGCGGTGAGTTAACCGCCGGGGTTTCGGATCGGATGAAATCGGTGGATGCCCGTTTTATCAACGATCAGTACTGGCTGCTGTTTCCGCTTCACCTGGCCTGGGACCGGGACGCAGTTGTCACCGAGAGCCCGGAACCGGTAACGCTGCCGATCGGATCCGGCCGTGCCAGGCGGCTTGTGATCCAGTATCCGCCGGCAGGCGGGTATACCCCCGGGGATGTGTACGAACTGTTTGTCGCTGAAGATCTTCGGCTGGTCCAGTGGATTTACCGCAAGGGCGGTGCGCCGACGCCGACGCGGATCACCACCTGGGATAAGCACCGTCGCCTGGGTCCCCTGCTGGTTTCCCTGGAGCGCCAGGATGCCGATGGCTCGTTCCGTGTTTGGTTCACGGACGTCAAACTCCGATTGGCCGGATCCGGGGCCTGGCTTACACCGGATTGACCCTGATCTCGCGGTTGTGGAGCCGGAGGCTGAAGCTTGGGGGATTCGATGTTTTTTCGAACCGTTACCGGGGAACTTTTCCTTGCCCGGCCGGTTGAAATCGGATATTTTGTTTTGTTATCATTGCGATCGGGATCGTTTTGTTTTGGCTCGACCGGCAAATGGGCCGGGGCGGCAGCTACTGGAAACGATTCATCCCGTATAGAACGGAACGTGAATTTCAGAACCGGACACAATCGGGCCATCGCCCTGAGGTGCGCGGATTTATTTAATCCGCGTTCTTTTGCCGGCGGATGACGATGGAATATGTAATTTGTTCCATAGCCCTGAAACCAAGGAAACGATCATGGCCACAGGAAAAAAGACCCCTGAACGCGAAAGTGCCGCAACAGATACCACAGCAGGCGCTTCACCGACCAACTTCATTCGTCAGATCATCGATGGCGATCTGGCGGCGGGTAAAAACGACGGTAAAATCGCCACCCGGTTTCCGCCGGAACCCAACGGCTACCTTCACATGGGGCACGCCAAATCCATCTGCCTGAATTTTGGCATCGCCAATGATTACCGGGGAACCTGCAACCTACGGTTTGACGATACCAACCCAACAAAGGAGAGCACCGAATACGTGCAGTCGATCATCGAGGATGTGAAATGGCTCGGGTTCGACTGGGAGGATCGGCTCTTTTACGCTTCGAATTATTTTGATCGGCTCTACCGGTTCGGCGAGGAACTTATTGAAACCGGCAAGGCGTATGTGGACAGCCAGAGCCAGGATTTGATCAGGGAACAGCGCGGAACATTGACAGAGCCGGGTACCGAGAGCCCCTACCGGAATCGTCCGGTGGCGGAGAACCTGGATCTGTTGCGGCGGATGCGGGCCGGTGAGTTTCCCGACGGGGCACATGTGCTGCGGGCAAAGATTGATATGGCCTCACCGAACATGCTGATGCGGGATCCGACCCTGTATCGCATCCGGCACGTGGCGCATCACCGGACCGGCGATGCTTGGTGCATCTATCCGATGTACGATTTTACCCACTGCCTGTCCGATGCCATTGAAGGAATCACCCACTCCATCTGCACCCTTGAGTTTGAAAACAACCGGGAGCTTTATGACTGGGTTCTCGACAACGTTTCTGCCCCCTGCCATCCACAGCAGATCGAGTTTGCGCGTCTTAACCTGAGCTATACCGTGCTCAGCAAGCGAAAACTTATTCAACTGGTGGACGGCGGGTATGTCTCCGGCTGGGACGACCCGCGGCTTCCCACCCTTCAGGGGCTCCGGCGGCGGGGCTACACCCCGGCGGCCATCCGTAATTTTTGCGACCGGATCGGTGTGGCCAAGGCTGACAGCACGGTCGATACCGCGCTGCTGGAGTTCAGCATCCGCGAGGATCTCAACGAGCATGCCCCGCGGTTTATGGGTGTGCTTCGCCCCCTGAGGGTGGTCATCACAAACTATCCCGAGGATCAGGAGGAGCATCTGGATGCACTGAATCATCCGACCGACCCTGAAATGGGCACCCGGACGGTGCCGTTTTCCCGGGTGCTGTACATCGAGCGGGATGATTTCATGGAGGACCCGCCGAAAAAATTTTTCCGGCTGGCGCCCGGGCGGGAAGTTCGGCTGCGGTATGCCTACTATATTACCTGCCAGGATGTGGTGAAAGACGAGACAACCGGTGAGATCGTCGAACTTCATTGCACCTATGATCCGGAAACCCGTGGGGGCTCCTCTCCGGATGGCCGGAAAGTGAAATCAACGCTCCACTGGGTGTCGGCAGCCCACGCCGTCAAGGCCGAGGTCCGGCTGTATGACCGGCTGTTCAACGTTGAAAATCCCGGTGCTGATTTTCTCGATCAAATGAACCCCGATTCCCTGGTTGTGCTGAACGACTGCCGTCTGGAGCCCGGCCTGGCCGATGCCCGGCCCGGCAGTCCGATCCAGTTTGAGCGTATGGGGTATTTTTGCATGGACGCCAGGGATTCTTCACCGGAACACCTGGTGTTCAACCGGACCGTAACCCTTCGTGATCAGTGGGCCAGGATCCAGAAGCAGACCCGCAAAGGGTAACTACCAAGCGGCAGCGGGAAAACGGAAGTCCCATATTTTCAACTTGGCGACCGGCGCCTGCGGGCGACCACCGATGTGAATCATGCCGGGATATTTGACGCCGGGTCAACAGAGTAACTATATAAAAGGCTTCCAGATTGTCCTGGAGGCCTTTTTTTTTAAATCGGTCAACCCTTGAGATTTTGATCAGTTGGAGATAAGTGTCCTCGACAGCGGATCTGATTGGATTTTGACTACTATTAAACAGGAGATTGACAAAATGGCCCGCAAGCGCGTGCTAACAGGAATTACCACGACCGGAACCCCTCACATCGGCAATTACGTCGGTGCGATTCGACCGGCCATCGACGCCAGTCGGCGAGACGATGTCCAGTCCTTTTACTTTCTTGCCGATTATCACGCATTGATCAAGTGTTCCGACCCCAAGCGACTGAGACAGTCCACACTGGAGGTGGCGGCAACATGGTTGGCCCTCGGCCTGGATACCGAACGCTGTGTGTTTTACCGGCAGTCCGATGTCCCGGAAATCCCGGAGCTCACCTGGATTCTCATGTGCCTGTGCGCCAAGGGTCTGATGAACCGGGCCCATGCCTACAAGGCGGCGGTGGCTGAAAACGAGCAGACCGGCTCCCGGGATCCGGACAAAGGCATCACTATGGGGCTGTTCAGCTACCCGGTTCTGATGGCAGCGGACATTCTTATGTTCAAGACTGAAAAGGTTCCGGTGGGCAGTGACCAGATTCAGCACATCGAAATGGCCCGTGACATTGCCAGCCGCTTCAACCATTTTTACGGCCGGCATTTTGTTCTGCCCGATGCCGTAGTGGATGAGAAAACGCGGGTGCTGCCCGGTCTCGATGGCCGGAAAATGAGCAAAAGCTACAACAACACAATCCCCCTGTTTGTCCCGGAAAAGAAGCTGCGCAAACTGATCATGAAGATCAAAACCACCGCACAGGCCGCCGACGAGCCCAAAGATCCGGATACCTGCGCTCTGTTCGGTATTTTCCAGGCAGTTGCAGAGGATGACGAAATTGCCGCTATGCGCAAGCGCTACGCGGCCGGCATCGGCTGGGGTGAGATGAAACAGACCCTGTTCGAGTACCTGAATCAGCGACTGGCAGCCCCGCGGCAGCGCTACATGGAATTGCTCGAATCCCCGGAATACATCCACCAGGTTCTACGCGACGGCGCTCAGAAGGCACGGTCGTATGCGGCTCCGTTTCTGGATGAGATCCGCCGGGCAGTGGGGATACGAGGGGGACAGTAATTAGTGATTAGTGATTAGCGGTTAGCAATTAGCCAACAGCTAATAGCTAAAAAAAAGGCGGCGCCGGAAACGGCAGCCGCCTTTTTGTTTACAAACCTTACCGGCGCTGAATCCGGTCGCGCTGTTCGAGGAGCTTGCCAGCCCACCGGCTGTCGCTGCCCAGGTAGTCCTCGGCCAGCAGGTTGAATTCGGTTGCCTGATCGATATTGTTTTTTCGGAGCCAGGCTTCGGCCAGATAGTAATAATTCTCGCCGTTGTTCGGGTTCAGGCTGACGGCCCGCTCCAGCAGCGCAATCGCCTGGTCGGTCCGGCCGCTCTCCAGAAGATTTCTGGCCTGGTCGGTAAGATGCAGTGACGCCAGTTCCTGGGGCGATGGCGGCGCTTTTGGCGGTGCCGGTGGCGGAGTGGGGGCGGGTTGAGGAACTGCCGGAGGCGCAGGCTCCGGTGGTGAAGGTTGTGGGACCGTGGGGTGAACCACCGGGGGCAGGGGGGCCGGTTGCGGCGGAGGAACCACCTGCCGGCCGGCGCAGCCGGCAAAGGCCATTCCGATGGCGATCAGAAAAAAGATTTCAATTCCCCGAAGACAGGTACAGGGTTTCATAATGGACTCCAAGCAGGGATGGTAAGGAACGCGAATTTTTTTCAAAGCGGAAGCATATCCTTGGCGCGTTTCAGCGTATTTTTAAAACCGTTGAATATCCGGTTGACCGTACCGGGCTCGGCGTGCAGCGGGCAGGGCTCGGACGGGGCATTTTCCTCGAGAAAAAATTCGGTGACTGTTGACGGGCATTTGCCATCAACGGCCAGTTCGCCGGATTCACTGCAGACCGTGAGCTGGACCACGTGTCGCGGTTTTCTGAATGCGGCCCCGGAGGTGAGCTGGGGCAGCCGCTTCATCAGATCCGCCCAGATGGGAAGGGCTGCCGTGCCTCCGGTGGCATGTACGGGTGAGCCATCGTCGAATCCCACCCACACCAGTGCCAGAAGGTCTGGAGTATAGCCGATAAACCAGGCGTCCCGGGTGTCGTTGGTGGTACCGGTTTTTCCCGCAACGGGGAAATGAATTCCGCGGCGACCCAGAGATTTGGCCGTTCCGGTTTCAACGACACTCTGCAGAAGGGAATTCATCATAAACGCCTTTTCCGGGGAAATCAGTCGGGTGATGGTCATGTTCCGACGTTCCAGTATATCGCCTTCCTCATCGGTGATTTCCTTCAGGGACAGCGGAAACGGCAGAATGCCGTCCGCGGCGAATACGCTGAATGCCCGGGCCAGTTCCATGGGGATGACCTCAAACGCGCCAAGGGTCAGGGATGGATACGGCCGAAGCGGTGTTGAAATCTGGAACGTTTTTGCGGTCTGAACAATCTCGTCGAGGCCCACCTGCATGGCCAGATCAATGGTGGCCAGGTTATGGGACTGGGCCAGTGCCTGGCGAAAGGTAACGATCGGCGGTGCGTTGGGGCTGAAATTTTTCGGTGCCCATGTCTCGCCGTTTATCTCCATGAATCGAGGCGAATTGGAAAGTTGTGAGGCCGGGGTAAAGGCGTCGAGTCCGGTGAGATAGACAAACGGTTTGAAGGTGCTTCCCGGCTGACGTCTGGCCTGGGTGATTCTGTTGAACTGGCTGCCGCCGTAGCTTCGGCCGCCGACCATGGCCAGAATGGCACCGGTTTTCGGCTGCATGACGACAACCGCCCCCTGAAGCCGGCGGGCGGTATCCTCCCGACTCAAGCGTGGGTCTGCTTTTTCCAGGCGAATCAGTCCCTGTTCCAGCGCCTCCTCGGCTGCCTGCTGAACCTGTGTGTTCAGTGTGGTGTAGATGGACAGACCCAGGCTGGCCAGCGATGCGGGGGAGTATAGCTCGGTAACCTGCCCGGAAAGATAGTCGATAAAATAGGGGGCCTGCCGGGTGTAGCGGCGGTATCCGCTGGGTTTCATCGGCGTGTGGGCGGCCGTATCCAGGGCTTCCCGGCTGATCCATCCCCTGTCAAACATGGCCTGAAGCACGATATTTCTTCGATCCAGACACCGGTGAGCATCGGCGTAGGGGGAGTACAGGTTGGGTCCCTTGATCAGCCCGGCCAGGGTGGCGGTCTCAGCCAGGGAGAGGTCCCGGACCGGTTTGTCAAAGTAAAACAGAGAGGCTTCCTCAACCCCGTTGATGGATACCGAACCGTTTTGCCCCAGGTAGATTTCGTTCAGATAAATTTCGAGAACGTCGTCCTTGGTATATTTGGCTTCGATGAGGACAGCCAGGATGAGTTCCTTGAATTTTCGGGAAAGCGTTCGCTCCGGGGTTAAAAAATAATTTTTAGCCAGTTGCTGGGTCAGTGTCGATCCGCCCTGGCGGATACCGCCGTGGCGGATGTTGATTACCAGGGCCCTCAAAATTCCCCGGAAATCAACACCATGATGCTCATAAAACCGATGGTCTTCGGCGGCCAGAACGGCGTGAATCAGATGTTCCGGAACCTCCCGGATGGAGACGATCTGTCGTTGTTCCCGCTCGGGTCCGAAAAATCGCATGATTTCTTCCGGCCCCAGTTCCAGGATCGGCAGTGACGTGCCCGTATCCCGCCGGGTCAGGGACTCCAGCCGGTTCCGGTTGAACCGGAGAGTCACCGGGAAGCCTTCCCGGGTCAAATCCGGGATATCCAGATCCCTGAGAAACAGTGTCAAGCCGGATTTGGTTCGCCGCATCTCCCCTTTGACCGCCGGCAGATGAGGTACCTCCCGGTAGCCGAGACCGCGAAGTTTCCGATCAAACAGCTCCCGGTTGATGACCTGCCCGGGGTAGAGAAACGTGGTGTCGGAGTAAACCCGTGACGGAATGCTCCAGCGACGCGAGGAGAATCGTTTGTCGATCTGATAGGAAAGATAGAAGCACCAGGCGCCCATAGCGACGATTCCCAGACCGATCAGCAGTGCGGTGAATGTGATGATGGGCTTCCAGATACCGGAACTTTTTTTTCGTCTTTTAATTCTTCGGCTTTTAACCATTTGAAATCGGTTTGTATTTGAAATTTTGAGGTCAAGTGCTGTATCCGCTCGCCGCATACTTTGACAGGATTGGCAGGTCTGTGCAACCCCGGATTCATACTTCGTGGTCAATCGCAGGTATTTGGATCGACTGTGTAAAGGTCGTTTAGCAACAATGGATCTGAGCAAAATCGTGCTCGTAATCGAATGAAGGGCATAAAACGTTTTTTGCCAACAGCTAACCGCCAATAGCCAACGGCTGTCTGTTCTCCCTCGATCAGCGACAATGCCCTCACTGCCGCCAGTACCGCGCGTCATAGTCGCCGTCCGGCGTGCAGCCGAAGAACCGGCACGGCGCAATATCAATGCCTCCGCGCCGGGTGAAGTGACATTTGACAATCAGTTGCTCCGGGTCGAGGGTCGTGAAAAGATCGGCGAAAATCTGCTCACAGCACGCTTCGTGATAGCCGGCGTGATCGCGAAAGGACACGATATATTTCAGCAGGGATGCATTGCGTAAACGCTGTTTCGCGCGATAGGAAATCCGCACGGTCCCCCAGTCGGGCTGGCCGGTGATGGGGCAGTTGGTTTTCAGCAGGTTGGAGGCAACCGATACGCTTTCCCCGCCACATGCCTCTGTTTCCAGCAGGCGGGGATTGTAGGTATAGGTATCGATGGCAATGGGCTGGTCATCGATCAGTTCTCCGGCATCGATGGGCTGAACGTCGAAGGGATCGGCAAAGGAGTACAGCCGCACGTCGATCGAGGGGGTATGAAGGATCTCAGCCAGATCCCGGCGGATGGTTTCGCGCACCTGTTCGTCGCTGTCAAAGCGCCCCATGATGAAACTGCCGATATAGAGCTTAAGGGATTTGGACTCGACAATATTTGCCGATGCCGCTGAGTAAACAACGCGCGCCCGCCTTACCTCCGGCCGTCCAGCCGGGTTCAGCCAGCTGACCTCATAGAGATTCCAGATGTCATGTCCGTCAAATTTATCCGGCAGTCCCGTGGTGTGCTGCCGTGCTGCCGACCGCGGGATAGCAAAGAGCACCGACGGGTCGTACGCCGCCGGCATCGGCACGGATTTTCCAAGGGGCAGCTTGCTCATCGGGATGTCCTTAAAAACTCGGCATACCCTTCTTTTCTCAGCTTGCAGGCCGGGCAGAGGCCGCACCCTTTGCCGAAGTCGTTCAGGGTTTCATCGCCGTTATAGCAGGTCATGGTTTCGTTGAGGATAAAATCAAGGCAGCCCAGTTCGTCGGCCAGGCGGAATTCATCGGCCTTGGTCAGCCACATCAGCGGTGTATGGATAATGACGTTGTTTTTATCAAAATCAGTGGCCAGGTTCAGCGTCACCTGGGCGGATTTGATGAAAACATCCCGGCAGTCGGCGTACCCGGAGTAATCGGTTTCGCAGACACCGGTCACGATGTGCCGGATACCAAGGGTGCTTGCCCATCCGGCGG
>ENA-ORCU01000522-ORCU01000522.1-marine-metagenome-genome-assembly--contig:-NODE-522-length-13902-cov-2.793418_pt1 | contig 13902 bp, 10 predicted proteins | sample MGYA00248631_ERZ508512 | MGnify/ENA primary metagenome ERZ508512 (study PRJEB26183, sample SAMN06268844) | marine metagenome | isolation source: Tt an P1 anaerobic enrichment on pine from sediment taken...
GATATTTTGAAAAGGAAATCAGCAATCGGCAACAGGCAGCAACACTATACTCAAGCCTGCTGAAAGGCTGGGTGCTTTTACCCGAAGTAGCGGACGGCCGCGAAAGCATCTGGGCGCAGTTCACCATCATGATTGAAAACCGCGACCAAATTCGGGAGAAGCTAGCCGAAAGGGGAATTCCAACAGCGATACATTATCCGGTCACGCTGCCTGAACAAGAAGCTTTCCGGGACGATGTTTTAAGCGATGAAACATTTGAAGTAGCTGAGCTCCTTTCCGAAACGGTACTTTCGCTGCCAATTCATGGGTTTATTACCGAAGAAGAAGTTAAATTCGTATCAAATGCGTTAATTGAACTACTGGAAGATAAACCGCAAAGGCATGGAGACTAAAGAATTAAACATTGCGCCGTTACGGTGAAAATTAGAAACCGCAAAGGCACAGAGACGCAGAGGATTATTAATCTTCGCGCCATTGCGCTTCGGTGGTGAGAAATCGAAAAAAGGGTTTAAACGATACGTCAATAATTTTTAAATGAAACAGCCATAAAGAAACAGAGGCGCAGAGGAATATTAATCTTTGTGACTTCGCACCTCCGCGGTGAAAAAACATAAAAAATGAATCAATCCTATTTTGCACACGAAACAGCCACCATTGATAAAGGTGCCGAAATTGGCTCCGGCACTAAAATCTGGCATTTCTCACATGTGATGAGCCAGGCGCAAATTGGACAAGATTGCGTTTTGGGGCAAAACGTGTTTGTGGGTGGAAAAGCCCGGATCGGCAACCGAGTGAAAATTCAAAACAATGTGAGCGTGTACGATTCCGTAATTTTGGAAGATGAAGTATTTTGCGGACCAAGCTGCGTGTTCACCAATGTGGTCAACCCGCGCGCATTTATTGAACGCAAAACAGCGTACCAGGAAACCCGGGTTGAACGCGGCGCTTCCATCGGGGCCAATGCAACCATCGTATGTGGTGTGCTAATTGGCGCTTATGCCATGATTGGCGCTGGCGCCGTCGTAACCAAAGATGTGAAGCCCTTTGCACTAATGACTGGCATTCCGGCTATCCAAACAGGCTGGGTGAGCCGGACAGGCGTCAAACTGGATGAAAAACTGGCTTGTCCGGAAACCGGCGAACAATATGAGCTGAAAGACGGACTGCTGACCCTGGCCTCATCAAAAGAAAAATCAAAATGAATACGATAACGACTGGAAAAACATATGGTCTGATTGGCGTAGCCGGCTACATCGCTCCGCGGCATATTCACGCCATGAAGGAAACGGGTGGAAACCTTTGCGCTGCCTTGGATAAGTTCGACAGTGTGGGTATTCTGGATCGATATTTTCCAGAGGCCAGCTTTTTTCTCGAACCCGAGCGTTTTGACCGTTACCTCTACAAGCGACAACGCTTGGGCAATCCGCTGGATTTTATTGCTGTTTGCTCGCCCAACTACCTGCATGATGCCCACATCCGGATGGCCTTGCGAAACGGATCTAACGCCATCTGCGAAAAACCGTTGGTACTAAACCCCTGGAATGTAGATGCCCTGGAGCAACTCGAAAAAGACACCGGGCAAAAAATTTACAATGTACTCCAGCTAAGAATGCATCCGGCCATTGTTGCGCTCAAAAACAAAATCGATCAGGCCTCGCCCGATAAAATTTACGACATTGACTTAACTTACATTACTTCGCGCGGAAAATGGTATCAGGAGAGCTGGAAAGGCGCAGTTGAAAAGTCGGGGGGAATTGCAACCAACATTGGCATCCACTTTTTCGACATGCTCCAGTGGATTTTCGGAGAAGCTGAACAAAGTAGGGTTCATCTTCATCACACAGATCGGGCAGCTGGTTTTTTGCAGCTCGAAAAGGCCAGGGTGCGCTGGTTCCTAAGCCTTAACATTGACGATATTCCCCAGCCTGCCCGCGAAAAAGGGCTCCAAACTTATCGGTCAATCAAAATTGAAAAAAAAGAAGTTGAATTCAGTGGCGGCTTCACCGATTTGCATACGCAAACCTATCAGCATATTTTAAACGGACAGGGATTTGGGCTCGACGACGCCAGACCGTCCATCGATATCGTCCACAAGATTCGCAACAGCCAGCTCACCGGAATTACAGGCGACTTTCATCCGTTTTTGAAAAGGCAATAGAAAAGCCGCTTCTGGGGGGAAGCGGCTATTTGGTGTTTGCTGTTTTATTATTAAAACAAGGGGTTAATTGAGAATATTCTTGTACTGAGTGTTCACCAGCTCCGGAAGAAATCCGGCGATCAGGTCCAGCGCTTTTTGACGGTCAACTTTGGACATGCTGATCAATTCTTGTCTTCCAAGTTCCTGATCATTGATCACCTGAGCGTTTAGGTTTTCAGGCACGATCATATCAGTAACTTTCATTGGCCGTGCTCCAAAACCTTTTTCAGAGTTCACATACTTAACTTCGAAATAATTGGTGCGGATGATGTATTCTTCACCTTTCTTGGTTTCTTTCAATAAAACCTGAACTGGTCTTTTTGATTCGCCATAAGTGATCTCCCAACTTTGCTGATAAGCTTTTGAAGGTTCGAAATTTTCTTTTGAGGAAATTTTATAATCATCAACAAAAGTCGTTTCTCCGCCGGCAAAAACGCTTAATGAACTTACAAACAAAGCAACAAATAAAAAGCCGATAATTCTGTTATTCCTTTTCATGACAAATTGTTTTTAAAGATTAACTGTTGTTTCTACACCGGCAAAATTAGGTCAGTAAAATTCCTTAAAACCTGACAAAACGCATGATTTATTTTTGTTAAAAAGAATCAACTTTCAATTTGAAAGTAAAAATCCAATTATTGGTCACAAAATTTGACTGCAAATAAACTTAAGACCATTGAAATCAAAAAAAAGAGCCAAACATCTTATAGTTTTCAAAATACATGCTTTACAACATACATTCCAATTATAAGCTGCATACAGAGGCATAAAAATGTAAATTTAGCCAAATTTGAGCTGCGAACAGCAAATAAAATGACAAACGAAACGAATGATTACAAATTGAAAGCAAAAAATCTATAAAAACTCAAATCAGTTTTCAGAGACGGCAAGGCTACTACAAACTATGATCATTTGAACCCTAAAAAACCACACCAGAAACGAAGCGTGAACTCAATTCATTAGAACATGACCTGCACAAAAAAAGCTCCATGGGGATTCCATGGAGCTTTTTTTGTTAAGAGCAGCAAACCTGCCCTACTTTTTCTTCTTTTTCGTCACAAAATAAATACCTGCACCAACTACTACCACAGCAACAACAATCAAGACCACAGTTGTCGCAGAGCTACCTTGGTCTTCTTCAGCCTCGTAAAACACCGGATCCATGTCGTCGATCGACAAAGTATCCTCCATTTCAAACAGGTCTTCTTCCGGCTCCTGTGCCGACACAGGGCTCAATGCTCCAATGGTAATCATACCAAAAAGAGCCAAAATCAATAGTACTTTTTTCATCTTATTCCTTTTTAGTTATTATTCTTGTCTAATTAAACGTATTCAGGTACTCCCAGTATTTATCTACAATCTCAGGATGTGTTTCCTGATAGGTTTCGGCCAACGCCTGTATGGCAGGTTTGTACCTCGGATAAATCCGCAAACAGGCTTTCAGCAGCTCACGGGCTTTCTCTGGCTGCGTTTGATCATAAATCCGCGCCAGTTCAACATAGGCACTGAAAAATTTGGGATTAACCTCCAGCAAATGCTCAAAATAGTACTTGGCCACTACCATATCGTTTTCCTGAAATGCCAATTGCCCCATCAACTTCAAAGCAGGCTCATAATTCGGATTCACACTTAAAGCACTTTCCAGTACCTCCTTGGCCTCCTTGTATTTACCTTGCAAACTTAAACTTTTTCCTAAACGATAATAAATATGCTCGTCTTTTTTATACTGAATCAATGCTTTCTTAAAGTTATCTTCAGCCAGGGCATAGTTCTTATTTTCATAGGCCTTAAGCGCAAGATAAGAAGCTTTTGTCCTTCGCTTGACCACAGCACACACCGGCACATGATCTACTTTAACTACATGGATGGTTCCTTCGGGCGGAAAATTTCCATTCGTCAATTGTCCCGGCTGAATGTAGCTGTTACCGATGATGGCATAATCCCAGTTTTTATCGCTTCGAAACTGGTATTGAAAATATTCGAACCGCAGATTGGGATGATCCTGCAAATAAGATTTTACAGGAAAATTACTTCCCACCACAACGCGCCCCTTCAAGTTATTTTCGTGCAGGTAAGTGCTTAACCATTCTGCTCCACTTCGCATGGTATGGTAATAGTAGTCGGTTTCGTATTTTCCATAAGCACCCTCGAGCCCGCCTACGAGCTGATTGTAGTACAAATAGTAATACGGATGCGCTTTAGCCATAAACCGAACCGGATGAATCAGCAAGCCGGCAAAGACAACTACGACGGCAATTTTCGCCCACCTAAACTTTACCTGAACCAAAAACTCATTAATCCCAACAGCCGCCAGAATAACCAGGCCGGGATAAACAAACTGAAAATGTCGCCAGGCACCGTAAAGATTGGCATTCAGAAAAATGACATATAACACGGGGAATACCGTGGTCATAATCAAAAAACCATAAGTGATCCGGTGCCTTTCGCGAATGACCGATTTCGAATAAAAGAGAAACAATGCCAAACCTAAAAAAACAATCAACGGAATGGTAATGAGCATGTACTTGGGCAAATAGTACCAAGGCTTAAAGTCCGACCAAACAAACTGACCGTCAAAAATTTGGCGAATGGTTGTCGGAAAATCAGTCATCACCTGATACGATTTCCAGGGATTAACAATCAGGTTTTGAAGCGCATAGGGCCACAACAAAAGTCCAAGCAAATAGCCTGCAGCGGAAAAGACCAGTAACTTAATAAAAGTGCGCTGAACGTCGGCCCATTCTATTTGCCTTCGGTCGAAGTACTCAACCAGATAGAAGAGCACTCCGGCGAAGAGCAAATAAAAGGCTAATAAGATTCCCCCTGCCCTGATACTGACGGAAAAAGCAATACTCGCAATTAAAAGTGAAATCGAAATCGATGAGCTTGACTTAAATCTGGCATAGGTTAATTTCAGTGTATAAAACACACCGGCAATATAAGCCAGGGCAAAAGGAATATCTTTTAAATTATTTTGTAAATGCCCGAGAAAACGGGGCGAAACGGCAAACAGAACAAGGGTAATCAACCCGGCACGGTAGCCTTTGAGCCAGGTAGCAAACAAAGCCGAAACCAAAATACACAGCCAGCCAATAAAGCTGCTAAACAAATGGCGAAAGCCATACACATCTTCAATACCGAACCAATGAATCAAGATGGTGGCCAGATTGTCGGGGGTTTGCCCATAATACTGAAGGTGTGTTTTTGGTGTATTCAGGGCATCACGGTCTTTTCCAAAGGTAGCGAAGTACTCAAAAACCTCCTCCGAATGCAAATAATGAACCTCCTCGTCGCCCGAAATTCCGGCATCGCGGCTAATGAACAACAAGCTCACCAACAGCAAAAATGCGGAAGCAAAAAACAATATTTTCAAGCGATGATCATTCATTCCTTTTCTTCTTCAGATTCGTAAATCTTTTTGATAAAGTACAGAGGGCGTTTTTGCGATTCTTTGTAAATCCGATAGACATACTCGCCAACAACACCCAAAAAGATTAGCTGGATGGATCCCAAAAAATAAATACTCAAAACAGTTGAAGACCATCCAGGCTGAGCAAAACCCGCTACTTTGGCCGTCAATACGTAGATACCGGCCAGCATGAAAACGATTGTTCCTACGAAGCCCAAAACCAGACAAAGCCGGATTGGAAATTTAGAAAAGGAAAAAATAGCATCGGCAGCAAGCACAAAAAGTTTTCCAAAGGTCATTTTGGGTTCTCCCTGCAAGCGGTCTTCGCGCACATAGTCAACTGCCCCTTGCTTAAAACCAACAAAGCTTCGCAATCCTGGCAAGTAGCGAACCCGCTCCTCCATCGACAACAAAGCTTTCAAAGCTTTTCGGTTCATCATCGAAAAATTACCTGCATTTTCCAGGTCTTCGATATTGGCTATTGTTTTAAACAAGTAGTGAAACATACCAGTCAGCCAGTTTTTCGCTTTGTTTCCCTTGCGAGCCGACCGGGTGCCATTCACGATGTCATAATCTTCTTCAGTCAGCTTTTGGTACATTAATTTCAACAACTCCGGCGGATCCTGCAAATCGCCATCCATCATGGCCACATACTCACCCGAAGCATTTTCCAGCCCAGCAGTAAAAGCGGCCTGGTGACCAAAATTCTTGGAGAGTTCAATTACCTTTATTCGCTGATCATTTGCCTGGTATTTCAGCAAGCGACTTAAGCTGGTATCAATACTCCCGTCATCAACCAGAATCAATTCAAAATCGGGTGCTATCTGCTCCAGTGCCTTGATTGTCCGGGGAACTAATTCATCAATTAATTCTTCTTCGTTGAATATTGGAACCACCAGCGAGATCATATCTTATTTCCTTTGAGGTTAATTTCTTTTCAATTTCGCCTGCTTTTGGAAGGGAAAGCCCGAAGGCTCCCCAATCCTGGTCTATCAAGGTTTAGTTGGCTTGATTGTATTTATCAAGCTTTATGCGGAGTTCCCGGCACAGGTACCGGAAATTCCATATCGACGGGTCCAAATTCGATTGTTTTGGGCCCTAAATCCATATCTGATTTGAAAATTTCATCCCAAGTCACTTTTTGCCCGGTGTAAGCAGCCGTTCTTCCCATAATCGCTGTCAGCGTAGAATTGGCAGTCTGCTCGGCTTCATTCACATACTGTCCTGTACGAATGGCATGCACCAGGTGCATATGCTCCTGTACGTAAGGTGGAATTTTCACTTTAGTCATCGGTTGTCCGTCATCGCCAAGCGGATATTCGAATTGCCACTTTACCGATCCATCCAGATTCCAGATGGTGTTTTGGCAGTTCGTGTAGCCCTCCGTTCCTACCACCATCTCCCCGGTTCCGTTGGCACAATTGTCGATTTGCCGGCTCATACTGTGTGAACTCACGCCGTGCCCGTAGTCAAAATCAATACTGAAAAAATCGTATTGGTCACCTGTCAGACGCCGCGCCCGACCGCCATAACCAATGGCACTCTCGGGAGTCCGACCAACAAACCAATTCACCACATCGATATTATGCACGTGGGTATCCAAAATATGATCGCCGCACAGCCAGCAGAAATTATTCCAATTCCGAACCATATAAGTCATATCGTCCCAGCCCTCTTCGCGCGTACGGAACCAAACATGGTTCTGGTTCCAATAGGCTTTGGCCGAAGTGATTTTGCCGATTGCTCCGTTGGCCACTTGCTTGAAGGTTTCAATATAATCTTCCTGATGGCGCCTTTGCGTCCCGGTCACCACGTTCAACCCAATGGCCTGGGCTTTCTTCGCCGTTGCAATCACCGAGCGGATGCCAACCGGATCAACAGCCATGGGCTTCTCGAGGAAAGCATGCTTTTGTTGTTTCACGGCTTCTTTAAAATGTTCGGGACGAAACTGGGGAGGTGTTGCCAGTAAAACCACATCAACCTCTTCAAGCGCCATTAATTTTTTATAGGCATCGAATCCCACAAAACAGTTTTCCTCTGGGATAGGCCGTTTGTAACTGGCGAACCTTTCCCGGCAGGCATCAATTTTATCCTGGAAAACATCGGCTAAAGCGACAATCTCCAAATCCGGCCCCGCACTTATAAAGTTAATGGCGGCTCCCGTTCCCCGGTTCCCGGCACCTACCAGGCCTGCGCGAAGCTTTTTCCCAGCTGGTGCAGCCTTCAGAATTGGCGGCAAACCCAGCGCGTCAGCTCCTTTTGAACGGCTGCAGGAATTTAAAAAAGCGCCTGCTCCTATGGCTCCAATTCCAGCCAATGCAGTTGTGGCTTCCAAAAACCGGCGCCGATTAATATTTTTTGATTGTTTCGTCATTGTTTAAAGCTTATTTGTTACTCAATATTTTCATCTACTTCACAAACTACGCGGAATCCAACCTCCACAACATCAGAGTACCACCAGATTGATTTTGGCATCTGCGGATCAGTCATCAACCAAGCTTTGGTTTTGGTAAAATCACGAGCTGCCGAACGCACGTCTTTCGCATCGCTGGCGAATGAGCCTCCCCGAACGACATGCTCCTTTCCTTTGGCAGGTCCCCTGGGATTAACCACGAGTTCTTCTCCGGCGTAGGCCTCATAAGCGTCGGGGTCGTAATAATCAAGACAGAATTCGGCCACATTCCCCGGAAGATTTTTCAACCCAAAGGCGTTCGCTTTTACTTCGTCGGGATATTTGGTCATTCCTCCGCTGTTCTGCTCATAAGCAACATAGGAGCTGATGACGGTAGTGTCAGGAGAAAATAGTTTTCTTAGTATTCCTTTTGAAGAATAATCCTTCGGACTTCCTTCGAACGGATATGGGGTTTGCGTGCCAGCCCGACATGCATACTCCCATTCAGCTTCAGTGGGCAAACGATAGGTCTTGCCGGTTTTTTGACTCAACCAGCGACAATACGTATTGGCTGCATGCCAGCTCATCGTAATGGCGGGGCGCTCTCCACGTCCCCAACCCTGATCAGGTGCCCCCCACGGCGGCGTTGGTCCGGTTATGCCATCCACTTCTTCATCGACCTCGGCTGCCTCTTTTCGCCCCTGCGACGACGTAGCATTGAAAAACGCCAAATACTCTTCCCAACTCACTTCAAGCTTGCCCATCCAAAAGTTCGATACCTTAGCCTGAAAAACCGGTCCTTCATCTTCATCACGCAGTGGCTCATCTTTCGGACTTCCCATCTGGAAAGTGCCTCCGGGGACAGCAACCATGTCAAACGAAACGCTGGTTCCGGGAATTTTTTCGGTAAAATCTTTGAATGACTCGACTTGAGTAGGCTCCTCATAAATCTCGACAGGCTGGCTGGCCAATTGCCCAAAATCTAAATTGTGTTCGTGCGCCGCATTCGGATCGTAATGCCCGACATGCAAATGGCAATTGATACAACGCAGTTCTTCCTTGCTTGTCAGGTAATACAAATGGGCATCATCTCCCTCAGGTGAAAGTGTTGTAGGAAACAAATTCTGATGACATTTCAGGCAAGCGTCCTTGTAAACAAATTTTTTGGCATTTTCGAGCTTGCGCTTTTCTTCCCAGTTGTAATCGGCACTATCTTTAAATAAAAAGCCATACACATCATTGAAACCATGCTTGGCCTTGGCCACCAAATGTCCGTGACCTTTGGGCGGAAGATGACACTCCACACAGTGTACAATTACTCCGGATTTGTTGTTATAGTGAGTTGAAAGCCTCCAGCTCTGCTCAGCATGTGGATGCACGTGGCACGACATGCAATAATCGTCAGTTGAGGTGTACTCCATCGCTTTATTTCCCAGGCTAATTACAACCAGGCAGGCTATTGCTCCAAGTAAAATGAAACCGACAAACAAGCCCTTTCCACTCAACCATTTTTTCAAACTCAATTTCATCCGGGGTTCAATTATAGTTTTCGTTCAAATTAGACGTTCAAATCTAGCCAGAACCAATTACCCGCCCTTTAATTTCAGTTTACACAACGGTTATCCATGGGTTAATAAATGGGTTAATTTAATGCTATGCAGCATGTTTGTGAAATTATAAACCACTGACTATAAGCACCAAAAAAGATTAATTTAAAAAATTAACCCTGATTGGTATCAAGTTCACGATTTGAGCAAATCATCGAAGGTAAGTGCCAGCTTTTCGCCATACAATTCTTCGTACAACGAAGCATATTTCTCGTAAGTATACCTGGCAGTATTCATGTTATTCTGCAAAACCAAAGCTCGCAGTTTATAAGATATCGCCTGGTCATTTACCGGGTCGGTTAGCAAGATCCGATCTGCCAGTTTCAAGATTAACTCGTGGTCATTTTCGGCATCGAGAAGATGAATAAACTTCAACAAATTATCCACGATATTATTTCCGACATGTCCTTTGTAATCGTCCAGCCAATCATGTGATTCGTCCTTGAAAACCTCTCCGGCGCGGATGGTCTTATAAAAATCGGGATAGAAAAACGGATCGTTCTCTTTGCTGGCATCCAACAAATTCAGACACTCAACGTAATCGCAGTAAACTGTTTTCCCAAACCGGATTGTCCAACAATCAACGTTGAAAACCACTTCCACCTCATCCATTCGTTCCAGTATAATTCGCAGCTTTCGTATCGTCACGCCCCGGCTGTTCTTCGCGTTTTGGTAACTTAAACCGGGCCACAAAATCCGTGACAACTCCTTGGTCGATATCCCTTTTCGGTGATGCTGCGAATAGACGAGAATCAGTAAAAACAACTGCTTGATCTTAGGTGTAAATTGTCCGGTAATATCCGTTTCGTCCTTATCAACCACCCTGAAATCGCCAAAAAGCTGTATGTAATTCTTCGGAGGATAATCACTTTGCCTGTCATCCAGCTCCCTTAGCTTGTCAGCGGGAAGCAGTTTTTTTCGCCCTAAACGTGCCGGCAGTTTTAAATAAATCAACAATAAAAAAAGCAAAGCCAGAATAATGACACCAATCTTTGACAACAGTGGATAACGTAAAAACAGGTTGCGACTCGCTGCCAGATCCAACAGATCCCGGCTTAAGCTCCAGATTTCTTCTTCGCCTAAAGTTCGCGACCAAATGACAAGATCATCAATTTCTCCGTTCATATAAGCGCTGGAGCTATAGCCAGCCATCCCCACGTATATACTCCCGCGCCCCTTGTAGGAGGGGTGCCCCAGAGATCGGCTATCCAGTTTTCCATCCACATAAATGGCCTGCTCACCCGTTAATTTATTGTAGCGCCAAACCAAATGGTACCACCTTCCTGGTTCAATCGTGGTTTTTCCCTCCAAGTCATTGGCGTAAAAACCAAAATAGGGTTTTCGATTTCGCAAAACCAAATGAATAGACTGCTGATAAGAACTTCCCTTTGTACCAATGATGCTCATATCGCGGTCCTCCACGTTATAATCGCGAATCTTCACCCAGGCAGCAATGGTAAAATCGTGATCACGTAACTTCAGATCCTCCGCCTTGGGAAGAACAATATGACTCTTTTTCCCAAATACAGCCACCATATTTCGCTCAGGATCACTCTGATAGTGAACTTCTACATACTTTCAGTTAAAACCGTTATTGCTGAAGTCCATGGGACCATTTTCAAAAGAATAGTAAGCTTCCATATCTTCCGTGATCGCCAGTGGAACGGCAACGAAATGCTGCAACTTGCTTTGCTCGGGTTCCTCAAAAACAACGGTCTCGGGCTTAAACTGATACCCCGGGCTCTTGGGCGTCAAAAACAAAGTTTCACCGGGTCCAACCGGAAAGGAAAACTTTCCGCTGGTCAAACTATTGGTGCCCTCCCAACTGACATAGTTAAGTGTTTGGGCATTGAAAGTAACGGTTCCCTTCACCGTTTTGAAACTACGTAAGTAACTAGTTACCTGGTTAATCCATGGTTGATAGCGGTCAAGCATGATAAAATTTGGGGTTTTACCAGTACTTTTCCATACGTTTTTCACATGCTCAATCAAATATGGATTTTGGGTCGTATTGAAAAAGGACTCTTCGGGAATTCCAGCTCGCCGGGGAACATTATAATCGTTGTAAATGAGTAAATTGTTTCTTGGATCACCTTTCAAAAATTCACCAATAAAATCGGGCGCTTCTAAAATTGAAAAATATGGTTCAACAGCATAATCCCAAACGTAGTGCAACCACTCCGGACTATTCCGATGTTCCTGCATCTTAAAAATAACCACGCGTTTTCCTGTCTCCACCATACTTTTTATAGTCGGCCATTCGTTTTCGCTTTCATTTACAAAAAGATAGGGTCGAATGCCTGATTCCTCTACAACATCAGCCAATTCACTGACATTAACATTGAAATCCAAAAATAACGTCAGTATCTTTTCGGGATTTTTTTCCAGATATTCACGGATAATAATCAACTGATCCAGGAACGGCGTAGAATGTCCATAAGCATTGAGCAGCATAAGCTGACTCTGTTGACGTTCCCATTCCAGGGAAAAGCGAAAACCACCAATATTCGCATGAAGCAACTCCTGAACCGATTGGTTTTCCTTTAAAGATGCATCTGTTCCAGAGAAATTGGAAATAACAAAAATACTCTCATCATAATGCTTAAAAACCACATCTTCAGCGGCCATAGAAGCCGAAGTTGTGAGTAACAAACTAAGAAATAAGAAGATATATTTTATCTGTTTCTGGTTTTTCATAAACAAAGAAAACAAGAGCCATTCAATTTTCCGTCAAACAAAGATAAAAAAAGGCTTGAATCATTACGATAGGTTTTCGTCGGGATAGCAACCCAACATAAATCAGACCATTTTTGAGTTAAAACGAAAATTGAATTAATTTTTTTCTATTTTTGTGGCGCAGAAGGGCTGTTAGCTCAGTTGGTTTAGAGCATTACCTTGACAGGGTAGGGGTCACTGGTTCGAATCCAGTACAGCCCACTTCATTTTTCTCTCCAATGTATTATACTTACGTTTTACATTCTGTGTCTTTCGGGAAAATCTACGTTGGGCAAACCTCAAATTTGGAACAACGGCTGAACACTCACAATAGCTTGGAAAACAACGGCTGGACTTCACGTTTTCGACCTTGGACCTTGGTGCATGTAGAAGAATTTGAGGTGCGTTCGCTGGCAATGAAGCGGGAAAAGGAACTAAAAACAGCGCGAGGACGAAAGTTCATTTGGGAAATGATCACACCTGAAACATAACCCGGCATTACCTTGTCAGGGTAGTCCGCCAGCTGGCGGATGGTTCGAATCCAGTACAGCCCACTTCGGGCAGACTACAAACCGAATCAAAATCCAGTAAATGAATCATTTATTGGATTTTTTATTTTTACCGACCCAAAATAACCCAATCAAATGCTATATGCTGGTTAGTAATCCGGTGAGTTGTTGGTAGCAACGGAAAGCAAATTTTAGCTTGTCATTAGCGCATGCTTTGCCTGGGACAGACATTCCATGACGACGCGCCCATGTCGCTGCTAATGCATTGACATACTGAACGTTAGTAAGGAATGACGATTGAATTCTCGTCCACCTTACCGTTGCAGTATCGCTTCGATCTGATCTTTATCCTGGATATCCGGAAATTGTTCCAATATCGTCTTGGCCAAATCCTTCGCTTTTTTGTTTTGTTGATATTTGACGTGCAGACTAAGCAGTGCCAGGTAATAATTCGAATCTGTCGGACTGACTGCAATTGCTTTGTTTAGATAGCTTTCAGCTTTGTTGTAATCCTCCATAAAGTCATACATCATGGCCGTATTATACATGACTCTGGCATTATTGGGGGAATATTGGGCTGCGCGAACCAAATAATCCAAAGCCTCATCGTATCGTTGCTGCTCCGACAAGAATAAGGCATAGGTGAACAAGGTATTTCCATCTTCGGGGCTGTATCTTAAGTAGTTCTTAAAGAGTTTTTCCGCCTTGTCATACTCCTTTTTGTTGTAATACAAAAGTGCCAAATTCACCTTGATTGGATGCAGCAAACTATCTTGTCTTAAGGCCTTTATATAGAACTCCTCTGCTTTACTGGTCTCCTGGTTGTTATAATAGAAATTGGCCAGGTTAAACTTGCCTGTAGGAAAATCGGCGTTGTATTTCAAATACGATAAATATTCCGCCTTGGCTTTATCATAGACAGACCGGTATTTTGCCGGTATTTGCCCTTGATCAACAGTACGAAGCAAGGCGGCACTTTCTACCCGAATCGCTTTTGTCTGATCATTCAATAAGTTCAAAACCACATTTAACGATTCCTCATCGGTAATGGTTAAATTAGTCAGCGCATAATA
>ENA-ORCU01000524-ORCU01000524.1-marine-metagenome-genome-assembly--contig:-NODE-524-length-13900-cov-2.815163_pt1 | contig 13900 bp, 19 predicted proteins | sample MGYA00248631_ERZ508512 | MGnify/ENA primary metagenome ERZ508512 (study PRJEB26183, sample SAMN06268844) | marine metagenome | isolation source: Tt an P1 anaerobic enrichment on pine from sediment taken...
CGGCGTTCTTGGCGTGCTGCAGGCTTTCCCATTCGATGTGCTCGATCCAGGTGCCGTCTTCGGTACGGGACAGGCGCCGCAGAACGAACCCGGGCTGGCTTTCGACAAAGGGGCCCATTGCGCGTGCCGCGTCGATGAAATCCTCCTGGCTGACACCGTCTTCGAGTTTAAAAAGAACGGTTTCGATGACGTGTTTGGTCATGATTTGTCTCCTTGCTTGTCATGGACAAGCAGGAAACTAGTCTACTGCAACTGACAGCGTTCTGTCAGTTGCAGCATCTCTCTCGGAAATTCTTTGAACGGTCGCCGGGCGGTTTTTGTCGCCGGCGAAGGGGCAGAGGCGCGGGGAGACCGGTCTCAATCCTTGTCAGATTTCAACAGCTGGTCGGCCTTCTTGCGCACCAGCACGGTGCGCAGGTCATGCATGGCCAGCAGCAGCGCGTCGGTCACCAGTTCCAGCTGCTCGTCCGTGGCGCGGGACTGGGCCCATTGCGTGGTCAGGTTCAGGTGATCCACCGCGCGCAGGATGTCGTCCATCTCGCGCTCGGCCAGCACCTCGCGCCGGTCTGCCATCCAGTCGCGGATGATCTCCAGGTCTTCTTCCGACAGCTCCCGGCCGCCATGCGGCTTGATCTCGCCATTGCGGATATTGACCACCGCGATCTGGTCCATCTCGATCCGGCGCTGCCGGTTTTCCGGGTCGATCCGGAAAACCAGCGCGCCGTTCTCGCGCACGCGGAAGTAATAATCCGGCAGGTCGCTCATGCCGCCTCCGTTCAGGTGAGCTTGGCGCAGAAATCCTGGATGCGCGAACACGCCTCTTTCAGCGCCTCGTCCGAGGTGGCGTAGGAAACGCGGAAGCAGGGCGACAGCCCGAAGGCCGCGCCGAAAACCACGGCCACGCCGGTTTCCTCCAGCAGCGCGGTGGCGAAGGCCTCGTCATCCACGATCTTCGCGCCGCCTGCCGAGGTCTTGCCGAGGCAGCCCTCGATCGAGGGGTAGACATAGAAGGCGCCCTCGGGCGTGGGGCAGGTGATGCCCTCGGCCGCGTTCAGCATCTCCACCACCAGGTCGCGGCGGCGCTTGAAGATCGCGTTGTTCGAGGCGATGAAATCCTGCGGCCCGTTCAGCGCCTCGACCGCCGCCCACTGGCTGATCGAGCAGGGGTTGGAGGTCGACTGCGACTGGATTTTGCGCATGGCCGCGATCAGGGGCTGCGGGCCCGCGGCATAGCCGATGCGCCAGCCGGTCATGGCATAGGCCTTGGAGACGCCGTTGCAGGTCAGCGTGCGGTCATAGAGGCCGGGTTCGACCTGCGCGGGGGTGCAGAATTCGAAGTCTCCATAGACCAGGTGTTCGTACATGTCGTCGGTCATCACCCAGACATGCGGATGCTTCATCAGCACGTCGGTCAGGCCCTTCAGCTCGTCCCAGGTATAGCCCGCGCCGGTCGGGTTGGAGGGCGAGTTGAAGATGAACCACTTGGTCTTGGGCGTGATCGCGGCCTCAAGCTGTTCTGGCGTCAGCTTGTAGGCGTTCTCGGCCGATGCCGGGACGGTCACCGGCTCGCCGCCGGCCAGCAGCACCATGTCGGGGTAGCTCACCCAGTAGGGCGCGGGGATGATCACCTCGTCGCCCGGGTTCAGCGTGGCCATCAGGGCGTTGTAGAGGATCTGCTTGCCGCCGGTGCCCACGCTGACCTGTGCGGGGGTGTAGTCGAGCCCGTTGTCGCGCTTGAACTTGGCGCAGATCGCCTGCTTCAGCTCGGGGATGCCGTCGGGGGCGGTGTATTTCGTCTTGCCCGCGTCGATGGCCGCCTTGCCGGCCTCCTTGATGTTGTCGGGGGTGTCGAAATCCGGCTCTCCGGCGCCGAGGCCGATCACGTCCTTGCCCGCGGCCTTCAACTCGCGCGCCTTGGTGGAAACGGCGATGGTCGGCGAGGGTTTTACACGGTCAAGTGTCGCAGAAAGAAAGGACATGGTCGCCTCCGGTTTGAAACTCGGTTGCCACTCTCATAGGCTGCGCAGGAACCCCGTTCAAGCGGGATTGGCGCAGCGGAGAGAACGATGAGCGACGTGAACGCGGAGAGCACAGACTGGTACTCGAACGAGATCGCCACTTTCGGCGACCGGGTCGCCGGCGCGCGCGAGGCGCTGGGGCTGAGCCAGGCGGACCTGGCCAGGCGGCTGGGGGTGAAGCTGAAGACCGTGCGCGCCTGGGAGGACGACCTCTCCGAGCCGCGCGCCAACAAGCTGCAGATGCTGGCGGGCCTGCTGAACGTCTCGATCATGTGGCTTCTGAACGGCGAGGGCGACGGTCTGGACGCGCCCGCCGAAGAGGCTATGTTGCCGGCGGATATTCGGGCCATGCTGACCGAGATCCGCCAGGTCAAGACCGAGATGAGCGCCATGGCCGACCGGCTGGGCCTGCTGGAAAAGCGCCTGCGCGCGACACTGAAAGAGGGGGCCTGATGGCCGAGACGCTGGAAAACCGCCTGAAGCGCATGAAGATGCGCGCCTGGCACCGCGGCACCAAGGAGATGGACATCATCCTCGGCCGGTTCACCGATGACAAGCTGGCGGCGATGACCGGCCCGCAGCTCGACCTGCTGGACGCGCTGATGGAGGAGAACGACCAGGATCTCTATCAGTGGGTGACCGGCCAGGCGCCGGCGCCCGAGAAATTCACCGTGCTGATCGACGAAATCGCGGCCCATGCAGGCGCGCGCTGAAGGCTGCCTCTGACCGAAAAGGCGCGCTCGTGCTGCATCGCGCTGCGCGCCACCGGCCGTCTGCTCCGTGGCAAGGAGATGGAAATCCCGGGCATTTGAGCGGGATTTTCCGCGTTTTAACCAAATCTTTGTTCCTCTCTCCGTATCCCTGATCTCGTCCCGAGTGACGGAGGGAGAGACAGATGAGTATCCAGCCCCCCCTGATGGCGCCTGCGCGGCAAGGCTTCATGACAAGCTATCTGGAGGCCCTGGCATTGGTGGAGCGGCTGCACCGGCTGCTTCTGGACGTGATCAAGGACGAGTTCGAGCGCGTGGGCGTGCTGGAGCTGAACGCCGTTCAGGCGCTTTTGCTGTTCAATGTCGGCGACAACGAGGTGACCGCCGGAGAGCTGAAAAGCCGCGGCTATTACCAGGGCTCGAACGTTTCCTACAATCTCAAGAAACTGGTCGAGAAAGGCTACATGCACCACCAGCGCTGCGAGATCGACCGCCGCTCGGTGCGGGTGCGGCTGACGCCCAAGGGGCGCGAGGTGCGCGACGTGGTGGAACGGCTGTTTCAGCGCCATGCCGAGGGGCTGGAGCTGAAGGGCGCGGTGGGGCTGGACGGGCTGGACAAGATCACCGGCACGCTGCGCCGGATGGAGCGTTACTGGAGCGACCAGATCCGCTACATCTACTGATCCAGTCGCGACAGGCTCATCCCTTCCAGCTCTCTGAGCAGCTTGCGCACCATGGCGGTCTCGTAATCGGCGTAGCCCAGCGCGGTTTCGACGAAGGCGCCGGGCCCGCGGATCACCTCGTCGCTGTAATAGTCGAACACCGCCTGATCCTCGGCCGTCGCCCCTCCGATCACCAGGGCGTTCACCGTGATGCCGTCGAGCGGAAAATTGGCATAGGCCAGCGCGGGGCCGAAGCCGTCATTGTTGATCCCGTCGCCCGAGACGTCGAGGGTGCGGAAAAGGCAGTCCGGCGCGCGCCGGAAAAGCTGCGCCGCGTAGCCCAGCCCGTAGCCGAGCGCGGTGGGAAACTCGTCATGGCTGCGGGTGCTGCCGCGGATCGTGGCCGCCGCATCCTGCAGCGCCCCGGGGGCGGTGATGAGCCGCCAGTCCAGCAGGACCTTCTGCTGATAGCGCCCGCTCCACTCATAGGCGGCCAGGGCCACCGGCGCCTCGGGCGTGGACAGCAGGGCCTCGGTCACGGCCGGGGACAGAAGCGCGGCCGCGAGCCCCGTGCGTTGCAGGCGGTCCTCCCCGGCATCGACCGAGGAGGAGACATCGAGCGCCAGCAACAGGGCCATGCGGCACAGGCCCTGCGCGGCGGCCGCGCCGGGCAGGATCAGCGCTCCGGCCAGGGCCAGGGCCGCGATCTGGCCCCGCCCGCTCACCAGTGGCCGGTGTTTTCCATGCTGGCCCAGGGCTCCGCCGGCTCCTTGGCCCCGCCCATCTGCAGCAGCTCGACCGAGATGTTGTCGGGGCTGCGGACAAAGGCCATGCGCCCGTCGCGCGGCGGCCGGTTGATGATCACGCCATTGTCCATCAGGTGCTGGCACATGGCGTAGATATCCTCGACCTCGTAGGCGAGATGGCCGAAATGGCGGCTGTCCGAGGGCAGGCCCGGGTCGCCGTCCCAGTTATAGGTCAGCTCGACCGGGCAGTCCTCCTGGCCCGGCGGGGCCATGAAGATCAGCGAAAAGCGGCCCTCTTCGCTGTCGTAGCGGCGGGTTTCCTTCAGCCCCAGCAGCGAGAAGAAGGCCATGGTCTTTTCCAGGTCCTTCACGCGGACCATGGTGTGCAGATATCGGATTTTCATCGCGGAACTCCCCTGTTTGGCCCCAAGCTAGCACATCGAGGGCCGCGGGCGAGGGGCAATCTGCGCAGCGCTCAGAACGTGGAGCGGAAGCCGAGCGTCAGCCCGATATCCTCGGTCTCGTAAAGCGTCTCGGAGGAGTGGTTGTTGACGATGCTGAGGCCGATCTCGGGGGCAAAGCCGTAATAGTCGTAGTCGGGCAGGAACATCGTCGCGCCCAGGCTGAGCTTGTCGTCGCGGCGCGGCCCGCTGCCGAAAAGGGCCTGGTCGTAGTCCCGCGTCTCGTAGGCGGCGGACAGGCCCAGATAGGCGCCGAAGACCGGTTTCGTGAATCGGTAGTCCACCGCCGCCATCTGCGCCGAATGGGCGATGGTCCCGCTGTCGGACCTGGTGTCGCGCAGCCCCAGCGACAGCTGCAGCAGCCCCGACTGGCCGACCCTGGTGCTCCAGTCCACCTGGCTGGTCAGCGCCGTCGATGAGCGGTCGGCGCGGTCCTTGCGCCACTGCTCTTCGGCGCTGACGGTAAAGCGAAGCCTGTTGCGCTTGCCGAGGGTTACCGTCTTGGCCAGTTCGGCCACCGCGTAGTCGGACAGGTGGTCGCCGCCGTAGAAATTCTTGCCGAGCCGCAGGTTGACGTCCAGCGGGTTGCGCGGGCGCGCCCCGCGGAGGGTGGCGCCGAATTGCAGCTCCGCCGCCCGATAGGCCAGGTCCGAGGCTCTGAGACCGGGCGCCTTGCGCCGCGCCGACTCCGACAGGCGATAGGCCTTGCCCTCCACCGAGCCGCCGAAATGAAGGCTCAGCCGCTCCGACACGTCCCGGCGATAGCGCGTGCTGGCCCCATAGTTGATTTCCAGCCCCGAAAGTGCCTGCGCGCCGCCGCTCAGCTGGAACGGGATCCCGCCGATCACGATCGTGTCGGATTTGGAGCCGTTGTTGATGTTCGACGAGGGGGTGACGCCGAATGTCAGATGCATCGACCAGGGGTTGCGGCTGCGGACATAGCGGAAGTCACGCGCGATCAGCGCCTCGCTGCGTTCGTCGGGGGCGTATTGCGCGGCGCGGCGCAGCCACAGCTGCGCCCAGGTGCGCTGCCCGTCCGAGGACAGCGCCTGCGCCATGACCAGCGCGGCGGCGTAGCGGTCGCCGTCGCTGCGGGCCACGCGCCAGGCCGCGCGCGCGGCGCGCTTGGCGGTGGCGTTGTCGCCGAGGTTCCGCGCGGCGCGCGACTTGATGATCAGGGCGAAGCCGTCGCGCGGATCGCGCTGCAGGAGCGCCCCGGCCAGCGACAGCGCGAGCCGGTTGTCATGAACCTCGAGCGCATAGGAGGCCGCGGCGCGCATCTCCTCCGGTGTCAGGGTCACCGTATCGGCCTGCGCCCCGCCGGCCGCGCCCAGAACCAGGCCGGCGCACAGGACCAGCGTCCGGAACAGGCGCGCCGGGGACATGTCCTTACGGGCGATAGAGGATGAAGCCGCCGGTCTCGCGCACGGTCACGTTGGTGTAGCGCGGATCATCGGCCTCGACGACCAGAACACCCACGATCTCATCCGCACCGTCGCCCGAAAGCAGCGCGTAGTAATTGCCGCTCTCGAACTGCTGGGTGTCGCCGTCGCCATCGACGAGGTAGCTGCTGAGCGTGCCCTGAAGCTCGCCGGCGCTGTCCAGCACGCCGGGGCCGACATTGAAGGTCAGGGTGGGCAGGGCGGCATAGGTGCCACCATATTCCGTCTCCAGCGCGGTGATCATGCTGGCGGTGATGTCGTTGCCATCGATGTCGAAGATCTGCCGGTTGGTGACCGTGCCCTGCGCCGCGTCGCCCGAGTCGAAATCCTCGAAATCGATCGAGACATTCATGTCGCCGGTGGCGAATTCAAGCCCGGTCATGCCGTCGAAATCGCGCAGCGCCGCGTACTGGCCGGTGTAATCGGCCTGGCCGGTGGTGGGCAGCGTCACGCCGCCGCCGCGCTGATAGAGGAAACCGCCGAACCCGTAGCCGAGATAGGCGCCGGTGCGCACGATGGCGAATTCCGTGGTGGGGTTGCCGTCGCCATCGGTGTTGGTGCTGACGCCGTAGATGATCTTGTGCGGAAACTGCGTGATTGGCACGCCGGTGGTGGAGTCGTTGAACACGCTCGCATTCTCGTAAACCGAGAAGGGGATGTTCGCGATGATATCGGGATCATCCTCGGCCGTGTAGGTGTTGTCGCCGTCGAAGGCGAGGTTGTCGACGGTGAACGTGTCGGTGCCTTCGTCGTAGGCATAGCCGGTGGCGTATCCGCTGCCCTCGCCGTCGCTGGGCTCGTAGCGGACAATGGCATCGTTGGCGGTCGCGTCCTCCGTCCCGTCGACGCCGTCCCCGCCCGTGACGGGGTTCGTCCCGGGGGCGGCGCATGCCGCAAGTGGCAGCAGCAGAGCCGCAAAAATCGATTTCTGTCCCATGCACCCGCTCGCTTAATTTCTGAATAAGGGTCTTTTTGGAAAAAGGTCCCTGCAAGCAGGCGAAAAGTCAATCCACCGGTGAAAAACACCCTGCCACCCGTTGCCAAAAGGCTGCGGGTGGCGGGATGCGGCGACGCATACCTCATGTGGCTGTTCCGCCCGGCGGCGTACATAGATATAGTGGGTCCCGACTCGCAACGCCCAGACGAAGGACCCGCCAGATGCCGCTGACGCCCGAACAGATCGCCGAAATCGAAGAGCTGCGCGCCACGCCGAAGCCGACGCTCAGGGCCGTGTCCGAGGGGATGGAGGCGCATCTCTACAAGGCCCACGAGGTGCTGGACCACGGTTTCGTCCGGGTGATCGACTACATGGGCGACGATGCCGCGATCTGCCAGGCGGCGCGGGTCTCCTACGGCAAGGGCACCAAATCGGTCAGCAATGACGAGGGGCTGATCCGCTACCTGATGCGGCACTGGCACTCGACCCCGTTCGAGATGTGCGAGATCAAGCTGCACGTCAAACTGCCGGTCTTCGTGGCGCGGCAGTGGATCCGCCACCGCACCGCCAATGTCAACGAATACTCCGCCCGCTACTCGATCCTCGACCGCGAGTTCTACATCCCCGAGCCGCAGCACATCGCCGCGCAATCGACGGTCAACAACCAGGGCCGGGGCGAGGCGCTGACGGGGGATGAGGCCGCGCGGGTGCTGGAATACCTCAAGGCCGACGCCGCCCGCTGCTACGACCATTACGAAGCGATGATCAGCCAGGAAGGGCAGGCGGGCCTGGCGCGCGAACTGGCCCGGATGAACCTGCCCGCCAATATCTACACCCAGTGGTACTGGAAGGTGGACCTGCACAACCTCTTCCACTTCCTGCGCCTGCGCGCGGACCAGCACGCGCAATACGAGATCCGCGTCTACGCGCAAAAGATCTGCGAGATCGTGGCCGACTGGGTGCCCTTCGCCTATGCCGCCTTCGAGGATTACCGGGTGGGGGGCGAGACGCTCTCGGCCAGGGCGCTGGACTGCGTCCGGCGGATGCTGAAGGGCGAGGAAGTGACGCAGGAAAACTCCGGCATGTCCAAGGGGGAATGGCGGGAGTTTCAGGGGGTTTTGAATGAGTGAGATGTTCTTCAACTCACTCTGGCTGTTCTTAGGCGTGGTGGCTGGCGCCGCGATCCAATTCACATTGAATTGGATTGTGCTCCGGCAGCAGAGATCAACTGCGAAACGGTTGTTTCGCGTGGAAACAGCCATCAATCGTGAGGAATTGAGGAAACTCTCCAAAGACCTGAAACGAAAAAAAGAACGGTTTGTCGCGCGCCAGGTGTCGGATGGTGACTTTTTCATCGACATGTCGGGCTTCAATTACCGCATCATAGATCCCCTTGTTAACACAGGGCATTTTCATTCGTTGCTTGGTCCGGATGGTGTTGCGCAGTACTTCAGGTTCGCAAATGAACTGAACATTGAGCGGGCTTCGTGGATGATGGACGCTCTACGTGCCCAGCACGAGGCAGGGCAGTCCTTGGGTTTTCTCGACTGGCTCATCGATACGAAGTTGCCCGAGTGGGAAACGAGCCTCAGTCTTGTCGAGGGAAAGCTTGGAGCGCCTGTGTCTTCCGAACAAAAGGCGCATCTTCCTAATGGTTCCCTGTGAGTTCAACGCGCGCCAAGTCTGAGTTATTGGCGGCCGCGAATTAAGCCCCACCCGGGGCGCGAAGCGTCCCGGGCCGCGCCCGACCCGCCCCCCAGGGGCGGGCGCGATTTGCGCCCACCCCTCGGGTCCGGCGCGGCCCTCTGTTCGGCGTGCATGGTATGGGCTAGGCTTCGGAAAATGCCCTCGCCACGGTGCCCCACATGCCCGACCTCTCCCGTTTCCACGACGCCCAGGCCGACAGCTACGCCACCGCGCTGGCGGAACTCCGCGCCGGGCGCAAGGCGACCCACTGGATGTGGTTCATCTTCCCCCAGCTTGCCGAGTTGGGCCGCTCGGCCACGGCGAGATATTACGGGATCGAGGATCTGCCCGAGGCCCGCGCCTATCTCGCCGACCCGGTGCTCGGCCCCCGGCTGGAAGAGGCGGCGGAGGCGGTGCTGAGGCATCCCGACCTCAGCGCCGAGCAGATCATGGGCCATGTCGACGGGCTTAAACTGCGCTCCTCGGCCACGCTGTTCCGCGAGGCGGGCGGCGGCGCGGTTTTTCAGCGCCTTCTCGACACGTTCTATGACGGCGCGCCCTGTCCGCGAACGCTCGAGGCTCTGTCGCGCGGCTAGGAAGCGCCGGGGCGTGGCGCAAAAGAAAGGCGCCGCACGGCAGAGGCGCGGCGCCGGGGGGTCGGCTTACAGCGTTTTCAGATCGCCGGCCGACTGGCGGCCATCGCGGCCTTCGATCAACTCGTAGCTGACCTTCTGGTTGTCGGCGAGGCCCGTCATGCCTGCGCGTTCCACGGCCGAGATATGCACGAACACATCCTTGCCGCCGTCATCGGGCGCGATGAAGCCATAGCCTTTGGTGGTGTTGAACCATTTCACGGTGCCGGTGGGCATTTTCCGTTCTCTCCTTGTCGTCAACCGTCCGCGTTATGCGACGGGTAGGTCACAGCCAGGTCTTTCAAGCGGTCCGGCTGCCCCGAAGGAGGAGCGGTCGTCATAGAAAGTCTGTCGTCACGGCCCAAGCATGTGGGGCGAATCGGAACAAAAGCAAGGGTGAAGTCTCGCCTTCCCCTGTCGCCCCGCTATAGTGGCGGAAAAAGGAGGCAGCATGAGGCTTTACGGTCTGAAGACATGCGATACCTGCCGCGCGGCGCGCAAGACGCTGGAGGCGGCGGGGCAGGATCCCGACTATGTGGATGTGCGCGCCGACGGGGTGCCGGAGGCGGATCTGAAACGCTTTCTCGACGCGTTCGGCGAGGCGCTGATCAACAAGCGCTCCACCACCTGGCGCAGCCTTTCCGAGGCCGAGCAAGCGGGCGACCCGCTGGCGCTGCTGAGCGCCCATCCGACCCTGATGAAGCGCCCGGTGATCGAGGCCGGCGGCCGGCTCTATCTCGGCTGGGGCAAGGATGTGCAGGCCAGCCTGCTTGGATAACGGCCCCCGGGCCCCTAGATCGCCAGGGAAGCGGCAGAGGAGAGCATCATGCGCAACGCAGCGCTGACCCTGGGCGTGATCGCCGGCGTGATCGGCCTGATCGTGGGGTTTTTCGGCTATGGCTACACCGTCTTCATCGACTGGTTCGGCGAGATCGAGGACGTGGCCGAGCAGGTCGACAACCCCGGCCTCATCCGCGCCGCCTCGCTGCTGTCGCCGATCCTGGCGATCGCGGGCGGGGCGATGGCGCGCTCGCAGAACGTGGCCGGAGGGGTGCTGATGCTGATCTCGGCGGCGGGGATGTACTGGGCGTTCGATTTCAACGTCTTCACCATGTTCCCCATCGCCATGTGCGGCCTTGGCGGGGTGCTGGCGCTGCTCGCCCGTCAGCCCGACGCCGCCTGAGGCCGCAGCACCCGGTCCAGCGACAGCGGGCCCGCGCCTTTCACCACCAGCACCAGCAGGACAAAAACCCAGAACAGGCGCTGGTCGAGGATCACGCCGTCGGGAAACCGGTCGAACCAGGCGCCGAGGGTTTCGGGATGGGCGATGCCGCCATGGCCGTAGAGGTCGGTCAGGCTCTGCACGGTGACGAAGCCGATCATGCCCAGCGCCGCCAGGCGCGTGGCCAGCCCCAGAACGATCAGCGCGGGCAGCAGGAACTCGGCATGGGTGCCGGCCAGCACCACCAGCCAGTGAAAATCGCTCAGCTGCCCTGCATCATAGCCCACGGCCTCCATCTGGCGGGGGAAGATCTGGGCATAGGCGCCCAGCGAAGGGCGGAACAGCCCGGTGAAGCCCTCGCCCAGCTTGGTCAGGGCGGAGGTCCAGTAGTAGAAGAGCAGCGTTGCAGCAAAAGTGAATCTTGCCAGCGTGGGGAGGAGCCAGCCCCGGGTGGCCTGCTCAAGGGTCTGAAAAAGCGAGTTATGCAGGGAAATCAGAGAGTTCATGGGGTATCCTCATAATCTATCGCAATGATCGCGCCACCGGACAGCAACAGCCCCAGAACCGCGCCCAGATCGAAATCCTGAAATTCCGCCTCGGCCTGGCCCAGGGCGGCGGCGAGGGGTTCGCCCTGCCGGAGGGCGGCGATGAAGGCGCCGCCGCCCGCTGGCAGCAGCGAAACGGCGGGGTCGAAGCCGGGCCGCGTCAGCAAGGCGTCCTCGGCCCGCATCTCGGGGCCCGGGCCGCCCCCCGGCTGGTGCATCTGCCAGAGGGTGACGATGGGCCAGTCCGATCGCAGCAGCTGCAGCGCCGGGGCCAGCCGCAGCCGGGCGCCCATCAGTTGCCCCGGGGCCACGGCCTCCAGCAGGGCCGGGTCGATCGCGGGGGCATCCGCGGCGTGATAACTTCGGCGCAGGGCCAGTTCCAGCCGGGCGATGTCGGGCAGGTAACCCAGGTCCTGCACCGGCTCGAAGGTTTCGAGGAAGGCGGGCATGGCCTCGCCAAAGAACATCATCACCGGCGATGCCGGCGGGTGCCGGCGAAGATAGACGCCGGCCATGCCGCGGAAGAACGCGTCTCCCAGCAGCGCCCGGAGCACCGGGAAGGCGGTTTCCAGCCCCTCGGTCAGGCTGGCGGCGACGTTGTTGCGATAGACGTCAAAACGCTTTCCGGCCGGGCGGCCCTGCGGGTCGGTCAGCCCCGCAGGGGCCGGGCGCGCGGGGTCGAGCAGCGCCTCGGTGAAGTCCGCCTGCCTCATGCCGGCACCCCGGCCAGCAGGGCGGCGGCGCGGGCGGCCTCGGCTTCCAGCACGGGCCAGTCGGGCACGTCGGTGTCCCATTCGATCAGCGTGGGGCGGCGGCCCGCGCGGGCGATCGTCTCGGCATAAAGCGCCCAGACCGGATCGACCACCGGCGCGCCGTGGCTGTCGATCAGCAGCGGCGCGCCGTGCTCGTCGGACTGCGCGTCATGGCCGCCGAGATGGATCTCGCCCACGCGATCGAGCGGGAAGGCCGCGATATAGGCCTGCGGGTCGGTCTGCTGGTTGGTGGCCGAGACGAAGACATTGTTGACGTCCAGCAGCAGCCCGCAGCCGGTGCGCCGGGCGATCTCGGCCAGGAACTCGGTCTCCTCCATCTCGGACTCGGCGAAGGCGAGATAGGTGGAGGGGTTTTCCAGCAGCATCTGGCGGCCCAGCACCTCCTGCACCTGGTCGATATGGGCGCAGACCCGGGCCAGCGTGGCCTCGGTGTAGGGCAGCGGCAGCAGGTCGTTCAGGAAATGGCTGTCATGGGTCGACCAGGCGAGATGCTCGGAGAAACTGGCCGGGTTCAGCCAGCCGACCAGATGCTTCAGCCGGGCCAGGTGATCGGCATCCAGCGGCGCCTCGCCGCCGATGGACAGGCCCACGCCATGCACCGAAATGGGGAAACGCTCGGCCAGGTGGCGCAGCTGGGCGATGGGGCGGCCGCCATCGCCCATGTAGTTTTCTGCATGGATCTCCAGCCAGCTCGCCGCGCCGGGCGCGGCCAGAATGTTCGAAAAGTGCTGCGGCTTGTATCCGACGCCGGCGCCGTTGGGCAGCGGGGCGGGGCGGCTGGTCTGTGTGTCAAGCATGGGAACCTCCCGTGGGGCAGGGCCCCCGGCGGCACCCGCCGGGGGCGGGGGCGTTACGAGGCCGGCAGGTCGCGCTCGAGCGGTTCGAGCGAGCCCATCCGGCCGCCCGGCAGCTCGATCGAGGCGCAGGTGCCCTTCTTGACCAGTTTCCAGGAATTGCCCTGGTAATCGACCTTGGCGGTGCCGGCGCAGGTGGTGCCGGGGCCGGCGGCGCAGTCGTTCTGGCCGGCCATGGCAACGCCATAGCATTTCTCCATCTCGCCCTCGGTCTGGGCCTGGGCGGAATGCGCGCTCAGAGCGGCGGCCATGGCCCCGGCCACGGCAAGGGTTTTCACGGCATGTGACATTTTCGGTTCTCCCTAGGTTTGATGTACCAAACGTCGCGTCGGGCGACGGGGAAGAGCTAGCGACAGCCCGCGTTCAACTGCCAGTCACATGGGCGTGCCACACGCCGCCGTGTCCCGTTGTTACATTTTGTCACATAGGGGATTGGAGGCTAGTCTATTGAATAAAAACGGAAAAGGCTCCTGTGTCGCATTCCGCGCGTAGACGGCGGGCGCCCGTCTCGGCGGGCGATTGTTGCAATCGCGGCCGGCAAGAAAAAGGCCGCGACGCCTTTGCGCCGCGGCCAACTCCTCGCGTTCGGGGCGCCCTTCAGCGGGCCAGGTCGGGTGGCAGCGCCTCTTCACGCAGCTCGGCCACGATCTCGTCCAGCGTCGCGCTGCGGGTCTGTTTCTCGCCCAGGCGGCGGACGGAGACGGTGCGCTCCTCGACCTCCTTCATGCCCACGGCCAGGATCACCGGCACCTTGCCCACCGAATGCTCGCGGACCTTGTAGTTGATCTTCTCGTTGCGGATGTCGGCCTCGGCGCGCACGCCGCCATGGCCGAAGATGTGGCTTTCACCGCCGCAATGCGGGCAGTGGAAGACGGACATGTTCTCGATCAGGCCCAGAACCGGGGTCTTGAGCTTGCCGAACATGTCGATCGCCTTGCGCGCGTCCAGCAGCGCCACGTCCTGCGGGGTAGAAACCACCAGCGCCCCGGTCGGCGCCGCGCGCTGACACAGCGTGAGCTGCACATCGCCCGTGCCCGGCGGCAGGTCGACGATCAGCACGTCCAGCTCGCCCCACTGCACCTGTCCCAGCATCTGCTGCAGCGCCCCCATCAGCATCGGCCCGCGCCAGACCACTGCCTCGTCCTCCTGGGTCAGCAGGCCCAGCGACATCAGCGTGACGCCGTGGTTGCGCAGCGGCAGGATGGTCTTGCC
>ENA-ORCU01000525-ORCU01000525.1-marine-metagenome-genome-assembly--contig:-NODE-525-length-13898-cov-3.073801_pt1 | contig 13898 bp, 9 predicted proteins | sample MGYA00248631_ERZ508512 | MGnify/ENA primary metagenome ERZ508512 (study PRJEB26183, sample SAMN06268844) | marine metagenome | isolation source: Tt an P1 anaerobic enrichment on pine from sediment taken...
GTAAAAGTGCCAAGTTCTGCGAAAACCTATGATTTGAGCCAGTTGAGCTTTCAAAATATTCGATTGGCCGACCCTTCCAACGCGATTGCTCCGACCATTGCCGGAGATGAAATGTCGGGGCCACAACTGTATCTTTTAAATCCAAACGACCGGAATGAAACGATCGGTTCATTTTATTCCCCACAAGGTCTCGAGTTGGATATTATTCCCGTTCCGGTGGCTCAATTGGGCATTGGTTTGCTGCCGTATACCGATGTGTTGGTTCGCTATGTTCCCAAGCTTAAGTTTAATGAGGATGGCAGTGACGAGGACGAAACCCAGGTTGGCTTGTTTGGACTGGGCGTAAAACACAGTTTTAAAGATTGGATTCCGGCCATTAAGCATTTACCTTTTGATGCGGCTGTTTTTGCTTCGTTTTCAAATATAACAGCCCAATCGGGAATTGACTTTACACCGGCTGATTACGGTGTCAGTGATCCTGACTATGTGCAAGACGACAACCAACAGTTGGACATTGAGACACGCACGATGAAGTTTGGAGTGATTGTTTCCAAGAAAGTTGCGTTCATTACCTTTTTTGGGGGAATTGGAAACAGCCAAAGCAAGTCTGAAGTGAATGTAACCGGAAGGTATCCAATTGTCAGCGACTATGTTGATGGAGAATTGGTGCTTGTGGATTTGGTTGATCCGGTTAAGTTGAAGTTCGATTCGTCAAATATTAGCTTGGATGCCGGTTTACGTTTGAAAATGGCTTTTTTCAACATCTTTGCGTCTATTAACAAGGCGGAGTACACTTCGTTAAATGCAGGGGTGTCGTTGAGCGTTCGATAAAAAGCAAATGAGCCAAAGAAGATCTAAAAATCGGGTATTTTAGTAATCATGTAGGTTTAAAGAAGCCGTTTTATTACATTTGACTTTCGTTTTAACCTAAATTACTAAATTATTAACGGCACACTTTTGTGCATTTCCAATTTAAATCATGAGAAGAAGTATTTTATCGGCCATGTTCATGGCAGTTTTAGTGTTGGGGGCGATTTCAGTCTCGGCTCAGAAAGTGAATAAATTAAGCAAAAAAGAGAAAAAGGAAGGTTGGGTTTTGTTGTTCAACGGGAAGAGTTTCGATGGTTGGCGACAATGCAATGGGGAGACGATGCCTTCAAACTGGACCATTGAAGATGACGCCATGAAGGTGCTTCTGGGAGAAGGAAAACAACCCGGTCATGGCGCCAATGGAGATATTCTTTTTGGAGAAAAAAAGTATAAGGATTTTGAGCTTTCGATCGACTGGAAAGCCAGTGATCAGGGAAATTCGGGAATTTTCTACTACGTGCGTGAGGTTCCTGGTAAGCCCATTTATTTTGCAGCTCCGGAAGTACAGGTGCTTGACAATGAAAATGCCTCGGATAACAAGATTGATACCCATCTGGCAGGATCGTTATACGATATGCTTGCGGCCGATCCAGCAACAGTTAATCCTGCCGGTTCCTGGAACACGGTGGTGATTAAGGTGAAAGACGGCAAAGTTACCCATAGTATGAATGGGAAAGAAGTCGTATCCTATACCCTATGGACTCCGGAGTGGGATGAGATGGTGCAGAACAGTAAGTTTAAAAACTTTCCTGGTTTCACAGAAGGGATCGCTCACGAAGGTTACATTGGCTTGCAGGATCATGGTTATCCCATTTGGTTTCGAAATATCAAAATCAAAGAATTGTAGCAGTGCAATAAGTTTTTTGTCTTCTGTAAATTGGCAAGAAGCACGTGAAAAAACACACTTTTAGTTGGGCGAGGTCCCTGCTGAAAGTGTGTTTTTTATTTATAGTTTGGTTTTGAAAATTATATTGATCTTGCTTTCATGTCAAATAATCTGGTGTTTTCTTATCAAACTGAATAAAAGTTCATTAAAAATCAACATATTTGTAATGAAGAGTCTTTGATAGATGAGAGCATTTGTTGTAAATATTTTATTGGTGCTTGGTTGTATTGCAACTTACGGACAAGAGGTGGTGGATAGTTTGAAGTTAAAACTGCCGGAATTGTCAGGAATTCAACGTACAGAGGTACTGGTGAAGCTGGCTTTAGATTATTCAAACAAGGATAGTGTTCAAAGTCTTTCTTATGCCAACGAAGCGATTGATTTGTCTAGCTCGTTGGGCGATTCCCTGTTGCTGGGACTAGCCATTTTCAATAAAGGAGAATGCTACTATTATTTTGATGAGTATGAGTTGGCTTTACAGAACTACGAACAGGCTCGTACAATTTTTGAACATTTAAACGATTCCGTCAATCTGGGTGACTCGCACAACGCTATTGGATTGGTGTACTATTTTACCGGGGAGTATAATTTGGCGGTTACACATCTTTATCGTTCGATGGCATACTTGAAGCAGGCGCAGCACGCAGAAAAGGTAGCGAATGTGTACTCCAATCTCGCTTTGGTCTTTTCGCGCATTGGCGAAGCCGAGAGAGCTGTGCAAAATTATCGTAGTGCATCCAGAATTAATGCTGAAATCCAGGATTCAAATAGCTTGGCAGTCAATTACAACGGTTTGGGTGTCTCGTTTTATAATCTGGAACAATACGATTCTTCAAAAGTCTACTATCGAAAAGCGCTACACTTGTTTAGGCAGCTCGGAATTCGTCAGCGAGAGGCGATTGTGCTAAATAATATTGCCAATATCTATGTCAATACCGGCGATAGCCTGCAGCAGGCGTTAAGTTCTTATGAGCAAGCTATTCAGGTATTTGAAGAGTTGGGCGATTTAAGAAGTAAGGCGTATACCCTTGAGGGGTTGGGAAGCGTACACCGCGAACTGAAAAACTATTCAAAAGCAATTGCTGAATTTGAGGAAAGTATAGTCCTGACTGATAAAAATGGGTATGGGTATTATTTACAACAGCTTAATTATTATGATCTTGCATTGACGTATGAGCGAATGGGGAGAATCGATGAAGCCTACCAAGCATTTAAATTATATAGTGCGTTTAAAGATAGTTTGTTGCAGGAGGAGCGACTGAATCAGGTTGCAGAATTGGAACAAAAATATCAGGCCCAGCAAAAGGAAGCGGAAATTGAACGCTTAAATGCCTCACGGCAGATCGACCAGTTAAAAATACAGCGGAATGAAGAGGTTCGAAATTTTGGTGTCATCGCTATCGCGTTTCTTGTGGTCACTATATTCCTGATTTCCGCAGCCTATTGGAACAAAAGAAGGCACAATGAGCTGTTGAGTCGCAAGAATGAAAGGATTGAGGAGCAACGACTGGAACTCGAAAAAATGAATGCTTCAAAGAATAAGTTCTTCTCGATCATTGCCCATGACTTGAAGAATCCGTTTCATACGGTCATGGGATATGCTTATTTGATCCACAAAGAATACGACCGATTTTCGGAGGAGGAGAAGAAGAAGTATGCAAGTGATATTTACGGGTCGGCCAATTCAATTTTCAAGTTGCTTCATAATTTGTTGGACTGGGCACGTTCGCAAACGGGGGCTTTGGTGTATACCCCACAGAAAATGAGTTTTTTGGAGATTTACAAGGGTATCGAAAACCTGATTAGTCCGGTTGCCGAACAAAAGAATATAAGTTTACACACGGAAATTCCACATGATCTTCAGATCTACGCTGATCCGAGAATGCTGGAAACAGTCATGCGTAATTTAATGAGCAATGCCATAAAGTTTACTCACGAGGGCGGAGAAGTGAAAGTTGAGGTGAAAAGTGATGGATATCAAGCGATTGTTTGCGTGGAAGATAATGGGGTAGGGATCTCGTCGTCGGATATAGATCGTTTGTTTCAGATTGATTCCAAGTTCAAAAGGAAGGGGACAGCCAACGAGGACGGTTCTGGCCTCGGGCTTTTGGTTTGCAGTGAGTTTGTCAGAAAAAATGGCGGCGACATTTGGGTTGATAGCGGAAACGGAGCGGGTAGCCGGTTTTTCTTTTCTATCCCCAGAAGCATTTAGTTTCCTTCATGCAAATGGTAACTGTATTTTGTGCAAAGCATGCTGTGATGGGTTGGCTCATTCAGCCAACATTGCCTTTGCCAGTTGCTTTGATTTTTCTGGTCCGACAAGCTCTGATACAAGTTGTAATGCAAATTTTATGGCTACACCAACGCCCCTCCCTGTTACAATATTGTCGGATACGATGGACGGTGTTTCTAAGATTTCAGCGCCATGCAACTCACTCTCAAAACCAGGATAGCAAACGGCTTTTTTGCCTTTCAAAATACCAAGGTGTCCAAACACCAAAGGAGCGGCACATATAGCGCCCAGCAATTTATTATCCTTATTAAATTGAAGGATCTGCTTTTGCAGTCCTTCATGATTATCCAGATTTTTTGCTCCCGGCATACCTCCCGGCAAGACCAGAACGTCAATGGCTGAATAATCTACTTCGGAAAACAATAAGTCTGCAACTACAGGAATTTGATGCCCTCCGGTCACTGTTTTCGATTTGGTCATTGATACGGTGGTCACATCAAGGTCTGCTCTTCTCAAAACATCGATGATTGTTACGGCTTCTGTCTCTTCAAATCCGGTTGCTAGGTGAACGGCTATTTTTTTCATGACGGATTAATTTTAAATTTTAACGTATGGCACCCTTAAAAATAAAAAAAATGATTCGTAACAACGAACCATTTTTTAGTACCCGATATGATCACTTGATATTACTAACAATTAGTTAGCATATTCTTTTAAAGCTTTTTCCAGTTTTTTTCTGGTGAAGAAAATCCGGCTTTTAACTGTTCCTAAAGGAAGATTTAATTTGTCGGCAATCTCTTTGTATTTGTAACCATCCAGAAACATCTTAAAAGGTACTTTATATTCGCTCTCCAGCGCATTGATATTCTTTACAATTTCCTTTGAACTGTAAAAAGAGTCTGGCGAAGGATAAATCTTGTCTTTAGAAAATTTCAGATGGAAATCGTTGTTGGCGCCATCGAATGTGCTCTTCGCCTTGACATTTCTACGGTAGTTATTGATGAAGGTATTCTTCATAATCGTATAAATCCACGCCTTAAAATTGGTGTTCTGCGTAAATTTGTCACGATAAGTCAAGGCTTTTAAAAACGTCTCTTGTAAAAGATCTTGTGCTTTTTCCTGATCGGCTGTCAGGCTAAGTGCATAGTAAAGCAATTTGTCTTGCAATCCCAGCAGTGCGTTGTTAAATTGTACTTGTGTCATGGCAGCGTGTTTTTATTGATTATTGTTTAGAACAAATATAAATAACGATTGTGGTTTTAAAAAGGATTGTTTAATCTTTTATTATTCGATTTTATTTATTCTTGATAAAGAAAATTGATTGTCGTTGATTTCTAGTATTTAATGACTTCATACGAGGTTTACATAAGTTTGTTTGGTTCTTGAAGTATGTCCTTAAACAATTTATTTTTATTTGGATTACCTATGAATTAGTGCGCTTACTTTGTATTTTCAAATCAAATGATATCAGATTTTGCTCAAGTTTATTTTTGTTTTGCTTGTAATTACCCTGTGAACAAGGTTTGATATTTTCTTCTTCCCCGTATTATTAATCATGAACAATTTATCTTTTCAACTCGCCTATGTAAGAACAAGCCGTGTGCTGAATATGCCACCTCGAATATGGCAGGAAGTGATTTTTTGTTATAAGATGTTGAAATACAGTGTGGAAATGAATTGCTTTTATTTTTGATGTCATATCTGGATTGATTTTACCTTGTATTTGAATATCTACACTTGAGGTGTGGATTCCACATGTTGCTTGTGAAAAAGGAGTAAGGTTGGCTTAACGCAGATTTTTGTGAATCGATAGTCAGAAATCGCGGATGATTTGACTCACGAAAAGACATACCTTTCCTGGCTTGAGAGATATTTCCTACATTTGTGGCTTCTGATTACTTATTCGTAAATCAAATCAATGAAGAATTTAGTTTTTAACCACAGACGGGCTGAAAAGCTTGTTTTCAAACGGTGGGGTGGTCAAAAGTATTCGTTGTTTCAAGCACTTAATAAGGAGGTTCGCATAGCTGTTTTAGCGGTGACCTATTTTTTAGTTGCCGGAATTAACGAAGCGGTTGCTCAGCCAGAACGTTCGGAAGTCAAGCTGGAGTTTGATCTTGAAGAGATCGAAATTAGTGCCCAACGAGCACCTGTGACTTATTCGCAGGTCGCACGGATTGTATCCGTGATTGAGAAAGATCAAATTGATGCGGCTCCGGTCAATAGTATTCAAGACCTCTTGGAGTATGCGTTGAGTGTCGATATCCGGCAGAGGGGAACACATGGTGTTCAGGCCGATATCTCCGTTCGCGGCGGTTCTTTCGATCAAACACTCATCCTTTTAAATGGAATTAATCTTTCCGATCCACAAACCGGCCACCACAACCTCAACTTGCCGGTCAGTTTAAAAAGTATCAAGCGAATCGAAATTCTGGAGGGCCCGGCGGCCCGGGTTTACGGACCTAATGCGTTTTCGGGAGCCATCAACATTGTTACCGAACCATTGGCAGACGATCAGCTTGGAATTGATTTAAGCTATGGAGAGCACGATCTTCAGAATATCCATGTTTCTTTCAATAAGCAGGCGGGAAAGATGCAGAATTTTTTTGCTTTCAATCGCAAAGCTTCTGATGGCTACATTGATAATACTGACTTTAAGACGTACCACGCTTTTTACCACGGAAGATTGGATGCTCAGGCAGGAAAGCTGGATTTGCAGGCCGGGTTTTCGAACAAGGCCTTTGGTGCCAATAGTTTTTACACACCGGCCTATCCCAACCAGTTTGAAGAAACCAAAACCACTTTTGCTTCTGTAAAGTTTGAAACAGGAAAGAAACTTCACTTTACCCCGGCTGTTTACTGGCGGCGGCATCACGATCGTTTTGAGTTGTTTCGTTCCGACCCGGCTTCATGGTACGGTGGTCACAATTACCACATGACCGATGTGCTGGGAGCCTCTATTAATAGTTGGTTTTCGAGCGATTTTGGGAAAACAGCTTTGGGCGCCGAGTTTCGATCGGAAAATATTTGGAGTAATGTGCTGGGCGAAGAGCTGGACGAGCCCATTGATGTGCCCGGTGAAGGAGGGCAGAAGTTTACGAAATCGCATTCGCGGACAATCGTTTCGTATTTTGCGGAACACACCTTTTATCTTGATCGGTTAACACTTGCCGGCGGGGCTATGGCCAACTGGATTTCGGACTTAAATTATGAGTGGAATGTGTATCCGGGGGTCGACGTAAGTTACCAATTGACAGAGGTATGGAAAGCCTACGGATCGTTCAATAAGTCCTTGCGCATGCCTACATTTACGGATCTGTATTACAACGGACCGACAAACAAGGGAAATGCGGATTTGAAACCCGAGAAATCGACGACTGTAGAAGGCGGCTTAAAGCTGGATAATCGCTTTCTGCATGTGCAGACCGGTTATTATTACCGTGTTGGCAAGGACTTGATTGATTGGGTACGCGAAAGTGAAGAGTTCCTGTGGGAAACCCGAAACTTAACAGAAATAAAAAGTCACGGTTTTGAGTTTATTGCTGCGTTGAATGTTCCCGAGCTGGTGGGGCATCCTTTTTTTATTAAGAAAATCAACACCAACTATTCGTACAACAAGCTAAATAAGAGCGAAAGTAATTACCTCTCGAATTATGCCCTGGACAATCTGAAGCATAAGTTTGTTTTTTCGGTCGATCACCAGATTTGGAAGAACTTGCAGGCTGGCTGGAATTTTCGGTTTCAGGACCGAAACGGAACCTATGCCAGTTTTGAGGATACCCAGTATGTTGGAGAAGCCAGTTACCAATCGTTTTGGCTGACTGATCTGAAGATTTATTGGAAGAGTAGACGGCTGCAGCTATCCGGATCGGTGTCAAACCTGTTCGATCAGCATTATGTTGATTTAGGAAATATTCAGCAGCCTGGCCGTTGGGTCAGTTTTGGTGTAAACTATCAGATCGCGTTTAAATAAAATAACAAATCAAATTAAGTAATCAGGAAATTGAAAAGGCGCTCCAATTGGGCGCCTTTTGCTTTTTTTTTTGAAGTTTTGTAATTCAGGGTTGGTTAGGCCAAAGTAGCTACCATCACCGCTTTGATCGTGTGCATTCGGTTTTCTGCCTGGTCAAAAACAATGGAGGCTTCACTTTCAAACACTTCGTCTGTGACTTCCATGGATTCGATGTCAAATTTTTTGTAGATTTCTTTTCCAAGCTTGGTTTCGCAATTATGAAATGCAGGCAGGCAATGCATAAATTTGACGTTTGGATTACCCGTTTGTTTCATCACCGAACGATTGACCTGGTAGGGCATAAGCAGTTGAATGCGGCTCTCCCAAACCTCATCCGGTTCGCCCATTGATACCCACACATCCGTGTACAAAAAATCGCAGTCTTCTACTGCGCCATTGACATTTTCGGTGATGGTAATTTTTGCACCGGTTTGTTGAGCAATTGCTTGCGCTGTTTCGACCAGTTCGGCGGCAGGCTGACAGTTTTTTGGAGCCGCTGCTCTAAAGTCCATGCCCATTTTGGCAGCTCCAATCATCAACGAATTACCCATGTTGTTTCTTGCATCGCCCAAATAGCAGAACTTGATTTCATTGAGCGGCTTGTCGGCATGTTCTTTCATGGTTAAAAAGTCGGCCAGGATTTGGGTTGGATGAAATTCGTTGGTTAAACCATTCCATACCGGAACACCGGCATATTTTCCAAGCTCTTCAACGATTTCCTGTCCAAAGCCCCGGTATTCAATGCCGTCGTACATGCGACCCAAAACCCTCGCTGTATCTTTCATTGATTCCTTGTGTCCGATTTGTGAGCCGCTTGGCCCCAGGTAGGTAACGTGTGCTCCCTGGTCAAAAGCTGCCACTTCAAAGGCGCAGCGGGTGCGGGTGGATGTTTTCTCAAAAATTAAGGCAATGTTTTTTCCTTTAAGTAATTGCTCTTCGGATTTGTTGTATTTGGCCGCTTTCAGCTTTTCAGAAAGTTCCAGCAAATCGGAGATTTCTTCCGGAGTTAAATCCAGCAGTTTTAAAAAATTCCGGTTTTTCAAATTGGGTATCATTGTGCAAGTTTTTGGTTATCGTAGTACATGGTAATTTTCGATCCAAAGCTTTTGTCTTCCAGCTTGGTGGCTTCGGTGATCACACTTTTTTGGCCGCCATTTTCAATAAATTTCAGGCATGCCTTTATTTTGGGAGCCATACTTCCTTCTCCGAACGTTCCGTCTTTCAAGTATTGCAAGGTGTCCGCATAATTCAGAAATTCCAATTTTTCCTGGTTGGGAAGACCAAAGTCTTTGTAAATAAATGGGACATCGGTTAAAATATAGAATTCGTCGGCCTGGATAGCCGAAGCGAGCAGTGCCGAGGTCATATCCTTATCGATAACCGCATCCACTGTCCGTACATTTTTTTCTTCATCGAGGTAAACCGGGATGCCTCCACCGCCTGCGGTAATGACAATATTACCTTCCCGAACCATATTCTCAATAATTTCCTTGTTAAGAATATCAATAGGTTCGGGCGAAGGAACCACCCGGCGCCAAGCTCCCTGATGTTTTGGACTGGGTTTGAATTGCCATCCTTTCTGTTTGTTTAGCACATTGGCATCTGCTTCGTTGTAAGTCCTTCCAATTCGTTTTGTCGGGTTTAGAAATGCTTCATCTCTGGGATCAACCGTCACCATGCTAATTACCGATACGATGTTTTTGTCAATGCCATGTTTGTTTAAAACGTTTCGCATCATACGTTCAATCATATAGCCAATTCCGCCTTGCGAGTCAGCTACACAAATATCCAGGGGCATGGGCGAAATGTTGTAAAGGGTTTTTCCGGCATCGTTGCGCATCAGAATATTTCCCACCTGCGGGCCATTTCCGTGCGTAATGACAAGATTATATCCCTCGTTTAACAGGTGAACCAGATTCTCAAGGGTGTCAGTCGTGTTACGCTCCTGTTCCTCGATGGTCCCGGTTTCCGTGTCGCGCAACAAGGCATTGCCTCCAAGCGCAATAACAGCTAATTTTTGTTTCATATTTGTTTTGTATAAACCAGCCACGTGAGCAAACATAGGAAAATTAGGAACAAAGTAATATGATCAAAAGTGTTGTTTTTGTGATATTTAAGATGTTGTAAAACAGTAGGTTTGTGTTTTGTGTCAGATTGAAGAAAAGATCAGATTTTTGACGATGGATTTATATTACACGGCGGTCATTTATTACTAATTTATAAGTCTGGTGAAATGTGCTAATTCGATTTCTTTTGAGTAGCTGTCAACGTGGGCACTCCAAATCTGTATTTTTGATAATTTATGGTAGGTTTTGGGCACCATAAGCTGTCTAAATTTCGTTAACTTTGCAGTCGAATTTTGAAAATTACCCATGGTTAAGAAGACTCAGAGAAAGCAGAAGCAAAAAAAAATAAGTGTATTTAAGCGAGTCCGGATTTTTTTTACAGGAGAAAAATTTAGGTATACCGTTGGCTTACTTCTTTTTTTATTTGGACTTTATTTATTAATCGCCTTCATTTCTTTTTTGTTTTCAGGCCATGCTGACCATAGCAAATTGGATTTGTCGTGGCGTGAACTACTTGCCAATTCGGAGATCAAAGTGCATAACAAGGCAGGAAAAACAGGCGCATACCTCAGTGAAGTCATCATTAACCGAGGGTTTGGAATTTCCTCCTTCTTGCTTGTTTTTATGTTGTTTGTAACTGCATTTCAATTTTTTAACCGTCCATTATTTCGGTACTGGCGAACCATGCTTCTGGCTTTTGTCAGCATGGTCTGGCTTTCCTTGTTTATGGGGCTAATTTTGATGTCTTTCAATACGGACACGTTTCTTTATCTGGGCGGCGAGAATGGTTACTTTTTAGCGGTTTGGCTAAGTTCGTTGGTTGGTTATATTGGCACCTTCTTTTTGTTGGTTGTTGGTTTGTTTCTGATCGGTCTGTTTACCTTTGATAACTTTATTCCGGTGGTTAAACGCTTGTTTGGGCGATCGGAAAAACAATCTTCGGAAGTTGCACCAGTTGTTGCAGGACAGCAGCAAGAGGTTAAGCCCGAAGAAAGTATATTGAAGGTTATAGATGAGAATGATATTTTGGAAACCATTTTCGATCCCGACAGCGAAAACCCGGAGATGGACGAGTCGATTGACAGGAAGAAAATTCAAGCCAATGTAAAGGAACGTCTTTCCGGAAGTTATGGCGAAGGAGAAGCTGACGATGAGGATTTGGAAATGACGGTGGAAAAAGTGGAGGAAGAGACCGATGAAGATTACGAACATGAGGCCACTGAAGAATATGACCCGACACTGGATTTATCAAACTACCAGTTTCCTACGATCGATTTGTTAGATGATCATTCGTCGGACAATGCTGAGGTGAGCAATGATGAATTGATCTCCAATAAAAATAAGATTGTTGAAACACTGCGTCACTATAAGATTGAGATTACTAAAATTCGGGCCACAATTGGGCCAACCATTACTTTATACGAAATTGTTCCTGCTCCGGGTATCCGGATTGCCAAGATCAAGAATTTGGAAGATGATATTGCCTTGAGCCTGGCCGCACTTGGAATTCGTATTATCGCTCCTATTCCTGGTCGCGGAACCATCGGAATTGAAGTTCCCAACCAAAAACCCGAGATTGTTTCCATGCGATCTATTATCGCCTCGAAAAAGTTTCAGGAAAGCACGGCAGATTTGCCTGTAGTTCTTGGCAAAACAATTTCAAACGAAACATTCTTGATCGATTTGGCCAAGATGCCACACATTTTAGTTGCGGGAGCAACCGGGCAAGGGAAGTCAGTTGGATTGAATGCTATCATTACTTCGCTGCTTTATAAAATGCATCCGGCTCAGTTGAAATTTGTTTTGATCGATCCGAAAAAAGTGGAGATGTCCTTGTATTCGACCATCGAAAAGCATTTTCTGGCTAAATTACCCGATGAAGAAGAGCCGATTATTACCGACATTCAGAAGGTGAAATACACATTGAATTCGCTTAACAATGAGATGGATAATCGTTATGATCTTTTAAAAAAAGCACATGCCCGCAATATTAAAGAATATAACAAGAAATTTACCGGTCGCCGGCTGAATCCAGAAAAAGGCCATCGTTACCTGCCTTATATTGTTGTAGTCATTGACGAGTTTGCTGACTTGATTATGACTGCCGGTAAGGAAATTGAATTGCCGATTGCCCGAATTGCACAGTTGGCCCGTGCTGTGGGGATACATATGATTATTGCTACGCAGCGTCCTTCGGTGAGTATTATCACAGGTGTTATTAAGGCCAATTTCCCAACGCGGATTGCTTTCAAGGTAGCTTCTATGATTGACTCACGAACGATTTTGGATACGCCCGGAGCTAACCAGCTGATTGGAAAGGGCGATATGCTAATTGCTACGGGAAGTACCATTTCACGATTGCAATGTGCATTTTTAGATACCCCTGAAGTTGAACGTGTATGTGAGCACATCGCCAAACAGCAAGGTTATCCGACGGCATTTCTGTTACCTGAATATGTTGGTGAAGATGAAGGAGGATTGCCCGGGACAGACCTGAGTAACCGCGATGAATTATTCGACGATGCAGCCCGCGTTGTGGTCGTCAATCAAATGGGGTCGACTTCCATGATCCAACGGAAATTCTCGATCGGGTACAATCGTGCCGGCCGGATTATGGATCAGCTGGAAGCCGCGGGCGTGGTGGGTCCGAGCGAAGGGAGCAAGGCCCGCCAGGTACTGCTTCAGGATGAATATAGTTTGGAACAATTATTGAATAGCTTGTAGAAATTTTAAATAGATGATGAAGAGACTAACAATTTTAATGACTGTAATTTTTTGCTGGAGTATTGGCCTGGCCCGGCAAGACGAAAAAGCCAAAGGCATTTTGGAAAAAGTGACCAGCACAACCCAAGGTTACTCTACCATCAGTGCTTCGTTTAGTTACGTGTTGGACAACAAGGCCGAAGGTATCCATGTCGAAAATAAAGGAAAGATTTTAATGAAGGGTGATCAATTTCATCTTGACCTTTCAGAGATGGGCATGGAGATTTTCAATAACGGCGAAACCGTATGGACTTATATGAAAGATGCAGGAGAAGTAACGGTTGCTGATGCCGACGACGAAATGAACGAGATGATGGATCCCTCAAAGCTTTTTACCATCTATGAAGAAGGTTTTGACTATCAGTTTGTTGAAGAAAGGACTGTGAGTGGAACACCGTTGTATGTGATCGATCTAATTCCTGAAAGCGAGGAAATTGAATATACCAAGATCAGAATTCAAATTGATAAAAACAGAATGTTGATCCGACAGGCTGAGATGATCGGGCGGGAAGGGAGCAATTACATTGTGGCCGTTGAAGATTTAAAGACGAATGTTCCGGTTTCTGCTGGCGATTTTGAGTTTAACCAGACGAAATACAAGGATGTTGTAGTCTTTGATTTAAGAGATTAAAAAAAGGAGTTTTTAAACTCCTTTTTTATTATTTTTCTATTTCTTCTCTTTATAGGTTAGACGATCAACCGTTGAAATTTCCATGAAGGTCGATCCTCCTCCAATCCCAAAGCTTCCACCAACGTAAACTACCATATCTTCTTTGTTTAGCTTACCTGCTTTTTCAAGCATCTTAAGTGAAGAACGAACAATTTTAAACTTATTTTTCTTTGGCTCAATAAGAACGGAACGAACACCATACGACAAAGCGAGTTTCCGAACGATGCTCATATCGTAGCAGCTGGCATAAACAGGCGTTTTCCCGCGAAATGCAGCGAGGTACCGTGCCGTTTTCCCAGTTAGCGTATTGGTTACAATTGCTTTGGTCTGCAACTCATCTGAGGCTAAAATGGCGGCTTCGGCCAGATAGGCGACAACTTCGTTGTTAACGGCCGGCA
>ENA-ORCU01000527-ORCU01000527.1-marine-metagenome-genome-assembly--contig:-NODE-527-length-13885-cov-2.928520_pt1 | contig 13885 bp, 7 predicted proteins | sample MGYA00248631_ERZ508512 | MGnify/ENA primary metagenome ERZ508512 (study PRJEB26183, sample SAMN06268844) | marine metagenome | isolation source: Tt an P1 anaerobic enrichment on pine from sediment taken...
CCGGCGAGATGCGGCGATTCGTGCCCGTATGGGAGAACCGGAAATATGCGGCGCCCTGCGAGGCGTCGTGTCCCACCGGCATCCCGGTGCAGGAGCGGTGGCGACTGATACGGGAAGGACGCGTGGACGAAGCCGTCGACATGGCCCTGGCCTACACGCCGTTTCCGGCCACTGTCTGCGGCTACCTCTGTCCCAACCTCTGCATGCAGGGCTGCACCCGGACGATCCAGCTCATGCCCTCGGTGGATGTCAAGCAGCTGGGAAAGGCGAGCGTCGCCGCCGGCGTCCCGGAGCTGCCGCCGCTCAGCGGCAGGCGGATCGCCGTCATCGGCGGCGGGCCGGCCGGCATCCAGGCATCGCTGGACCTTGCGGAGCAGGGCTGTGAAGTCATTCTGGTGGAAAAGTCGCCCACCATCGGCGGCATCATGGCCCTGATCGACAAAACCTTTCCGACCATGGATTGCTCCATCTGCATCCTGGGGCCGAAAATGGCCGATGCGGGCAAACATGAAAACATCCGGCTGCTGACCTGCTCCGAGGTCACGGAGATCTCCGGGTATGTGGGCAATTTCGATGTCCGGATCCGGCAGAAAGCCCGGTATGTGGATGAAGCGCTGTGTACGGCCTGTAACGACTGCGTGGCGGTTTGCCCCGTGAACGTACCGGACGAGTGGTCCGGAAACCTGGGGTGGCGAAAGGCCATCCATATCCCATACCCCCAGGCCGTTCCCGCCTGCTACCTTATCGATGAAGCGAACTGCCTCGGCCTGTCGCCGCTGGCCTGCGGCAAATGCGCGGATGCGTGCGAGCAAAAGGCCATTAATTACGAAGACCTGGACACGATTCACTCCGTTACGGTGGGCGCCATCGTCGTCGCCGTGGGGTTCAAGCCGTTTGATGCCAGGCGAATCCCGGAGTACGGATACGACCGGTTTGACAATGTCATCACCACCTTTGAGTTCGAGCGGCTGATCAATGCAGCCGGCCCCACCCAGGGGGAGCTGCTGCGGCCCTCGGATCTCAAGCCGCCGGAGACGATCGCCTTTGTCAATTGCGTGGGATCGCGCGATGTCCGGTTCAACCCTCACTGTTCCAATTTCTGCTGCATGGAGAGCATCAAGGACTCTCTGCTGATCCGGGAGCACTGGCCCGAGACCCGCGTTGCCATTTACTACCTGGACATCCGGGCATTCGGTAAAGGATTCGAAGAGCTTTACCGCCGGGCACGGGAAGAGGGGATCCGATTTATCCGCGGGCGGCCCTCCCGGATACTGGAAGATCCCCGGAGCCGGAATCTCACCCTCATCGCGGAAGATACCCGGTCGGAATCGATTCTGTCCGAGGAATACGATCTGGTGGTGTTGTCCATCGGCGCGGACGGCCCGGAATCGGTCCCGCTGGCCTTGAGCCGGAATCCCGAAGGGTTTTATCTTGAAGCCCATCCCAAACTCAAACCCGTGGACAGCCCCAGCGATGGCGTGTTCATCGCCGGCGGGGCGGAATCCCCCAAAGACATCCGGGAGACCATTACCCAGGCCAGTGCCGCGGCGGGACGGGCGGCGGGGTTGCTCAGAAGGGGAGAGGTTTTTGTCGAACCGCTGTTTGCCGTGGTGGATGCCGAATCCTGCAACGCATGCGGACGCTGCGCAAGGCGGTGTCCTTACGCCGCCATCTCGGTGGACCCGGAGAACAAGATCCCGGCGCGGGTCAATCCGGTGCTGTGCAAAGGCTGCGGCACCTGTGCCGGGGACTGCCCGCAGGACTGCATTACCATGACAAACGCCACCGATGCCATGATCCTGAACCAGATCGATGCGGCCTTAGCCGATGATGCGGACGAAAAGGTGCTGGTATTTGCCTGCAACTGGTGCTCCTATGCGGGGGCGGACCTGGCCGGAACCAGCCGGATCCAGTATCCGGTCAACACTCGGATCGTCCGGACGATGTGCTCGGGGCGGGTGGATCCGGACTTTGTGAAGCACGCATTTACAAAAGGCGCCGGTGCCGTCATGCTCACCGGATGCCGGCCCCAGGACTGCCATTATATCACCGGAAATCAGTTCGCATTGAAACGCGAGCCCAAAATCCGCCGCTGGATGAAAAAGCAGGGCATCGCCGACGAGCGGTTTCGCATGGCCTGGATCTCTGCCGCCGAGGGGCGAAAGTTTGCCGAAACGGTCAGGCAGATGTGCGTGATTGCGGGCAAATACCGTGGCCGGTCCGGGATGTGATCTGTTTTGGGCCACAGACCCGCACGGACTACTGCGGATGGGGGTATAACCGATTCACTTCAGCGCAGTGGTTATTGAAAAGGCGACGTTAACCATGAAGCAAAGGAAGGTAATGAAGAAAAAAATGCGCAGCACGCTGCGCCACTACACCCTTTTTTTCGGCGGTGCGTGGTGCGAGTTCCGAATGTATGGGACACAGATATTGGTTTTGCTTTTAAAACCTTCATGCTCTTCATGTCCTTCATGGTAAAATCGACATAATAACAGCTTTTTAAGCTAACTTCCAACAGCTAACAGCTAATAGCTTTCTTATGCATTATGGAGACATTTCGGGATATCCAGCATCTGTTGTCGGTCTGCTACCAGTGCGGAAGCTGCACGGCCACATGTGCCATCGGCTTGGTGAACAGGCGGAAGAACATCCGGCGCCTGGTTCAGGAGATCGTATCGGCCGCGGATGAATCCGAACTGGCGGATAACGAGGGGCTGTGGCTGTGCACCATGTGCCATCAATGCGAAGACCGCTGCCCCCAGGGCGTTCCGCTGGCCACCCTTCTGACGAAACTCCGGAACATGGCTGCAAGCAAGGGGGGGATTCCGCCGTCGGTGAAAAACAGGCTCCGGGCCGTTGCCGAATGCGGCTATACATTCGGGCCGGTCAGGAGCATGCTGTCCCGGAGAAAAAAGCTGGGACTGCCGGATCTGCCGCAGCCCGATCCCGGGGAAATCCGGGAATTGATCCGCCTTGCCGGCCAAAGCGAGCGGCTGGATAACCCAAAAGAGGCGTCGGCCGGCAATCCCGATGACAAACGGTAAGGAAAAATGTCTGAATACGCCCTGTTTCTCGGCTGCACGATTTCCTACAAGGTGCCGCATCTGGAAGCGGCCCTCCGGTTTGTGCTGGAAAAGCTGGCGGTGCGGACCGAGGACCTTCCCTTCGGATGCTGCCCCGAGCCCAACGGCATCCGCGGCTGCAGCAGCGATGTGTGGTATGCCCTGGCCGCCCGGAACCTTGCCGTGGCCGAAGAGCGGAACCTGGACATGATCACCTGCTGCAACGGATGCTACGAAACCCTGAATTATGCCAATGTGCAATTTGAGGCGGATGCCACCCTGCTCAAGCGGATCAACGGTTTTCTGGAAAATGTGGGCAAGCGCTACGGGGGAACGGTAAAGGTCCTGCACTTTCCCCAGTTTCTTCATGACAAGGTGGGGTTCGATCGCATTCGGGAGCGGGTCGTAAGCCCGCTGTCCGGTCTGAAGGTGGCGGTTCATTACGGCTGCCACAGCCTTCGTCCAAAATCCATGAATCCCCCGGAAGACCCGGAAAACCCCCGGTGGTTGTGGGAGCTGGTAGAAGCGGTGCTGGGCGCTCACGCGGTGCATTACCTGGATGAAACCCAGTGCTGCGGGGCGGGGATTTTTGAATTGAGCCAGGCCGATTCCCTGAAGCTGGCCGGGAGGAAGATCCGGCAGATGGAGCAGATGGAAGCCAATGCCATCCTGGTTCCCTGTCCCACCTGCTACCTTCAGTTTGATGCCGGCCAGCAGTTGATCCGTCGGAAGGATCGCTCCGGCATCCGGGGAACGGCCGTTTTCTACCTTGCGGAACTGCTGGCCGTTGCCATGGGCGCGGCCCCGGACGCCCTGGGGATGCGGTATCACCTGACCCGGGTTGACCCGGGATTGTTGACGACTGGGGTGAAATAAAGGTGTTTTACGGTCGTGGAAACATGATGCATTCTATCTTTGGGCACCTTGAATCCGGATTTTCGGGAAACGCTTCTTCCCGTCGTATCAATCGGTGGGAACGGTATCGTTGAGAAACCCGCCCAGGTGCCGGAGAACGAAGATGACCTCGGTCAGATCGATCCGATCGTCTCCGTTTGCATCACCTCCCACAAAGGAAAGGCCCGGATCCAATCGGCAGGTGAGCTTCATCGCAACAATGGCGTCCCCAAGGTCGATCGAGGCATCTGCATTCACATCCCCCGGTTCGGATCCCTCGATGAGGCGAAGAATGTTTCCCATATTGTCGTAGGTGTACCTGATCACCTTGCCGTTGGCATAGTTCACCCCTGTGAGCCGGCTCGCCTGGTCGTAGGTGTAGGTAACGGTCCCAGCCGCGGCGAAAAAAGGAAACGCAAAGCACAGTATCAGGAGAATAATAGCCCTAAATTTAAACAATTCTTTCATATCTCTCGTTTCATTCTTAAACATGGCCAAACCTCGCCAATTCCTTTCGGGTGAATCAATATTTCAATTATATATCCCCATCGCCCTGAGGGCCAACTCGGCCTGTTGAAGCTGTTGTGTGTAGTCACGCCTTTGGGCTTCAAATGTCTCCAAAGGCTCGCGCAACCTGCGGATTTCCGCCTCGTTTTCCTTGATGAGCCTTGCCAGGCTGGGTAAATTCTGCTTTTCGGGAAAAGGCAGCCTCAGGCGCATTTTCTGAACAAATACCTGTCGGATTCGGATAGCCCTTTCCACTTCCTGCCTTGCTTCCAACACATTGCGTGCATTTCCTTGCGCAGAAGCCAAACCAGCTTTCGCGTCCCTGATTTTTGCCCGCAATTTCTTGATCCTGGCCGCCACGCGGACCGCCTTCTGCTGCATCTCCCTCTTTCCCATGAAGGCAAATTTCTTAAGGATCCTTTGATTCGCCTCAACTTGTTTATGACAGTCCATGATGCGCCATAGGGCCATAACAATATCCATTTCCTCGTCATTGGTTCCCTTAAGTTTTTTTAAAATGTCAGAATGTATTATCTGGGCCATACCGGCATATTGATTCAGCCAAATCTTTGCCTCTTCGTATTGTTCATGCGCATGGAGGAGCTCTCCGGGCGTCATCACCATGGTCGGCGCAAATCCGGTGACATCCACCATGGAAACCGGGTTGGCGTGGGCATAGAGATAGGGGCTCAGCATGTGCAGATCCGGCTCTTGCGGAAAGAGGGGTTCCGGCGAGAGAAACCGGGCGTTCCTGGCATCGTAATAGCGGGCCCGCGCGTGAAAGAGATCTCCTTCCGTTCCTTCCTGGCGCACCCCCCACCTGCCGGCATAGGTGAAGGGCTGGAGACGCTCCCCCTGGTGGGCCAGAACCCGGCCGTAGGGGGTATAGGCGTAGGCGTCGGTCACCTGGCCGGCCTCGTCGGTGAGGGCCAGGGTGGAACCGGTCAGGTCGAAGTGGTAGAACCTGACCGCGGGCTGCGTCCCGGCATCGATGCTGTAGAGAAGCTCGCCCAGAGGGCTCCACACATAGTAGCGCGTGATGGCGCCGGTGACTCCGTCCTCTTCCGCCACGATGGGATGCAGGCCGATGCCGTAGTTGTAGTGGTAGCGAGTACTGGCGCCGCCTTTGCTGCGGCTCAGAAGATCCCCCATGCCGTTGTAGGAAAGATCGGTTTCATCCACGCCTGTCAGCAAGGATTTGGCGCGCCACTTGAAGCTGTGGGTCGGGGAGGCGGTGGTGCGGCCGGCCGTGTCAGAGGAATGGCCTGCCGATCCGGGCCGGCAGGCGTTGTCGTAGGCGTAGTAACGGGTGCGAAAGCCCAGGGCCTCGGCAGGGTCCAGAGGCACGGTCATGTCCACGGCTGTCACCTGGCTCGCGTCGTCCAGGGTGTAGGAAAGATCGATAATACTTCCCTCCTGGATGCCCACCAGCCGGCCGGCATTGTTATAGCTGTAAATACCGTTGACGCCGTTTGAACGGGTGATCCCGGTCAGGCGCCGGTCCTGATCGTATTCAAAATCGATGGAGCTGCCGGTCAGTGTGTCGGACACAGAAACGAGAAGACCGGTGGTTTCGCTATATGAATAGTTTACGGTAAGGCCGCTGTCATACGTGGCGCTTACGAGCCTGCCTGCGGCATCGTAGACCGCCCCGAAGGTCTTCTCCCATGTGGAGGTGCCCTCTACCAACCCCTCGGCGTCCCGGGTCAGGCTGAGCCCCTCGGTGGCCGTAAGACGGTTGAGTGCGTCATACGTATAGGTGAAAACGGTCCCGTCGGAGTAGCTCTTCTGGATCACGTTTCCCGCGGCATCCCGGGTGAAGGATACGCTTTGCCTGTCCGAGCCGGTCACGGAGGCCACTCTTCCCAGGCTGTCGTACCCGTAGGACTGCACATAGCCCTCGGGCGTTGCCGCCGACGCCATGCGCCCCGACTTCGAGCGGGTAAAGGGCCAGGTATTGCCATTTCTGTCGGTAAGACCGGCGAGCATGCCCATGGCGTCGTACTCTACGGCCAGACTCCCCGTCTCCGGCAGGGTGACCGATGAAAGCATGCCGGTAGCGTTATAGGCAAAATTGTTGGTCCTGCCCAGGCCGTCGGTGGCTGCGGTAAGCCTGCTCAGGGCATCCCGCACAAAGGACGCGCTGCGGCCGCAGGCGTCGGTCTTCTGGGTCACATGCCCCAGGGCGTCGGTGGTGAAGGCGGTGCGGTATCCCAGCGGGGTGGTGCGTGAGCTTACCACGCCTTCCGCGTCGTAGCCGGTCTGCCACGTTGCCCCGCCGCGGGTCATGCCGACGAGCCGATCCAGGGAATCGTATTGGAAAGAACTCGCAACACCGGTGGGATCGGTCATCCGGGATATCCGTCCCAGGGCATCGTAGCCTGTCGTTGTGACTGCCCCCGTCCGGTCGGTCATACTCACCTGCCTGTCCATGGCGTGTTAATCGTAGGAGGGGACATTTCCCTGGGGGTCGGTGATTGCGGTCAGGTTTCCGTTGGTATCGTAGGTGAATTGCCAGGCTCTGCCGGCGGGATCGGTAAGACTCGTCACGCGGCCGTTCGCATCGTAGGCGATACCGGTGGTGGCGGTTCCCAGGGTGATCCCGGTGAGCCTGCGCAAGGCATCATAGGAGAAGGCGGCAGTCACAGCATCCGGATCGGTCGTCGATGCGGTGGTGCCGTCGGCATTGTAGGTATAGGCGGTCGTTCCCCCCACCGGGTTGGTTCGGGAGGTCATGCGGCCCTGGTCGTCATAGGCGAAGGTCCAGGTCTTACCCGCAGGGTCCGTCATGGCGGTGACGTTCCCCTTTGCATCGCAGGTCAGGCTGAGGGACGTGTTGTCGGGATAGTCTTCCTTTGAGAGCGGATGAAAGGTGAAGGTAACGGATTCGTCGTCTTCCGGATGACTGAATGCCTGTTCCTGGGCCACGTAGGTGTATGAAATCGTGTTTCCGAGGGCGTTCGTTACCGAAGTCAGAAGACCCGTATCCGGGTCGGATATAAAGGTTGAAACGCCGCCGAGCCTGTCGGTCACGCCGGTCACTTCGTCCCGGATCGGATCCGACGAGAACTGCGCCGTATTGCCGTTCGGGTCGGTGACCGATCCGACCACGCGTCCCTGATGATCGTGTGTATAGGTAAAGGACGCGCCGTCGGGACGGGTCTCGGTCAGGGAACTGCCTTCGCTCACATAAGGCGTGAACGCGCCCCCCTCTGAATCCTGAAGGGAAAGCTGCGTCATGTTGCCGTCGGCATCCTGCTGAGTCGCCACCACGCCGCTTCCCTCCTGATAGGTCTGGGTGTAGGGGGCGTTTCCCTCGGGCCAGGTTACGGCCGCTATGGCGCCGTAGCCGGCATAGGCAAAGTTGGTCACGTTGCCCATGGGATCGGTCACGGATCGAAGCACCACCTCCTGGGGATTGTCGGCGGGATTTTCTTCATAGGCAAGGCCGACGGTGCGGCCCTGGTCGTCCGTAACCGACACCAAATAGTTTTTCGTATCCTGAGATCCGACCGGGGCATAGGTAAAGGAGAGGCGCCGGCCGAGGCCGTCTTCCACCGCCTGGGGCAGGTGGGTAAAATCCCCTGCTCCGTAGGTGCAGGTGAGGGCGTTGCCGTTTCGGTCCTCGATTCGCACCAGGCGGGCCCGGGATGCTTCCGTCACCCCCGCAAGATAGACGTCCTCTTCTCCGTTGGTGTCCCCGTCCGTGAGGGATATTGCATCGGTATAAAAGGCTACGTAGCCGCCGTCTGCTGAGATGGAGGGCCGAAAGCAGTTCGTGTTCGCCTCGGCGTCTCCGACGCTGATGCTCGCCCGTGTGGTGACCCCTTTCAGGGTGTCCCGAACGAACACGTCAATCACATAATTGGTGTCGTTCTCCACGAGGTTTGCGGCATAGGACTCGAAGGCCACATACCGGCCGTCCGAGGAAATGGAGGCGTACTGCGAATTCCCGTCAGCCGCGGCGCCCTCCGCTCCAGTGCTCACCAACGTTGTGGTGGCGCTCTGCCTGTCGCGAAGGAAGATGTCTCTATGCCCGTTGTTGTCGCCCGAAACCAGGTTGTCGGCGGAAGACTGAAAGGCCACATACCGGCCGTTCGAGGACAGGGACGGCAGCTCCGAGCTCGCGTTCCCCCCGGAGCCGTCCGAATCCACGCTCATCCGCGTGGTCGTCCCGCTTTCACGGTCATAAACAAAGACATCCCTGGCTCCGTTGATATCGCCCTCCACGAGGTTGGTCGCCTCCGAAGTGAAGGCCACGTACCGGCCGTCCGCCGAGATTGCCGGGTGGAATGAGGCGCCGTCCCCCTGGACACCTTCTGGGCCTGTGCTGACCCGTATGGTGACGTGTTCAATTCTGTCGTGAACAAAGATATCCCTTATTCCGTTGGTATCATCTGCCACCAGGTTGGAGGCCGACGAGGCAAAGGCCACGTATCTTCCGTCGGCTGAAACCGCGGCAGGGTAAGAATGACCGTTTCCCTGGGTTCCGTCCGAAGACACGCTCACCAGAAAGGTCTCGCGGGTTTCGCGATCACGCAGGAACACATCCTTGCACCCGTTGCCGTCACCTTCAACCAGATTGGAGGCATAGGATTCAAAGGCCACGTACCGGCCGTCCGGCGTGATAGCCGGATTGCTTGAGTTGTTGTTTGCCGGCCCGCCCTCAGGCGACATGCTGATCAAAGAAACCTGTCCCGAGGCCCGGTTACGCACCAGAATGTCTTTTTTACCGTTTGTGTCCGACGCTGTGAGGTTGGCGGCATAGGAATAAAAAGCCACGAGGCCTCCGCCTTCGGAGATGCATCCGCCATTGGACCAGGAATCCGCCTCGTCGCCGGCAGCGCTTACGCTCGATCGCTCTATCGTCGCCATGGACCAGGGGACGGCTTCCTTCCTGTAGGTGTAGACCAGGGCTTCTTCGGGCTGAAGAAAGTAGAAGAAATCATCCGTTTCCCTGAGAGTGCATCGAACCCCTTCCAGGGAAAAGGGCTCCCAGACCGCGCCGGTCTTGCGAAAACCGTACTCCTGCCCTGCGCCCGTATCCACATAGGCCTCTTCCGGACTCGCATCGGCATGGCGGATCACGCCTCCCGTATGGGTGCCGGCAAACACAGCGGGAAGGCCGTCTGCAAAACGTTTGTTGTCCATCCGGGAGCCGTAGAGGAGGGAGAAGGTGACCGGCAGGGGGCCGCCCAGATCAAAGGGATGCATGGAGAAAAAATACTCCCCCGTGGCCGCGCTCACCGGATCGCCAACTTTAAGCACCGTATCCATGGTCTTGGAAATACCAGCCTTGGAAAATTCGGTTTTTTCATCGCCGGCTACTGCAAAATTTGTCCACAATATACTCAAGATTACGCCCATCAGTGGCAGGATCATCTTCCACAACATGCCGCGGTGACCCGTTCCGAATGCCATTGTCGCCTCCTGTGTGCAGCTTGCATATTTAAAATGAATTCAGGTGCCGATGGAAGGCTGATTCAGAGAATAATTTTCAGAGGAATAAAGTATAAAAAATCAAGTATGTCAGTCAATGGTAAAATGAAGGAAACTATGGATGGGGTAGAATTACGGATATCTGTTTTATCGGACAATTATTTTGTTATATTACCGCTGCGACCTTTAACCGGTGAAAGATGATTGGGACGCAGAAACGGCAGCACTGGTGCTTTACTCACTATTTTCTGCCCAAAAAACAAGAAACCTGTTTGGCTGTTCCCAATCGCTATCGGGATCGAAATTGAAAAGCCACGGGACTTGGGCGCGACAAACCGGATGTTTACCGCCTTGCGTTAGACGACGTTCTGGCGGTTATGGAATCGAGAAAAGCGATTTCGATGCCGATAGCGATCCCGATAGAACCATATCTTGACGTCGATGTGCCGGATGTTTAATCTTCGTGCCGCTGATGTGTTTGGTTGCGGCTTGCCCGCTTTAGAACGTATTGATGGAGGAGACGATGATGGATCGACCAAAAACCATGCGCGGGGTATGGCTGACCGGGCATGGCGACATGGACAAGCTGGACATTCGGAAGGATATACCGATGCCCGTGCCCGGGCCGCGCGATGTGCTGGTCCACGTGGCCGCTGCGGGTGTCAACAATACCGATATCAATACACGGACGGCCTGGTATTCAAAACACGACGGCGCCAGTGACGATGCCGGCTGGTCGGGGCAGCCCATCCGGTTTCCGCGCATTCAGGGGGCGGATGTATGCGGCCGTATCGTGGCCGTGGGGAAAGATGTCAGCCGTGACAGAATCGGTGAGCGGGTGCTGATCGAGCCGTGTATCCGGGAGGCAAACGGTCGTGAACTCGATCAGGCGTGGTATCTGGGTTCGGAATGCGACGGCGGGTTTGCCGAGTATACGGTGGTGGCATCCAGGCATGCCTTCAAAATTGACAGCGAGCTGTCCGATGTCGAGCTCGCATCGTTTCCCTGCTCCTATTCGACGGCTGAAAATCTTTTGACTCGTGCCAGTGTCAAGGCCGGGGAGCGCGTCCTGGTAACGGGGGCTTCCGGAGGCGTCGGGTCTGCTGCGGTTCAGCTGGCCAAGGCACGAGGTGCACATGTGGCAGCGGTGACCAGTCCGCCAAAATCAGAGGCGCTGAGGAAGCTGGGAGCGGATGAGGTGCTTTCCAGAGATACGGATCTCATCGAGGCGATTGGTGCCAATCGCCTCGATGTTGTGGTTGATCTGGTGGCAGGTGAAAAATGGGCCCAATACCTGGATGTTCTGCGTCCCGGCGGGCGCTATGCTGTGGCCGGTGCCATTGCCGGTGCGCTGGTGGAACTCGATGTCCGAACGCTGTATCTGAAAGATCTCAGCCTGTTCGGCTGCACGGTTCTTGATACCGGTGTGTTTAAAAATCTGATTGCCCGCATCGAGCAAGGCGTTATATCCCCTATTGTTGCACGGACGTTTGCCCTTGAGGAAATCCGCGATGCGCAAAACCTGTTTATGGCCAAACAGCATGTTGGAAAGATCGTGCTCAGGATTTGATTATTTTTTCAGCTGAAAGCCAACGGCTGATCACTAAAGGCGCTAAATACCAATCTCATCAAGCCATTCCACCAGCCGATCGGCTACAGTTTGCCAATTTTCTTCCAGCATCATGTCATGGGCCACCCCTTCGAAGATTTCCGGCCGCTTGCCATAGGCTGCAGCCGTTTCTTCAATCTCGAAATAATTTCCAGTTGCATGTTGTCCCCTTTTCCAGATTCATTCCCAACAGTTGATATCCGTTATATGCTGATGTCAGACTCTCCAGACCCTTTAAGCTGCGTTATTACCTCTACGATTCGTTTCATCCCAAATCCTTGATAACGAATTCCTGTCGGTACATCTGGAAGATTTGATTTAATCAAAATACCGCGGGTAAAGAAGCCGATTTTTTTGGGAATGTCTTCCATTTTGTCATAAGGAATGAAAAATCTATGAAACATTACACGAATTTCAAGACCATCATCATAGATAATTAGTCTGAAAAACGGCCAAGTACCGTTAAACAAAAATATAGAACCACCACCAGTAAATGATGCAATCGGATTTCTTTGTTTTTCAAATGATGACGGGAGAAAATTATAGGCTACTGGAGCAAGAAAAATAAAAAGAAAAGTTGGCATGAGCGGAAATGCTATTTGGTTTGTATCGCCGAACTTTTCAATAGCAAAAAACGATACTAATGGGATTGCGATCAGAAGCGCGAAGGTACCGAAAACACCAAATGGAAGAAGTGCTTCTTTATAGTTTGTCGGTGAAATTGAATCGTCATGACTTTTCTCATTACCCATTACCGTTATAGTACTGTGGGGCTTTAACTTAATTTTTTCAAAATAGTCATTTTGTGCCGGTAACCGTCCGAGATAACGAACGCCATAGTAAGCAGGTATCCCAAACTGTGCGAAGAAAATGGCGCAAAATATAATAAAAATTATTCTGAATGGACCTTCGTTGGCAGGAAATGATTCTGTAGGAAATATTAAAAAAATAAAGCCAACAAATATGACAACCAACAGAATGATTGAAATTTGACCAGTTTTTATTCCAATAGGGTTCATTTCTTTTATGGCTTGAGATGAATATAGAAAAAGTCCACCAAGAAACAGGAAAGAGATTAGAGCAAGATATGGGAAATTCGGGGGTAGGTTGAAAGGTCTTTCATCAAATGGGGCTATGTAATAAATAGTAAAGTTCCAGATTGCTCCCGCGACACATATCCAGCCCATCAGCTTCATGGCCTTTGCTGCCTTATTAACATCGGGATCACCTTCGCGGAGTTCTTTTACAATATCAAAAAAATCCATTCAGAATGACCTCTATTGCATGGGGTTGATTCTTATAAAAAAGTCAAAGAATGCTTTCATTCATCTCACAAAATCGTTTTGTCGGCGCACGCTGGAAACCTTGAGTGCATCGATAGCTGCTTTGCGGATAGATGCCGCTTTTTCAGCAACAACGGATTCTATGGTTGGTTTTGGGGAGAATGGGCCGGCCCAAAAATGAATTAAGGATAGCAATAAAGCCACGCTCCCGACAATAATCCCTACTGTTCCAAATACAGATTTATTTTGTTTCATTTTCGCTTTTGATTTTTTTGCGTGTATCTTGAATGTACTCTGCCTTTAATGAATAAAATAAACCAAATAATGCAGGTATAAACCAGAATATTTAAAAAGACTGATGTGAAACTAAATTCAATACCATGAATTTTCATTTCGGGTTCAAGTTGTATAGCCAAAAAATCGTTGTGATGGGTTGGTTTTAATATAGCAAAAGGAAAGCCTCTCCCCATTCCTCCCATGCAATATTGATATTTAAATATCATTGATATGGAAGTAAATAACTATTGCTATAAGAAGATATCTCAATGTTTTTTTCATTATTGAAATCACGCAGAACTTATAGAGTTTTACGCATCGTCCCGCACAACAAAAACCTGCAAGGCCCATGTCCCGAGAAACTGATAAACAAAAACTGCAAACGACTGATTTAACGAGCGAGATACTGAATAAAGCTTTGTTGGACTGGGCCGCTCTGTAAAGCTTGAAAATTACTACCACTATATATAGAAATTGTAAAGCGGTTGGTTGGCTTTAAATTTTCGCGGATGTATTGAAGAGAGTCTCTGGTTGACCTTGGCGGGTGATTTTTTTTTTGAGGTATGTGGGGTCTTGGAAGATTGCTTGGGTTGTCAAAATGCGATTCACGGACAAAATAGCAGAAGGGTTGAGTATCCGGGGATTGTCTTGAACAGTTAACTACCGTGAAGCGGTTCAGCCTAACGACTAAGGAGCGCGAATTTATTTAATTACAATTTTTTGCAATTAAATAAATCCACATTCCTAAACGTCTGGTACATCGCTTGTCGAATTATGGTTTTATCGGGATCGGGATCGATTTTCTCGATTCC